>Ga0302288_1000102_pt1 | contig 78879 bp, 75 predicted proteins | sample III_Fen_N1_1_FD_194549 | JGI IMG/M metagenome (GOLD analysis project Ga0302288, IMG submission 194549) | Peat permafrost microbial communities from Stordalen Mire near Abisko, Sweden - III_Fen_N1_1 | ecosystem: Environmental > Terrestrial > Soil > Wetlands > Permafrost | place: Sweden: Abisko... | reverse complement strand
TAAAGGTGGAAAAGAAAATGAACAAACTCAAAACGGGATTCTAACTGGAAATGTAATTATGAATTATTTTTCTGTAAATACAGCTTTAGATTTGAAGTTTCCAATAAAAGACAAATTCATTCCATATTTAAGTTTTGGTCCTCGATTCGATAATTCCCTATTTGATAATAATATACTTTCAAATTTTAAATCAACTTCGATTGGATTAATCTTTGGCGGAGGACTTAAATTTGATTTAAATAAATATCAACTCGGATTACGATATGATTACTATCAAGATTTTACAAAGTTAGTTGATACGTATGGTATCAGCAGATACCAACGTGCTTTTGATATAAATATGACTTTGGGATATAAATTGAAATAAATTACAAGTGCTAACACGCTGTCTGTCATATTTTACGGAGCTTTGCGGGTATAAGCACTACTCTCGTATCGCATCTCTTTCGATATGAAGTCGCACTGCAAATCGTATAATATGGCATACAGCAACACGTTGACAATAATTATAAGACACATCAGCAAATGGAGACAATAATACATCATAAAATTTCCGATTTATATAAAACATTAGGCTTACCTTTTGAACAGGAAATAGATTTTACTGTAATGAGTATTCCTGACATTCACCCACAAATACCTTATAAATCACCTAAATTAAGGGCTGATTATTTTTCTTTTATTCTAACAAAAGAAGGTTCTGGAACATACTATCTTGATGATATCAAATTCCCTTACAGTTCTCAGACCTTTTACTTTACCAACCCGGGGCACCTAAAATCGTATGAGCTGAAAGAAGCTAAGGAAGCTTTAATCATCACATTAACAGAAAAGTTCTTAAGAGAAAATGTACATCTGGAAATATTCAGCGAATACCCATTTCTATTGGCTGAAATAGTACCTCCCCAAAAAATATCTGACAATGTATTTGAAGAATTTGAAATTCTTTATAAACAGATTGTATACGAATTCGAGAAGAATTCTACATATAAAAATAAAATTCTGGGTAATCTATTTACAGTATTACTATTAAAAATAAAAGAGAAATTTTGGGTAAACTACAATCCAATAGAAGAGGGTACCCGAAATTCTCAAATTGTTAAATTATTCAAACAATTTTTGGAATTGGAATTTAGGAAAGTGATTAATGATGAACAAACTGAAAACAAATTGCAAGCACAGTATTTAGCTGAACAATTAAATTTACACCCAAATTATTTGAATTCGGTTATAAAAAGTAAAACAGGTAAAACAGTAAACGATTGGATTTCTCATCAAACCCTTATCGTTGCTAAAGACTTTTTATTAAATACTTCATACTCATCGAAAGAAATAGCCTACAAATTAGGCTTTAGCGAACCTACTCATTTTAGTCGTTTTTTTAAAAAACGTGCTTTGCTTTCACCGGGAAAATTCCGGAAATTGAACAAACTGCAAATTAATCTTTGAAATTGGTCATTTCTTGTGTGATTGTGGTTGTAATGCAATAGCCTTATTGTGCTTACCTTGCATTATAAACTTTTAAAAAATAAAATTATGCCTACAATTACAATTGCAATGGATCAAACATCCGAAGAAAATAAGAGACTGTTAATTGAAAAGTTGACTAGTGAAGCTTCTAAAATTACAAACTATCCATCTGAGTTTTTTTATGTTTATATTCAGGAATATCCTGCTGAGAATATTGGAGTAGGTGGAAAAACAGTAAAAGAAATTAAAAACCAAAAATAAAGAGGAAAACAGTATGGAATTATCTGGAAAAACAGCCATCATTTCTGGTTCAAATACTGGTTTAGGATTTGAAACAGCTTTAGATTTGTATCAAAAGGGAGCAAAAGTGTATGTTGCCTGTAGAGATGAAGAAAAAGGGCGAGATGCCATAGAAAGAATGAAGGCTATATCGAGTGGCGGCGAATTAATTTTTGGACATTTAAATCTAGCGAGTCTTAGTTCTATAAAAGATTTTGCAGAAAAGGTTATTGCCACTGAATCCAGATTAGATTTACTAGTCAACAATGCAGGAGTAATGATTCCACCTCCATCAATGACTGAAGATGGGTTCGAACTTCAATTTGGAGTTAATTTTATAGGTCATTTTGCATTGACCAGTCATTTGTTCAATTTACTGGAATCAACAACTGGTTCTCGGGTCGTTACTTTAAGTAGTATAGCTCATCGAGGTGCTATTATCGACTTTAATAATTTCAGACTTGAAAAACCTTATAACAACTGGAGAGAATATGGTCAAAGCAAATTAGCTGACTTGATTTTTGCACTTGAGTTTGAAAAAAGGCTTAGAAACAATGGCTGTAATATAATATCTCTTGCTGCACACCCTGGTTTCAGTAAAACCGATTTGCAAAAGTACATGGACAAAAACATGCTTGACTCACTTGAACTTATGACAGCAAAAGAAGGTGCTCAACCAACCTTAGCTGCTTGTTTACGACCCGATGCAAAAGGAGGACAATATTGGGGCCCCGATGGATTTAACGAGCAAAAAGGTAAGCCCGCTTTAGCAAAAATAGATTCAGTAGCATTAGATGAAAAACGCAATGCAATGTTATGGGATTGGGCAAAGAAAATAACAGAAGTGAATTTTCCATTATAAATTTAACCATTTGAGAATGGGTTATTAGATTTGAAATAATAACAAGATAAATAAAAATAATTATTGTTAACAGGGCATTTAAGTAATGGCGGAGTTAGTGGGTCGCCAAGTGCAGTACTTCTATTGTAGTTTTGCCTAGGTTGATAATGCCTCGCTTCGTTAACCGCCACTACTCATATGTCAAACGTTATTAGAAATATTATAAAACAGTTGCAAGAGATTCCAGCTTGAAAATACAAAAGAAATGCAACGACTCCATCACACAAAAGCAATACTTTGCCAGCCCCAACCCACGGGCGACGCTTCGGCTGTCAAAGTATTGCTTTTCTTCCACCGCACTCGCTTTGTGATAGGTTTTCGCAACTCGTTAAAATCTAAAGTTTGTTTACGATTTCCAATTATTGAGTCGCATTTTACTTACGTGATAAGTTTGAACGATTATAATACACAAGAGTATTAGATTTATAAATAATCCTACCCCGTCGTATATAGTAAAATCTTTTGACCTATATATAGTAGCTGCAGATAGTGCAACCACATCTACCATGACCCATAAGAAATCGCCCATCAAAGTCCATTCGTTTCTTACTCTTTTGATTCTTTTAGACATGAGATATGGTTCATAACCCCAAAATGATTCATTTTTAATTAAAACCACTATTTTAGGTTTTAAAACACTCTCAATATAACAGATAATGTTATAATTTTCATAAGACATACTAACATTAATTATACTTATAATTTGAGCTCCCAATAAGGAACCCCAAATGATTATATAATTATAATAATAACTAGCTTTCCAATTATACCAAAGAACTCCAACTAACGCCATTATTATTGTTAATAAAACAAATTGGATATTAAGAACATTTGTTGACCTCGTTGTTAAAGTATTATATTCGGCAATGTGTAAGTATAATTCCTTTAATTTTATTTCTTGGGAAAAAGATTCACTTTTTATTACGGTATTTTCTGCATTTTCCATATTATCATTTTTAAATGCTCAATTATTCCTTTTGTGTTCAAAAAGTGGTTTTAATGATTCAAAGTTTTTCCAAAAATCAGAATATCCTTTTTCTCGCATTTTTTTTACAAATGGTTTCGATTCAGTCCAAAATTTGTCTGGAAAATGAATTAGTTCAAAAACTATTTCAATAGACACTAATTTTTGTTTAATCAAAACCCCAATATATTCATAGTGATAACCGATCTCTCTTAATTCTGAATATTTTGCAGAACCATATATTTCAGAAACATCGTCAGTAGTTGAATCTAAAATATCCAAAAATTCATTTCTTTGAATTACTGCTTTTTCAAAGTAATTCCTAATTTTCAAATTATCATCATATATACCTTTGAAACTTACTTGAGCAATCGTTCGCTTTGCCATTCTAACCTGAAAAATAGTAAATATCAAAGCAACAAACGTTAATATGCTTGATACTATTTGAACTAAGTCAATAATACTATTATTTGTGTTTCCCATTATAATCACTTATTTAGTTATCTTTTAGGCACCTAACTGAAAAACCACTACCCTTGCTATTAGGGTCGTAGTACAAGTTACTGGTATTGAAATGCAAGTACCAGCTGTCGGAGTTATAGGCACTATCATCGGTAGAACTCCAAAAGTAACCGTAGTAACCAACATTCCCGAATGTTCCACCATTAACACGGTCGCCTCCAGGAAGGGCAGTAAAACCGCTACTATTATTGGTAAATGGGTTATTTCCAATACTACCAGTTTGAGAATCTGAAAACCAACCAGTGGAGCCTGCCATAGATTTAGCTATCTTGTTGTCATTAGTCGTGCCATCATAATTGTAGCCGTTGGCAATTAGATAATCTTCCAAAGTAGTCCATTCTGAATTGTTTGGCACATGCCAGTTTATGGGGCAAAGTTTGCCTGTGTTTACTGTATACCAATTATACAGCCTACCAAAAGTATTAATTGTATCAGCATTAGTTGTATTATTGTAATTACAAAAAGCCCCTAAAGTATCATTGATCCATGCTGTACCATTAGTTATATTGGGCATTGTATTCCCATCATTATATTTTGTTGTTCTTAAGTTCTCAGCCATCCACGTCTGTGTGCCGATAACTATTGTTTTATATGAATTACCATCGATGTCAGACATACTTCCATAAGTAAGGTTTGGATTAAAAACTATTCCCATTCCAACACTATCTTTATTTGCAGGAATTATTATACTAGTGTTTGCTTGGCAAGCGTTTGCATCTTTCACATAAACAGTATATGCTCCCGAAGCAGAAAAGGTATGTGTACTATCGTTAGTAAAGGAAGCTGAAGAGACAAAGGCATATTGATATGGTGCTGTTCCACCTTTAGGTGTAACTGATATTGTTTTTTGTCGTGAATCTATACTTATTGTCGGTGTAATATGAACATTTGCACATGGGTCAGGTGAATTTTTAAACGATTTCGATTTTATACAACCGTTTGCATCCTTCACATAAAAAGTATAGTTTGTTCCATTGGTTAAAGTTTCAACGGGAACAGTATTTTGGTACGTACTGCCATCGGTTGAATATTTGTAAGGCAATGCTCCACGTGTTGCAATTGGTTTAATGGCGTTTATAGTTTTGTCAACTTTAAGTGTCAAATCAAGAGTCGATGTTTCGCAAGCTTTAGTTCCGACATTTACATAAGCGGTAAAAGCAATTTTAGAATTTATCACTTCTGAATTGCAATCTTCAATATAAGCATTCAAATATTGGGTGCCAGCCGTATTATCGAGTGTCCAGTTGGTTTCGGCATTCCCGTTTACATCGGTTGTAACTTTTGTGTTTTGTACACTGCCGTTTAAAGGTTCAAAATAGACATTCACAAAAGGCATTGGCATATACCAATCGCTTTGAACCTTTACTTTTATAGGGTTGATTAATCCTTTTCCAAAAGTTCCCGTCTGCATATCTCCGCTTTCTTTCGAAATTATACTGGGAAATTCATCTCTAAAACCTTCGAATGTTATGGTTTTTGTCAAATCCTTTTCATAGAATTTTTTATTTGCTATTTCCAAATATCCTCCTAAAATAAGTTCTGACGATAAATCAATGTCAGCATTCCAATCAAGTTGATTATTTATACAAGCGTTGAAATTATCTTTTAATGCATAAAACTCAATATTTCCAGTTAATCCTTTGTACAATTGCAACTGAAATTTAGGACCAAACTTAAATTCTGATTCTAACGACACCTTTCCAGTAAATTCGGGTTTTATCGTTTTTCGAGGTGTAGACGAAGAGTAAAACGTATTAAACTTTTTATTATGTTGACCATAATAAATTCCTGCATTGTATTCTCTATTATAATTATAATTAAGTTTTATATCAACAGTTCCATTTGCGTTTATTGTAAACATTGCTTTAACTGAAACATCAGCAGAAATCCAAACAGGTACACCTCCAGCCATAACAAGAACATCTTGTTCATATAATTTCCATTCTTTATCAAAATTAACAACATCGCACGAATCGTTTATAACAATTTCGGGCACTAAAGTGTAATCTAATACTGCATTATCCAATTTTAAAATCATTGTATCTAATCCCCACCATTTTATTTCCACAAACGAAACTAAATTTGGAGTAAAGTCAATATTACCGCTTATCTGTAAGGTAACGTTTCCGTTATGGTAAATTTCAATAGGATTTATTGACACAGAAAGTGTGTTATTATTATTTGTGCCGCTTTTAAGACTGCTAATCTTTAAAGATGTATCGATTGAAGTTTGTTTATAAAAAAGAATCTGACCGTTTTCAAACTTATTATTTAGTATATCTTGTCGTGATGGCAATTTATTCTCAACACCACTTTTCAATGTCGATTGCTGATAATTAAACGGTGAAAAATCAATAACACCATTAACCATAAAATCTTCTAAAGCTCCTTGTGTCGTTATCATAATAACAGTATCAGCATTGGTTGTAACGTTTTGAACTTTTAGTAAAAGCATATCTTGAGTTAAAAATATCAAGACCGTTGAGTCGGTAACAATAGGAACGGGACTGCTAAACTTAATCGTTAAATTCCCTTTAGCTCTTTCGGAGCTATCGCTTATTATTATATCGGTAGAATCAACAAACACAATATTGTTTCGATACACATTCTGAATCATTGCAATTGTCATTGTATCGGTTGTATTTCCGCAGATATTTGTCAAAGCCCAAACAAGGGTATAATTCTGCCCAATTTGTCCCGTAAATTTTGAAAGATTATTGGTCGAATCTTCAATTGAACCACCAGAACCATTTATTATCTTCCATTGACCACTACAACCTTTTGGTTTATTTGCCGAAAGCATCGTAGTTGAAATTGAAGTTCTGATATCCGAACCTGTATTTGCAGTAATAGGCATCGAAACTTTGAAAATTTCAGAATAAATAATAGGGCAAAGAGCCAAAGTAATTCCTGCACGATAATATTTATTTCCATCGGGATAAAATTTGTACACAGTATCAATTGCACCATCAATAATTTTCCATCCAACGGAATCTTCCGACACTTCCCATTGAATAGCACCATATTGGTAATTGTTCAAATGTAGAATCAATGTATCGTTTCCACATAAGTGCTGAACCTGTGCGTTTATTGATAAAACAGATAAAAGCAAACTGAAAATAATCAATATGATTGTGAATATTTTTTTCATCTCAGTATGTTTTATTTATTAATAATTACTTTTTCATTGAACAGATTTTCATCATCAAAGAGATGAATAAAATAGATTCCAGTTGGAAGGTTTCCCAAATTTACTGTTTCGTTATAGCTAACGCTTGTTGGTTTTAACTCCTTTCTGTAAACCAAAATACCGATGGCATTAAACAATTGCAATTCCACTTTATCAGAAACTTTTTCGGTGGTAATTCCAACTACAAAAGCCCCATTATTTGGATTTGGAAACACCTCGAATGTACTTTTATTTGTTTCTTTTGGGATTTCAACATTCGTTTTAATACAAGGATTGTAAACTTTTAATTGCACGTTTTTTTGTGCATATGCCACTTCTCCTAATCCAAAATTTATTAATAGAATTAGTAGAAATAACTCCCTCGATAATGTTGTATTATTTTGCATAAAATTACTTTTTATGAAATGATTCTCATTTTATATCCATTTTATTGATATTGACATTCACTTTTATTTAACTGTAATCTTAAACTTAATTTTATATTTCAAATCATGTTTTATATTATTATTATATTAAATATTTCGCTCAATATTAATTTAATGTAAACTCTTATGAATTAGGCTTATAATATGTTAATGTTAAAATACTTAGGGCTCATATATTCAAAAATATATTTTGAAATTTGACTCATTAAATTACTAAACCAATACCCTTAAATCATAAAATTATGGCAAGCAAGTCTGAGTCAGGTCCCCAATTAATGAAGCAAAATTCGATGAAATGATTATGTATGTTATCGGTACGGAACAATTTACAAACCCTCAAAAACTTCAATTAAATTAGTAGCATTACAAACAATTGCAACAAATGTAAAAACAGCTACATCTGCTGTTAATTTTGCACTTCCTGCATTTAGCAATGCAGTTTCGGCACGTTTAGTAGGTTTCGATCCATAAAGCAAATTAACAACATCTATCTTTAACGCACTTAAAGCAACCGACACCACCCACAAGTTGATGACAGTGCCGTAACTTTAGCCCCTATGATTCAAGGCACAAGAGCAAAAGCAAAGAAAACGGAAGCCGAAAAAACAGCATAGGCAACTGAATATAGTATGGCTTATATTCTTCTGATTAGTAATAAGCTAATATAAAATCTATAAAGACAAAATTGTTTTTTCAACCGAAACAAGCGATAGTGATTTTTGGTTTGATATGCTAATTATACCAAGAATCGGTGAATTTTTAAAAGCTAAAGATTTTCTAGATGCTAATCAATTATTTGCAATTCAAGAAACAGCAAATTGTTGGTCGGGAGATAATAGATTAGTTCAATCGGTTGAATATTGCAAGAATAATGATGGAATGTATGTTGAAATGTATGTTTGGTGTGAAGATTAATTCTATTAGTTAAAATGACTATTGATTTTAAAATGTAATAACTTGCATTTTAAAATCCATAAAATTGTTTAATTGGTGATTCTAATCGCTTTAACTCGTCTTTTGTCTGTTTCACCTTAATTATTGACAAGAATTCTCATAATAACTGTATTTTTGTTTTTATGGAATTTCAAATTAAAAAACTTTTTCGAGTAGCCCTTTATTCTTCCACACTCATTGGATTAATTACAATGGGGCCTATATATGCAATTGTTGTATCATCGGGTATTATTACTTTCAGTAATATTTTACTATTAAAACTTATTGTCCCAGTTGTAATTGGAATTACATTCTTTGTTTTTTTGTTTTGGACAATAAATATCATACTCGGATATATTATTCACAAATACTCCTTTTCCTTTCGCGTACGTTTATGGAGTTATGTAATTGGATTTTTAATACTAGTTTTATTACGATATATAGTTTTAAATTTACATATAAGTCATGAAATCTTAAATTGGAAGATTCATGAATTTGGAACTAATATTAAGAACGTTGGTTTAATCTCACAAGGGACACATTCTTTTCCATATTTAATAATTGCATTGATGACTTTTTCAATTAATACTGTTGTGTTTATTTTTTATGGAATTATAAATATGGCAGAAGAAAAAAGATTGATTGAATTTGAGAATAATCAATTAAAAATTAAAAATATTGAAGCATCAAATCAATTATTAAAACAGCAACTCCATCCACATTTCATATTTAATTCTTTAAGTACACTTAAAACATTGATAAAAAAACAGCCTGATAATGCTGAAAATTATGTAATGAGATTAGCTGATTTTTTGAGAGCATCTATTTCAATGGAGAATATCAATACTTTTAAACTTACTGAAGAATTAAAACTCTGTAAAGATTTTTTAGAAATGCAAAAGATGAGGTTTGGCGAAGCGTTACAATATGAAGAGAATATTCCAGAAGAAAATAAATCAGGTTATATTCCAGTATTTTCTATTCAATTATTACTTGAAAATGCTATTAAACATAATGCTCTTACAAATGAATCTCCATTGTGTATAAAAATTACATATAATGATAATCGAATAATTGTGTCGAATAATGTAAAATCAAAATATTCATCAGATGCAACTACTGGTTTAGGATTGGCAAATCTTTCAGAACGTTATAAATTACTATCCGGTGACGACATTATTATTAATTCTTCAGAAATTGAGTTTTCAGTAAGTATAAAAATTCTAGAAAATGAAATTATTAATCATAGAGGATGAAAAACTAACTTCAGAAGATTTAGCCGAAACTGTTTTACAAATTGATTCCAAAATCATAATTGTAGGTATTCTTAGTTCGGTAAAAGAGGCTATAAGTTGGTTTAAAAGAAATGAAAGTCCAGATTTAATTATTAGTGATATTCAATTGGGAGATGGATTAAGTTTCGAGATATTTAATACTGTTAAATGTACTGTTCCTGTTATTTTTTGTACTGCTTTTGATATTTATGCAATAAATGCTTTTAAAGTAAATGGAATAGATTATATCCTTAAACCTTTTACCGTACAATCAATTTCAGACGCTTTAAATAGATATTCTACTTTTAAAAACACCTTTACTAAAAACACCTCTAATTTTGAAACAATAGTTGAATTGTTTACAAAACAAAAACAAACACATTCAGGTTCGATTCTAGTCTATCATAAAGATAAAATTATACCAATAAAGTTTGATAGCATTGCTCTTTTTTATATTGAATCTGAAATTACACATTTAAATACTTTTGATAACAAAAGCTATTCAATCAGTAAATCGCTTGATGAATTAGAAACAATTTCAAATAATCAATTTTATAGAGTTAACCGTCAATATCTCGTAAATCGTAAAAGTATTAAAGAAGCTTCAAATTACTTTGCACGTAAATTATCTTTGACACTCCTCATTCCTTTTAAAGACACTATAACCGTAAGTAAAGAAAAAGTATCTGCTTTTTTGCTATGGTTGTCTGAAAATTAATCTCAAGTCAGTCCGTTTCCCCCAAAGAAGTGTCCACTTCACCTATTTATTACTTTACTTATCATTCATTCAATAGCATCTTTGTAACAGCTTAATGATTAAAACCTTTAAATGTTACGATTATGGAAAATGAAGTAAAAAAGAAAAAGTCGGGTAAATTGTTGATTGTAGCATCAGCAGTTGTATTATGTTTAGGAATTGGAATTTATTCTTGGATAATAAGCAAATCGTACGAAACTACCGACAATGCTCAATTAGATTGTAATATTATTCCTGTTCGGTCTATTGTAAATGCTTATATCAAATCGATTAATTTTAAAGATAATGAAGTAGTAAAAAAAGGTCAGGTTCTAATTGTTTTTGATACAATTGAAATTTCAGCAAAACTTCGAGGTGCTGAAGCAGCATTACATATTGCCCAGTCAAAATTATTAGCAGCAAAAAACAAGGCTAATGCAAGTATTGATAATACTGTAGCTGGAAATATTGCAACTGAATCAAATGAACAAAGTATAGTATCTGCAAAAGCCAATCTTGAAAAAACGCAAAGAGCTTATGATAGAACAAAAGCATTATTTACAATAAAAGCAGCTACTCAAGAACAATTTGAAATAGCTGAATCAAATCTTACAATTGCTAAAGCTGATTATACCAAAGCTGTAAATGCAAAGATGTCATCAACATCTACAACATCGGGATTAAAATCACTTGCAAAATCTGATGATAATCAAATCAATCTAGCAGTATCACAAGTTGAGCAATGTCAGGTTGATGTAATTTTAGCAAAAAAGCAGTTGGAATATGCAATTGTACATGCTCCTTGTGATGGCATTGTTTCAAAACGTGCGGTACAGGAAGGTCAATATATTTCTTCGGGACAGAATTTATGTTCTGTTGTTGATAATCAAAACCTATGGGTATCGGCAAATATTAAAGAAACCCAACTTGCAAATGTTAAAATCGGTCAATCTGTTTTAATAAAGATTGATGCATATCCCGATCTGGAATATAAAGGTAAAATTGAATCATTTTCAGGTGCAACAGGAGCAAAATATTCCTTATTGCCTCCTGATAATGCAACTGGAAACTTCATAAAAATTACACAACGAATACCTATTAAAATTTCAGTACAAAATATGCATAATGACAAAACACATGAATTGTTCCCAGGTATGAGTGCTTTTGTGAAAATATATTCTGAATAACAAGTTATGGAAGCAACAGTTCAAAAACCAGCTCAATATCTTTCAGGTTCTGCAAAATGGATTCTTGTAGGTACAGCATTATCGTGTGCTTTGCTTGAAATTATTGATAGTACAGTTGTTGGTGTATCACGACGAGAAATGATGGGCAGTTTAGGTGCAACAACTTTAGAAATTGCATGGGTTGTTTCTGCTTATGCTATTGGTAATGTAATAACTGTTCCTCTATCGTCAATGCTTTCTGATTTATTTGGGAGAAAAGTTTATTTTACAGCATCAGTTATCCTATTCACATTCTCTTCATTAATGTGTGGATTGTCTTCTGGATTATGGACTCTTGTTTTATGGCGATTTATTCAAGGTTTGGGTGGTGGTGGTTTATTAGCGACAGCTCAGAGTATTATTGCTGATGCATTTCCTCCTAAAGAATTAGCTACAGCGACTGCCGTATTTGGAATCGGTCTTATGATTGGTCCTGCTTTAGGACCAGTAATGGGTGGATATATAACGGATAATTGGTCTTGGCATTGGATATTTTTTATAAATGTTCCTATAGGCATCGTAGCATCATTTCTTTCGTGGACATATGTTCCAAACCTTGCAGAAGCAATTAAACCTAAGAAAATGGACTGGTGGGGCATATTATTTTTAATAATTGGTTTATGTTCACTTCAATATTTTTTTGAAGAAGGAGCTAATAAATATTGGTTTGAAAGTTCAGAAATTACATTTTTCTTTGTACTTGCCATTTGGGGGCTAATTGCATTTATTTGGAGAGAACTAACAGTTGAAGAACCAGCCGTAAATATTAAATTATATAAAAACTTTAATCTTGCAGTTGGTCATTTATTAAATTTAATACTGGGTATGATTTTAGTCGGTATGTTTTTCATTTTTCCCTTATTTACGCAAGTTTCGCTTAATTGGACAGCCACACAACAAGGAACATTTCTTATTTCAGGAACTATAGCTTCAGCTTTTGCAATGATATTGGTTAGTAAAATTATATTGAAAAAGCTTAATTATACTATTACTGGAATCTTAGGTATATTGATGTTTTCTGCTTTTTTAATTCTACTTTCTTTTTCGTCACCAGATTCGAGTGAAAAAAACTTCTTTTGGCCATTCATTCTGTTTGGATTTGGTAGAGCATTTTTGATGGTGCCATTGATGTCAATGGCACTGTCAGGTTTAAGAGGCAAAGATTTAGCTCAAGCAACAGGTTTATCAAACATCATGCGGCAATTAGGACAAGCAATTGGAATAGCATTTATAGGAATTTATCTAAATCATGAAAGTGCATTTGTAAGAAGCAATATGATTGGTAATGTAAATATGTACAACAATGTGGTTACAGAAAGAATAGCTACGTTTTCACAAAGCTTTATATCTAAAGGATATTCTGTAGATGATGCTAATAGGGTTGCATATCAGATTATTGATAGTAGTTTAACGAAACAACAAGAGTTAGTTTGCTACGATAATGCTTACATGGCTGTAGGTTTAGCAATTCTAATTTGTATTCCAATGATTTTATTAATTAGAAATAAGAAAAGTAATGTAACTGAAACAACTGAAGTTGCAGCTCATTAGAAAATAAATTTAAACCATATAGTTATGAAAAAGATAACATTTTTACTAGTTTTTATTGTCTTGTGCAATATTTTATCAGCTCAGAATGACACACTTAAGCTGTCTTTAAATAAAGCAATTGAAATTGGAATATCTAATCGCTTTGATATAAAAGCTAATGATATATCTATTTCAATTGCTGAAAATACTCTTGTAAAATCTAAAAGAGAACTTATTCCTGATATTTCAGCAGGTGGAAAGTTAACTTATTATTGTCAATTACAACCGACAATTATTCCTGCAGGAACTTTAGGATTTACAGATCAAAAAAAACTTGCAATGGGAATGAAAAATAATACTGCTTTTTCTCTCGATTTAAACTATACTGTTTTTTCACCGGGATTATATACCAATATTAAGATTTCATCAAATAATCTTGAATTGGAAAAAGAAAGAAACATTTTTACTCTAACAAATATCAAAATTGAAATTGCAGAAGCATACGAAAATGTATTGTTAAAATCAATTCAATATCAAATTGCAAGAAGTAATGAAAATCGTTATAAAAACTATTATAATCTGATAAATGGGAAATACACTAATGGGATTTTACTCGAAAGCGATTTACTTTTAGCTGAATTGGACTACAAAAATGCAATTGCAAATTCAGAAAAAATAAAACAGAATTACCAATTGAGTTTACAAAACCTTAAATATCATATTAATCTTTCTGATACAACAATTGTATTAGTAACAGATTCATTACAAATATCTAACTCTGATTTAAATTCAGATTTTAAAAAAAAATCTGGAATAAATAGATCAGAACTAAAACAACTTCAAATAGAACAACATGGTTATGAATTGCAATTAAACAAGGCAATGCAATATTATTTACCTTCAATCTCTTTTTTTGCAAATTACTCTGACCTTTTCCAAGGAAATAAATTTGAATATTCGTCAAACTTTAATTGGGCTCCTGTAAATTATGCTGGCTTAAAGATTTCAATACCACTTACAGGAAATATAAATAATATAATTTCGGTAAAAGATTGTCGATTAAAATTAACTCAAATTGATTTAAAGCAAAAGCAAAAAGCTGCTGATATAAAATATGAAATAGTTGATGCTAAAACAAAACTAAACAATGCTATTCAAAATTTAAATGTTGCAAAAGATAATTATACGCTTTCTCAAAAGGTTTATGTACTTAAACAACAACAATATAATCTAGGTTCTTTTTCATACGAACAACTGTTAGACACTGAAAAATCATTAAATAATGCCGAACAGGAATATATTACTTCTGTTTATAATTACTTAATTGCAAAAATCTACTATAAAAAAGCATTTGGAGAATTTTAATGCTCTTAGATATATTTTGATACATATTTCAATTGCGGTATATTGATACTTTATAATAAGAATGGTTTAGTTATATGAGTTAAGGAAATATTATGTTTGCGATTGTATATGTTAAAAGGAAGAATGTATAAGGTTAAATTTTCCTTTCAAAAGAGATCAAATCAACGAAATTTAAGAGTTTATATGTAATTGGAACAACTATACCGTAGAGGTAAATATTGAATTATTGTTTAAAGATGCGATACAAAAAACATTGATTAAAATTTTTATAGGAAAGGCTTAAATAAAATCATTAAGTATACTGAGATGAATCATGAAGTGTTTTATATATAACATCAGAAATTCGATTTACTCCCAAAATTTTTAAAATGTTTTAGTACTAGTATTTATTCTTTCTTATTCGCAATTTGAGTCCATTTTTTAATAATATTTTCTTCAACTTTGAAGTATTCTTGTGTTTCTTTATTAAAAATTTCAAATGAGGGTGCTATTAATAACTAAATATTATTTTTTACATACAAAAATCAAATATGTAATTACTGAATTCAAGTTTTGTCTCCTGAATTTAGATTTTGCGATATGAATATCGAAAGTAAGCAAGTGAATGTTAAAAGTAAGTATGTTAATAGAAGGTTTTGCTTGCTGAATTCAAGTTTTGTCTCCTGAATTTAGATTCTGCTATACGAATATTGAAAGTAAGCACATGAATGTAAAAAGTAAGTATATGAATAGAAGGTCTTGTTTGTTGAACTTAGATTAATAAACTTGAATATAGAATACCGACAAATGAATTGTAAATTACAATAAATACATGTTGAAAGTTAGCACATGAATAGAAAATTCTGCCTACTAAACATAGAATTTACTTGCAAGAAACTAAAACCTAATCGCTGAACTTTCATAATTTAATTGATTATAAAACTATAATAACTATGATGATACAAAATGTTAGTTATTGGAATAATTTTATACATTTGAAAATAGATACTTGCTGATATAACGTCATTATGTGCTATTTTTAAAAACACAGTTTGCATTGGTTACACAGAACTCATAAAACAAAATATATATTGATATGAAAAATTCAAATGAAAAAACTAAAATCATTCTAAAAAAAATGAAAACACCCGTTATTTCTGGATTAATATTTATTCTATTAGGAGTATTGCTTTGGGTATTGGCAAAATTATTCGTAGGAATAATTATTTTTCCTATTATAATAGATTTTTTGAAAAATATGGGTCAAGCACTTATGTGTTTGGGTACAATTACAATGTTAGTAGACTTTCCCGATTGGAAAAATTACTTTGGAGATAGGTTGAAAGATATTGTTATAAAAAGAAAATATCTTGAAACTTTAAATAAAGATGAACTTGCTTCAATGCAAATTGATATTTATAAATCTATATACAAACATTCTGATTTGGAGAAAGAAGATTCATTTTTAAGATATTTACAATCTGACATTCAACATTTAATAGATTCATCTTATCGTGAACATGTTTCAGCAAATATCAAAGTTGAAGAAAGTGGTGACGATGATATTTATACTGAAAAGTTGTCTTATACATTAAGGAAAGTTGGAGGTAAAATTATTGATAAAATAGAATGGACTTGGCAAGAAGGTGAATTGACACATTTAGATTACAATATTTTATTAAAATGCCCTAATAAAACTTTAAATAAGCAATTTTGTACATGCAAGGATTTTGATAATTGCGATAAAGGGTTTAAAAGAGTTGCAGTTGAAGAATTTTTTAAAGAAAATAAAAAAGATAATTCTAAAGGATATATTGTTCCATTGAAAGACTTTGTATTATTACACGATGGAATACAAGTTTTACTTGAATTAAAATATTCGGTAGGTAAAAATAGAATGGCAACTTGGTCAATGGTTGAACCATCTAAAGATGTTTCAATAAATTTAACTTATCCGTCTAAATACAATTTAGATTCTTTCGTTGGTGGATTAAATAGACAAGAATATATTTTATCAGAGAATAATGATAATACATATTATTTTTTTAGAGAAGGTTGGATGTTGCCTCGTGCAGGTGTATCTTTTTCTTTTTATGATAAACAAAAAACAGCACCTAATAAATTGTCATGAAAAACTGCCGAAACCCTGCAAATACGAGGCTATCACGCTCGCATCAGCGTGGTTTTCATGTGATAAAAAGTCACACGAACTTAAGCATTTTTTTCAAACAGAAGATCGTTAGCAGTAATTAACTAAGATAACCCAATGAAAGACCGTTTATAAAATCAAAATTGAATGAGAGTGTTATTTAAAATCTTTTTAAATGATAATTTTAGGTAATAAATTTGAACTAATCATTTTGGTAAAATTGAGAAATAAAATATTAAAATTCAAAGATCATGAAACCACACATCAAGGATAAACTGAAAGATTTAAGTTCTAATACCCATAAAGTACAACTAACAACTGGTAGACTGAAGGAAGTTCCCGAACAACTCAAAATTTGCACAGCGATTAAGTATCTTGATTTATTCGGAAATTCCATTCAGGAAATTCCCGACTGGGTCTTTCAATTTAAAAACCTCGAACACCTAAGTTTGAAAAATAATACACTTAAAGTTTTTCCGACTATCGTATTCACAATTGAAAATCTTAAATACCTTAACTTGGCAGATAATCAAATACATGAAATAAATGGTCATTGTTTTAGGAATTTGATGGGTATTGAAAAAGTTGATATTAGCTATAACCAAATAACTTCTATTTCAACAGAAAGAATAACATACCCAATATGTAATAGCTTAAATCTAAAGGGTAATAAATTACAGAAATTTCCGTCTGCTGTAAGTGATTCTTATACTCTTGAGAAGTTAGATTTATCAGAAAATAAAATCAGTTTTGTAGAAGACGATGCATTTGACTTGCTAGAGAATTTAATAGAACTTGATTTAAGTTTTAATGAACTTACTTATTTGCCAACTAGTATTGGCAAACTAAAAAAACTAAAGAGGTTGAATTTAAGTGGTAATAAGATAGGTTCTTTGCCGAAAGAGTTTGAAAACCTTACTTCACTTGAGTTTTTGGATTTTGACAGCAATCCAATTGGAAGAGTACCTGTGGAAATTTCCTCTCAGGGAGTTTCTGGTATAATAAATTATTTTTTATCCCTTGGTGATAATGTTCAATTATTCGAAGCAAAGTTATTAATTGTTGGACAGGGTAATGTTGGAAAGACATTCATCATGAATCGCTTAATTCATGATTCGATTCCTGATACAAATACTACCGAAGGAATTGATATAAAAACTTGGAAGATCGAAACGAGTTCATCATCTGATTTCAGAATAAATATTTGGGACTTTGGAGGTCAAGAAATTTATCATTCGACTCATCAATTTTTTCTAACAAATAGGTCTCTCTATATGCTAATCTGGGAAGCTAGAACAGATCAACATTTAATTAGTTTTGATTATTGGCTAAATATAATTCGTCTTTTGAGTAACAACTCCCCAGTAATAATTGTGTTGAATAAAATAGATGAACGAATTGCCCACATTGATGAAAAATCGCTCAAAGCTAAATTCAAAAACATCGTATCATTCCATCAAGTTAGTGCAAAAAGTGGTCAAAATATTGATCTGCTTACAAAACAAATTGGAACTGAAATTGATTCATTACCACTTATCGGTGATATGCTTCCAAAAGTATGGTTGGAAATAAGGACAATATTGGAGTCTCAAGATTCAAATTATATATCAACTGAAGATTATTTAACTATTTGTAACCAGCATGGTTTGTCAAATAAAAGGGCACTTTTCTTAAGTCAATACTTTCATGACTTAGGTGTCTTTCTTCATTTCCAAGATGACAACTTATTAAGAAATTTAGTGTTTTTAAAACCTGAATGGGCAACAAATGCTGTATATAAAATTATTGATTCAAAAGAAGTTATTGCTCGTAATGGGGAGTTTGACTCTGAAATGTTGGACACTATTCTCGAAGCCTTTAAACAAGATAAGCGTCCATATATTGTAACGCTCATGAAGAAGTTTGAGTTATGTTTTGAAGTTGAAAAAAACGTATTTCTTATTCCAGAGTTACTTAAGCCTGAAAGAGTCGAATTTGATTGGGATTACAAAGATAATTTGCGTTTTGAATATCATTATGATTTCATGCCAGCAGGAATAATGGCTCGTTTCATTGTAAGAACAAGAAATTTAGTTTATGATAAGACGTTCTGGAAGAATGGGGTAATTATTCAAAGAGAAAATACACGAGCATTAATAACAACTGATCAGTATTCTCGAAAACTTAATATTTGGATTCATGGTAACAATGCACCCTTTTTACTTGAGATTATCAGGAAAGAATTAAATGATATACATCAATCTTTGAACTACCCTGACGTTCCAGAGAAAATTCCATGTGTTTGCCCTGAATGTATTAACTCAATGACTCCACATTTGTTTAACTATGCATTTGTGAAAAGAATAGGGTTTGAGAATACTTTCAAAACAATACCGTGTGAAGTAAGTGCTACTGGAGTTAATGTACATAAACTTCTTGGTTTATATAGAATTGATAGTCCTGAGCCTGATAATAACCCGATGTATTCACTTGATAAAATCCTGAATGATATTATTGAAGTCGGATCAAGAATTCTTGAACGAAAGTTTCAAAAGAAAATTGAAGATATAATTAATGATGATATCGTTGATTTATTGAGAACTAAAGGACACAATATAGCAGACCAGACAAGATCTGGAAGTTCAGGTAGCGGCAAAGCGGCAGGTGAATTAGACATCATGATTAGAATGAATAATGGAATTCCAATTACAATCATTGAATGTCTTAGACTTGAAAGTTGCGGCTCAAAAAACGTAGTTGTAGCAGAGCACTTAAAAAAAATACTTTCAAAGTATGATACTCATGAGCTCAAACGTAAATTTATTGTAGTATTTGGTGAGGCAGAACGATTTGATAATTTGTGGATTAATTATTCTGAATACATCAGGAATCTAAATTCAAATTATGATTATGGAGATAAATATCCTCTTTCAGGATTCAGTGTAAGGGATGATTTACATCGCTTTGCAAATTTGAAAATTGGTATTTCAAGACATGAAAATAATGGAGAAACATTAGAAGTTGTTCATTTGATGTTAAATATGAAGTAAGGAAATCTAAAATAAAAGGCTTTAATCTGAATTATATTGAAATTAAAATATACGTAATAAATGAATTTTCAACCTATAATTTTCAATATAAGTAATCAATGTCAGAAGCTAAAAAAACAATTTTAAAAACAGCTTTGGAATATAGCTAACACCTTAAAAGTAAAGATGAATGCCCGTGAATTTCAGAATTATATTCTACAAGTAACTATTCGAAAAGATGGAAATGTACGCCAATTTGATATTTGAACATGATAATATTTAATTAAGATTAATAAAAGGATATTTAAAAAATAAAATTAAATTTAACAAATACATTATATGATTAATAAGTCCATTTTACTTGATGGTAAAACATTATCAAAAGAAATAGAAGTAAGATTAAAATCAAGAGTTGAAAAAATAATTAAAGAAACAGGTAAAATACCCGTTTTAGCAACAATATTGGTTGGAAATGATTCTTCTTCAGAAATTTATGTTAAAATGAAAGGTAATGCTTGTGAAAGAGTCGGTATGACTTCGATGAAAGTGAACTTACCTGAAACAGCTTCAACAGAAGATCTACTTGCAGAAATTGAGAAGTTAAATAATAACGATAAAATTTGTGGTATTTTATTACAGCATCCTGTACCCAAACAAATTGATGAACGGGCTTGTTTTGATAAAATAACTATAAATAAAGATGTTGATGGAGTTACTTGTTTAGGATTTGGTCGTATGTCAATGGGCGAAATTGCTTATGGTAGTGCAACTCCAGCGGGAATAATAGAATTAATTAAACATTATAAATTGCCAATCGAAGGAAAACATGCTGTTATAGTTGGTCGTAGTCCTATTTTAGGAAAACCAATTGCAATGATGTTACTTAATGAAAATGCAACGATTACAATTTGTCATTCAAAAACCAAACATTTACCAGAATTAATTAAACAAGCTGATATAATTGTTGGAGCGGTTGGAATTCCTGAGTTTATTAAAGCAGATTGGATTAAAGACAAATCAATTGTAATTGATGCTGGTTATCATAAAGGAGGTATAGGCGATATTGAAATTGAAAAAGTTAAAGACAGAGTTTTGGCTTACACTCCTGTTCCAGGAGGAGTTGGACCCATGACAATTGCAACTCTTATAAAACAAACCGTTGAAGCTGCAGAATTTATGTCAAAATAAGTAGATACTTTCTTAATTTAAAAATACTAAGGTTTACTCTAATTATTAATTTGCTTTAGTCAACTATATGAATAATTTGAGAAAATTTATTGAAAAATATTCAAAATTATCCGATTCTGAATGGGAAATAGTCAAGCAATTGTTCGAGTTCGTTGAGTATAATAAAAATGAGTTAATCCTTGAAGAAGGTAGGGTTTGTAAATATTTCTATTTTATTGAAAGTGGGATGATTCGTTTTTTCTATAATATTGATGGAAATGATATCACAAAAACATTTACAATTGCACCATATTGTTTTACTTCAAAAGTAAGTTTCAGAAAGCAAACAATATCTAATGAAGTTATTCAAGCACTCGAAAAAACAATTGTTTGGCGTATTGATTTTAATCAATACAAAAAATTAGAAGAAATAAATGCATGGAATATATTTATTCGAAAGATTTTAAATGAAATTCAGGAGTTTTCGGAAGAGTTTTATTTCCAAGCAAAAACGATGACTGCTGAATCTCGATATAAGAAACTTTTAGAAGAATATCCCATAGATTTAATAGAAAAAATACCTTTAAAACATATATCTACGCTTTTAGGTATAGCTCCTCAATCGTTAAGTAGGATTCGAAAAAAAATCTTAAATTAACATAGGTTAAGTAATTTCAAATTGAAATTAAAGACTTTTGCATAATTAAAATGGAATAATTATGCAAAGCATACGAAGCAAAATAGTAATTGGGTTAATTAAGAATAGACATCTTTTAAAGTTTAAATTAAAACCTGAAATTGTTGATAAAAATTTTTCGGTTGATGATTTCCGAAAAAAAATTGATACGATTTCGGCTAAAATTAAACTACCTAAAAACGTTCTTTCTGAAAAGTTTACAATAAAAAATATAAATGCCGAATGGATTATTCCAAAGAATCCAATCAAAAATAAAGTGCTTTTATATATTCATGGAGGTGGATTTATATCAGGATCATGCTTAACCCATCGCATGCATGTTGCAAAGTTTGCAAATACTTGTCAATTAAAATCATTAGTATTTGATTATCGATTAGCACCTGAATTTCCTTTCCCAGCTGCATTAAATGACTGTATTGAAGTATATAAATGGTTGTTAAATGTAGGTTATCAGTCTTCTGACATAATAATTGGTGGTGAGTCTGCTGGAGCAACATTAACATTGTCATTATTATTAGCACTTAAAGAAACTGGAATATTATTACCAAAAGCTGCTTTTTCAATTTCACCAATTACTGATTTACGATGTTTAGCTGAATCGTTTAATTATAATGCAAAAAATGATGTTGCCCCTTATGGTTCATGGACTTTGTGGACAAAGTACTATGTTTCAGATAATGACCCAACGAATCCATTTTTATCGCCACAATTTGGGAATTATATTGGTATACCACCTTTATACATTTGTGTTGGAACTCACGAAATACATCTTGACGATTGTATAAATGTTGCAAATAATGCCAAACAATGTGGAGTTGATATAACTTTCAGTATATGGGAGAAAATGATTCATGCTTTCCCTTTATTATCTCCATTATTTCCCGAAGCTAAACGTGCATTTTCTGAAATTTGTGAATTTGTTAAATCAAACACAAATAAATGAAATGGTATTTATCAATATAAAACATATTAAATTGAAGCGTTCGTTCAAAAGTAATGACTCAAATGAAGCTTTTATTGTTTTCTATAAAATTAAATGCGATGATTATTCCGAGTATTACTTTAAGTTTTGTGTTTTTGAAGTTATATTGAAATATTAGAATTCATGATGATCGCTTATTACATTATTCCAACATATTTATAACTTCTCCAATTTTCCTAATTCCATCTTCAATTTCACTCTCATTCATCTGTGAAATACAAATTCGAATGTAATTATTTGATTGTATATTATTGAAGAAATATTGTCCATTATGAATCATCACACCATTTCCCGAGAATAAATTTTCAATTTGCATTACAGGTTTGGTTAATAGTTTCAACCAAATCATATAACCTCCATTGGGTTCTGACCATTCAATCTTTTCTGCTGGGATATGTTTTTTTACGGAATCGATTGCAACTTTCATTCTTTTTTTGAATTCTCTTATAGTCTTTCTCAAATGATGTTCAAAAGCACCTTTATTAAAATAGTGATATAAGAAAATTTGATGAAGTAAATTGGATGATATTTCAAATATCGATTTTAATACAGTTAGTTTTTTTATACATTCTTTACTTCCAATGATCCAACCTATTTGCATACCAGGAGATATAACTTTAGCAAATATGCCTAAATAGATTACTTGTCCTCTTTTATCTATCGATTTTATTGGTAAAAATGCTTTTCCACCATAATTCATTTCTTCTTCGATACTATCTTCAATTATAATACAATCTTTATCTGCACAGATTTGTAATAATTCTTCTCTCAATTTTTGAGGCATAGATATACCTGTAGGATTTTGATATGTTGGCATTGTATAAATAAATCGAATAGGTTTTACTTGCAATTTCTGTTTAAGGGTATTTAAATCAATACCTGTTTCAGTCATAGTAATTTCAACAATATTGAGTTTAAATATTTTCGCAAAGAGAAGAATCAAAGTGTTTGTTGGATTTTCTAAAATAATATAATCGCCAGGTTTAGAAAATACTTGAAATATTAGTTGTAATGATTGTAAAGTATTATTGGTAAGCAAAATGTTTTCATCTTCAGCATGAATATTATGTAATTTCATATGTTTCGAAATTTCTTGTCGAAGAGGTTGATAGCCTCTTGCATGTGCATAATCAAAGGGATTGGGGGTTGAAGTATTTAATGCTTCTCGCATACATGATTTAATAATCTTTTGATCAAGAATTCTTGAATCAAGGGAAAATTGCAAGAAATTTATCTTACCCTCTTCAATTTGTTTACCATTTTCAAGATAATACATCATTAAATCGTATTGAAGATCTAAATTGTCTTTATAAATGGTATTTTGTGATAAAGAGTCAATACTTTCATTTTTATTTTGTAATGGAATAATTGGCTGCCTTTTTCTCACTTTTGTATACGAACCTTGACTACTTTCTATAAATCCCTGAGCCCATAATTCTTCATAAACTTGAATTATAGTACTTCTGTTTACTCCTATTGTTTTTGCAAGTTTTCGGGTTGAAGGTAGACGTTCTCCAACTTTCAATGTGTTTTGATTAATGAGTTCTATTATTTGAACATAAATCTGTTCAAATATTGTTGTCTTACAATTTTTATCAATATTTAAAAGCATGTCGTTATAATTGGTTGGGTAAATTTAAATAGAAATTGGCTCTTTCGTATCATCCTTTTTCTTATTTATTTTGCATTGTATAACTTAAAATTATAAAGTATGAAATCGAGTCTTTTTTTTAAGCAAGCTTTTGGAGCAGTTTTGTTTTTCACAGTAATTTTTGTGAGTGCTGGTACTTTTTATTATTGGCAGGGACAAGTATATGCTTGCCTCGGACTGATAATGCTCGTGTTAAATTTTACAGCATTTCGATTGGATGATGATTTAATGAAAGAACGATCGAAACCTGGAGAAGGTGTTAAAAAGTGGGATAAGTCAATTTTGGGATTATCTCTTTTAGCAACGTTAAGCATGTTTGTTATTTCAGGATTAGATTCTGGACGTTTTCATTGGTCACCAAAATTTGATTTGAGTCTAACACTTTTAGGAGTATTACTCACTGCATTGGGGCAATTACTGTTTCTCATAGCTCAAAAGCAAAATAAGTTTTTTTCAAGTGCTGTTCGTATCCAAACAGATAGAGGGCATGTAGTCTGTGAATCTGGTTTATATAAGGTTGTTCGGCATCCAGCTTATCTGGGGTCATTTATACAAACATTAGGATTTCCATTACTCTTTGGGTCATTATGGAGTATAATTCCTGTTGTTTTTACAATCATTTTATTGTTTGTAAGAACATATTTGGAAGACAAAACATTGATTAATGAACTAAAGGGTTATAGAGAATATTCAAGAAAAACTAAGTACAGAATTATACCACTTATTTGGTAAAATATTTAAATACAGAATGTTGAAAAATGTAATACTGAGTAATTTAAATCTTTAAATTTAAATGGATGAAAATTGTAACGCATCATTATTTCTTGGATTTATTGGAGATATAAAAAAAAAACTAATGTTTTTTATGTTGATATGATAAAATAAACAATAATTTTGATTCGATTTTCTTCGGGGCAGGGCGAGATTCCCTACCGGCGGTATAGTCCGCGACTCCTTGTAAAAGGACTGATTTGGTGAAATTCCAAAACCGACAGTTAAAGTCTGGATGGTAGAAGAAATTAATTGCAATACAATGTGATATGTTTGACATATCACATTGTATTGTATATTATTATTGTATTGCTCCGAAGATGTAGTATTAATTGTAAAACTAGGAGTAAAATGAATTCATTAATAAAGTTTGGAGAGTCCTCTAAAGAACGTGTAGTAAAGGCTATTAAACATTTACAACAAGGTAAAGGAATTTTACTTGTTGATGATGAAAATAGAGAAAACGAAGGTGATATTATATACTCGGCCGAGAAAATGTCCGAAAGTCAAATGGCTTTGATGATTAGAGAATGTAGTGGGATTGTTTGTTTATGTTTGACTGAGGATAGATGTAAAAAACTTGGTTTACGACAAATGGTTGAAAATAATTCAAGTAAAAACCAAACAGCATTTACAATATCAATTGAAGCTAAAAAGGGTGTAACAACAGGTGTCTCAGCGAAAGATAGAATTACAACCATAAAAACGGCGATATCTCCAACAACTAAATTAGATGATTTGGCACATCCTGGGCATGTATTCCCATTAATTTCAAGGAATAATGGCGTTTTTGAAAGGAGAGGTCACACTGAAGGAAGTGTCGATTTAATGAAATTATCTGGATTAGGAGAATTTGCTGTTTTATGTGAACTTATGAATGAAGATGGAACAATGGCAAGATTACCAGAGATTATTAGTTTTGCTGAGAAAAATAATATGACAGTTGTTACTATCGAAGATATATTTCAATATAGAAAATTTCAAAATTAGGTTTATAATGAATTAATAAAATTAGGAGTCTGTCAATAAAAACAGACTCCTTTGTTTTAAGACTTTTTACCTATATAGAAAACATAACCATAATACTCTTTGTATTTTTCAAACATTTGAGCTTCATGTCGTTGATTTGCTATAAGTTCTTCAATAGTTTTATTGTCTGCATACTTCTCTAAAAAAAGTTTCTGAGCTTTAATTTGAGGAATATAAAAATGTTCTGTCCAACAATTTTCAGGTAGTTTAAACGCTTCAATTGGAATATATCCAGCATTTTTCATGTGTATAAGTTTGTTAGGAATTGTATCTATTTCAGAATACGCATTTTTCCAAAATGTTTCAATTTCAATTGGTCTATCTTCGGTAAACCAAGATACTTCCGAAATAGCTATAAATCCGTCTTTTTTTAGGAATTTATACCACTCATTTAATCCTCTTTCAAACCCGATATTATAGATTGCACCTTCCGACCAAAGTATGTCAAACTCTTCGTTTTGAAAAGGTAAATTATCCATTGAACCAACAATGCCAGTAACTCTGTTTTGAAGATTTAAGTTTTTGGCATTACTGTTAAATTTGTCTATAAAAAGGGGAAATAAATCTAATCCTGTAATTTTGCAATTACTGTTTTGAGCTATAATCATCGTTTGTCCACCTGAACCACATCCTATGTCAAGAATTTGTGATTTTGATGTAAGTTTATGTATATAACTCAGTGCTTTTAATGTTACTTCTGGACTTCCTGGTCCTTGACGCTCAATACTTGAAAAATACTCGCAGATTAATGAGAAATCGAATTCATGTATTGATTTATTATCATTACTCATGATCGTAAAATATAATAGTTTAAACAATACAAAATAGCCTTTGTAAAGTATAAACTTGGTAATTACTAAATATAAATAAGAATTACTCTGTCAAGATTTTGACAGAGTTCTAAGTTTTTACATAAGCATTGGTAGAATCCAAGTGCTTATGTATTTTACAATATCCGAAATGAATTTAAACATCCAATGTTTTTAGTAATACAAAGATATATTTTTTGTATTATTAATTTAGTTAATCTTCTATAAATAAAGTTATGTTTTTCAATTGAATTATTTTAATAATCATAGAGTATTAAAAATTGATTAATATCTAATCTATTCCCCAAAAGATGGTTTTAATATTCCGATAAATTGAAATAGAAATTGTATTTTTGATGTAATCCCCAAAATGATGACAAACTGAGCCTTTAAAGTAACAGTTTTTATGTTTTGAAAAAAAGAATAATAAATGGATATAAAATTTACATCAGACAATATATTCTTACTTGGTTCAATACTTTTGTTTCTGAGCATACTTTCGACAAAAGCATCATTCAAGTTAGGCATTCCTGTGCTTGTAACATTTATTGTTGTTGGAATGCTTGCTGGGTCTGATGGAATAGGAGGGATTTATTATAACAATCCGAAAATTTCTCAAATTATTGGAATTATAGCATTGAATTTTATCCTTTTTTCTGGAGGATTAGAAACAAAATGGGAAAATGTTAAACCTGCAATATGGAAAGGAATAAGTCTTTCGACCTTGGGTGTTGTTTTAACCATGCTTATTACTGCCATCTGTTTGACGTTTATAACTCCACTTTCATATTTAGAATGTTTTTTATTGGGTGCAATAGTTTCATCGACCGATGCAACTGCTGTCTTTTCTATACTTCGCACAAAAAAACTTGGACTAAAAGGGAATCTTCAATCCTTACTAGAATTTGAGAGTGGCAGCAATGACCCAATGGCATATTTCTTGACGATAAGCATTATTAGCCTTATAACCAATTCAAGCGAGAGTTTTTGGTATATGATTCCATCATTCTTTATTAAAATGTCGATAGGTGCAATTGTTGGACTTGTTATGGGTAAAATAATGGTTTATATAATAAATAAGATAAACGTAGAACAAGAAGGTTTATATCCTGTTTTACTTTTATCGTTAATTTTCTTTACATTCTCAATAAGCGATCATATTGGTGGAAATGGCTTTTTATCTGTTTATCTGTCAGCCATGATTTTAGGTAACAATAATTTTCTACATAAACGTAAAATAATTAAACATTACGATGGTCAGGCATGGCTTATGCAAATCGTAATGTTCTTAACTCTCGGATTACTTGTATTTCCAAAGCAATTAGTGTCACATATTTCAACAGGAATGATTCTGTCTGTGTTTATTATTTTTATCGCTCGACCAATTGCAGTATTTATTAGTCTATCGTTTTTCAAAATGAAATTCCGTGAAAAGCTATTTATTTCATGGGTAGGACTGCGTGGAGCTGTTCCCATTATTTTTGCAACATATCCAATTATTGCAGGAATTTCAAATTCAAATTACATTTTTAATCTTGTCTTTTTTGTCGCATTATCATCAGTATTGATACAGGGTACAACGTTAGCAATTGTTGCAAAATATTTACGAGTTGCATTACCTAAAAATGTAAAGAAAAACGATATAGCTTTGGCTTTATCAGAGAAACCTCAAAATCAATTATACAAAGTTCGTATTTCAAAAGAAAATTCATTTATTGGTAAATCGGTCGTTTCTATTCATTTCCCAAATGATGCTAGAATTGTATTAATAAACAGAGATGAAACTTTTTTTGCTCCAGAAGGATATACCATTTTAAAAGAAAATGATGTTTTAATGATTTCTTGTTCAAACATAGAAAGTGAAAAGAATCTAAATATTTTATTTGGTGACAAACCTGAAATAATAACACAATTTTAGTAATTGCTTTTTATATTGAAATTCTATCGTATCTTTAAATAAATCAAATTAAAAACATAGTATGAAGAAAATAGTAATATATACAGCAATTTTGATTGTTCTTTTTTCGTGTAAAGAAAAAGTAAAGCCATTAAATAAATTTACACTAAACGAAAAATTCAATCCCGAAACACTAATAATACAATCACCTACATTAAATAAATCGAAAGGACAAGTTTTGTATGTACCAGTATATTCAAATATTCCTTTTTATGACCAAAAATTTATTTATGATGTTAGTGCTGTTCTTGCTATACATAATACCGATTTTTATTCTCCGATATATATTACCTGTGTTAATTATTTAAACACTAAAGGTATGATGGTTGCAAAATTTCTAAAAGAAAGAGTTAAAGTTATGCCTATGGAAACGAAGACATTCTTTGTTCCTGAAAAAGACACAAGTGGAGCTGGAGCTAATTTTATTGTTGAATGGGTATGCGATTCAATAGTGAGTACTCCCAAAATTGAAACGGTTATGATAGGAGTTAGTTCATCAAATAGTGTTTCTTTTATAAGTACCGCTACTGTTTTGCGTGAAAAACAGTAGATTTGTATTTAAATAATATATAGTCTTTGTTCAATAAAATTAGAAAATATAAAGCCTTTTATGTAATCTTTTTCGCAATAACATTTTTGTTATATTCGAAGGGATTCACGTTTATTCAATCTACGAAGTTAATTGAAAAGGATAAAAAGGAAGCTTTATCTTTCATTAATGCTTCAGCAATTATTACAGGAAGTTGTTTTACACAAAATCTCGAACGATTACATACCAACAACACATCATTAGTTAAAAAAGTTTCAATAGATAGGCATATATTTTGGCAAGTTATAGTTGGGATAAAATATCTCCAACAAATCGATTTAAAAACTTGCGTTATTATTGCATGTTCCCCTTCTGTACTTGATTTAAATAGTATTCTGATTATATAGAATTAATTAGTATTAACTGTTCCTTATTGAATTATAATTCAGCTCTAGCTGTTTTATATATAAGGCTATTCATTTAATAATAATTTAAATCCTAAATTCACAGAAATAACTATGGAAACAAATTCAGAAATTAATAATGAAACCACAAAAGAAAGTGGTTCAAAAGGTTGCATAATATAAGCAGTAGTATTTATTGGTTTATTTGCACTCATTTACGGAATAATAGAGTATATGAAATAAAAAAACAAGCCCTTCAATTATATTTTTGAAGGGCTTGTTTGTCTAAGTAAATAGGTCAAGAATAATTGCGGGGGTAATTATCAATGAATTTTAGTTGGAGAAATAATTGGAAAACTGAAATATTAGATTAATTTTAATTACAAGTAGTAAGTAGATAAACTTCTATCACTTACACTTTTTATTTACTATAATAAAGGCATTTTTAATTTTTACTATTAATGAAAACGGAACAAATAATAGTAACACATGGTAGTATTGTAAATTCAATATATATTGGTGTTGTCGTTGGAATTGATAAAGACAGGAATATCGGTTATATCGTTTATGGATTTGAAGAAAACAAACCTGAACCTAAGGATATAAGTCTTGGCAAATTATTAATATCTAAGCTTTTTACTACTGAAGCTGAGGCTCTAAAAGCAGGAGCAAAGATTGTGATTGCAAATAATAATATAAAAAGTAGATACTCAAACTAAAATTTAAAGAAAGCCCTTCAAAAATATAATTGAAGGGCTTTCCTTTTTATTCCAATCTTATTATTCTTCATCTAAAACTTCAAGAATTGGTTCTTTAAAAGCTTTTGTAGTTATATATTTATCTAGGCTTAATAAAAGTGCTGGTAATACTATAATATTGAAAAACAATGCAACAAAGAGTGTTACCGAAATCAAAAAGCCTAAAGCTTTAGTGCCTCCAAATGCCGATAACATATAAATTGCAAATCCAACAACTAAGATTATCGAAGTATAAATCATACTGATTCCAACCTCATCTATTGCGTTTAACACAGAATCTTTAATCGATAATTTCTTTTTCTTTAACTCATATCGATAACGAGATAAGAAGAGAATTGCATTATCAACAGAAATCCCTAATGCAACACTAAATACAATTATTGTCGATGGTTTTATTGGTATTTTGAAGAATCCCATTATTGCTGCGGTAACAAACAAGGGAATAAGATTTACAAGCATAGCAATCCCAATCATTCGAAGTGAAGTAAAGATAATTGCCATTAAAATTGATATAAATACAATTCCAATGATAATACTTTCCCATAAATTGCCAATAAGGAATTCTGTTCCTTTAGTAAAAACAATACTGTTTCCTGTTATGGCAACATCGTATTCTTTTGCAGGGAAAATTGAATCTACTTTTGGCTTAATTATGTGTAAAATCCTATTCATTTCTTTCGATCCAACATCAGCCATTTGAATACTAATACGAGTTTTTTGCATATTGGAATCGATAAACCTATGAAAAGCATTTTTCTTAGAACCCGAACCTTTTACATATTTCCCTAATTGATTTAATTCAAACGGAGGAGGAACCATATAAAATCGAGGTTCTCCATTTTTGTACATCTGATTAGCAAAACTTATTGCTTCAACTATTGATACTGGTCGAGAAAAGAACTTTGAAATTGAACTATCGTTTTTAATTTCTTTCTGAAGTTGTTTAATCTTATAAACGGTTTTTGCTCCATCTTCAAAAATGCCGTTCTTTTCTTTGGTATCTATCGAGATTTCAAATGGCATTACACCACCTGCATTTCGTTCAAAAAACTTCATGTCTTTGTAAATACTATTGTTGGGCGAAATATCATCGAGGAGTTTTCCCGAAATACTCATTTTGGTAACACCATAAATACAGGTTATGATAATTACAGCACTAATTACATAAATAGCCTTTCGATAATGAATTATTAAATGCTTAATTCCATTTAATAAAAAATTTAGTGATTTTCGGTCGATGTGTGTCAGATGCTTTTCTTTTGGTGCAGGCAAATAACTAAATACAATTACCATTATAACTAATGATAACACATATTCAATCATAATATTAATAGACGAAACAATACCAAACTCTTTCAGCATTGTGTTTGATGTAAATATAAAGGTTGCAAAACCCATTGCAGTTGTGGCATTGGTTATAAAGGTTGCAAAACCAATGCCCGAAACAACCCTCGAAATCGCTTTAATTTTATTGCCGTGATTCTTAAATTCTAAATGGTATTTATTCACTTTATAAATACAGTTCTCAATTGCAATAATTATGACCAATGATGGAAAAACCCCGATTAAAATACTGATTTTGTATCCAAACAATGAAACTGTTCCAAGAGCCCAAATTACACTTACAATCACTACAATCATAGATGTAAATACAACAGGGAACGATTTATAAAATCCAACCATTATTAAAAATGAAATTGCCAACGAAATAGATATAAACAGGAATAATTCATCTTGAATCATTTTTGTCATAACTGTTCTTATGTATGGCAAGCCAGAACAATGTATTTCAACTTTCTGTTTTATTGAATATTGTTCGACCAATACTTTTATATGCTTTACAATTGCAATTCTGCCTTTATCATTAAGTTTGTTTTTTGCAAGGGTAATACCTGTCATAAAACAGTTGGTTTCCTTATTAAAGAGCAATCGATCGTAGAAGCGAATTGAATATATTTTTCTTTTTAAACTATCGAGTTCCGATTGTGTTTTGGGGTTTTGTTTAACCAATGGTAGGAAATCGAATTTTTGTAAAGAATCGTTTTTCTCTAATGAATAGATATTGGCTACTGAAAGTACATTTGCAATTCCATCTATTTTTTGAATACTATCGCACAATGTTCTAAACGAGTTGAATCTTGTTAATTCAAAAAACGAAGAATCTTGAAATCCAATAAAAATAACATTTCCGTCTTCTCCAAAAACAGTTTTAAAGTTTTCGTATGTTGTAAAATTTTTATCGTTTGTTGGTAGCATTCGTGCCATTTCGTACGACATTTTTACCTTAGATGCTTCATACCCCATAAAACAGGTTGTAAAAAGCAATATTATTAGAATCGTTAAGCGATATCTAAGTAATTTTCTTGTTATGTAATTCCACATTTTGAAATGTAATTAATTGTAAAAGACTCGATTTATCAAGACTTTTATAAATGGTTTTATGATTTATTAAAAGGGAAATTCTATTTTAACCATAGTTAAAAATATGCTTATCAAACATCAGATAACAATATGTCAATATTGCTATTTTCTAAAAATAGCATAGCAATATTAAATAGAATAGATTGGTGTAGTTTACCAATAATAATGAAAGGGGAAGATAATATCTGATTTGCTAAATAGAACGACAATATTCTTTATTGTTCTACAATAATCCTGTAGCTTATTTGCAAAAATAAACTGATACGATTTGAGATAACCCGAAGAATCGAAAGTTCTATTGTCTTTTGAAAACTGCGTTGTAAAATTAAAGCCAGTTGTAATATACTTTAATGCATTACAATTATCTGTTAAACTAATAATGAAATCTGAGTGGGTCGATTGAACTTTGCGTTGTTGTTCAGAATTGCAATTATATGCAGTAATTTCAATAGAACATAATGTATTTATAGCCCAAAAACATAAAAATGTAAAGACTAACAGAGCTATTCTATTTAATAACCAACGCATATTGCAAAGTTAATAAAAATCACATTAATCAATTTTTTAATTAAACAATTGAATCCATTATAATTTATAGAAGGTTCATATAGTTTACTCAAAAGTAATTTTATACTATTTCTCATAAATAAAAAATGGGACACATAATTTGCGTCCCATTTCCATTTCAATAATATAGTTACTTATTTCAGTGATTCAGTAAGCTCAAACTCTACTTTTCAATCTAATTACTTGATAATAATTTTTTTACTTTCAACCATTCCTAACCCTTTTATTGTTAAGATATACATACCAGTTTGTAATTCTGAATGTATTGTCAACTGTTTATTTATAGCGTTGAGTTGTTGTGAAACAAAAATATTTCCATCAATCGTAGTAATTGAAACTACATATGTACCGTCATCAACTCCCGTTATTGTAATATTTCCATTTGATTGTGCTATTTCAATCTTATTTCGTTCAGTTATCAAAGCAGATAGAGTAGGAGTTGAATGTTTTTTCCCATAGAGAATATCTACTTGGTCGTTGAGGCTATTTGGAATAATTAAATCGGTGTAACCATCTTTATCCAAATCGGCTGAAACGATATTTGTGATACCTTTTGAAAGGGTTGTAACTACCGATTCTGTGTATTCTCCTACACTATTTGAGAGATATAATAATAAACTATCGTTTTTATCACTCACACAAATAAAATCGGAGTACGAATCATTATTTAGCTGTAAAGCCGTTATTCCTTCATTACTAAAATTGGGTGTAGAAGTCATAATATTTGTTGCAGTAGAAAATGTTCCATCGTTTTTCCCATATATAATAGAAATTGATGCATTCGATGTGCATGACACCGCTATATCTGTTTTTCCATCACCATTAAAATCGCCATGAATGATTCGCTCTCTCGAAGATCCCGCAACAGGATAACTCGCATTAAAATCAAACTTTTTGGTTATTGGATTGAATAAATAAATATCTATTCCACCTACAACAACGGTTGTTTGAGCAACATCTAAATAACCGTCATTATTAAAATCGGCTAAGGTCAATTTATTCTTCCCAAAAGTATTAACCAAAGACGATTTTGTAATAGTATCAATTAAACCAGCTCCATCACCTTTGTAAAACTGAATTTTATAATAATTTGATACATCGGGTAAAATAAAAACCAGATCAGCTATCCCATCTTTATCTACATCACCAACAGCTAGTCCATCTTCACTTTGAAAATAATCTAAGGTTTGAATTCTTATATTATTAGTAGAGTTGTTTTTACCATCTCCTAATAATAATGATATTTCATACTCCCAATTACTACCCAATGCCAAATCAACTTTTCCATCTTTATTAAAATCGCCAGTTGCAATACAAGTTATACCATCATTACTATAAATAGTAGTATCAGAATACGTTCTATTTCCTTTATTTATATAAATAGTCATTTTCTTATCATCATGAGTTGGTGATAGAATATCAAGTAAACCATCATTATTATAGTCAACTACTGTAACGGTCAATGGATTGTTACCTGTCGTTAAGGTTTGAGGATTTTCGAAATATTGACCATAGGTCAATGCAGCATACAACAATGTAAATGCTAATAAACTTACTTTTTTCATAGATTTAAATTGTATATTGTTAATCGTTAATATCATTTATAGAAATTGTACTAAATGTTAGTCTGATTTATATTTCAACCACGTTTAATCTTTTAATTGTCCATATACTTCTTAATAATACGACAATTCAATTGTACGTTATTGATTTTTATTTTCTTATAATTCAATTTTACCAAATTTGTATCTTTTCCCGTCAGACATTTCACCCATAATTAAGATGCCATCTTTAAATGTAAAAAAATGACTGGAAATTAGTTCCATTTCGAACACTGATCCTTTTTGAAAATTAAATAGAGGTAATCCATACGTTTTATTTGCATAAGTTGAAACACCATTCGGCTGAATAACATGCATAAAAGTTGGAAATCCAGTATTTATTGCAAAATCTTTATTCCATTTATATTTTTTCCCATCATCTGTCCACGAAGGAGCTATCATTCTTGTCAGTTCTGTGTTATTATATAGAATATAGAGCTTATCATTTACTAGTCCGTAAACAAATGAATCCCATCTATGATCAATATTTTTTGTTTGGATAGTTTGGTCTTTCTTTATCGTTTTTACCCATTGTTTTGTTCCTTCAGGCGATATACAAGCAACTTTTATGTTTTTATTTCTATATTCATAAGAATAGTCAAACGAACCTGGAGTTGCTGGCGGAAGTCTGTTCTCCGTTTCATCTTCGGCAATTATTAATACATTACCATTTGATTGCGAAACTACACCTCTCAATTTCCAGTCAGCAAACATTTGATCTTCTTTTTCGTTGTTTGTAACATCTCCAAATCCTAATGTTTTACTAACAACAAAATCTAGCGTTGAAGCACTAATTCTTACATAAAAAAGGCTGTTGTAATCTGAAACACTTTTGGAATACGAGAAACCGGAAAAAACAATATCTCCTTTATTATCAAAAAAGAATTTATAAGATTCGCTAATGTATTTATCACCCAAATTTACAGGTTTTTCTTTCCATTCTTTAGTGGTTACATTATAGGTGTAAAAATTAAACATATATTTTTTTGCGTCATTTACATATCTTTCAATGATAAAAGCATTCCCTTTATTATCGATTAATATATCATTAAAAACACCTTTGCAATTAAAACTTAGCGTGGCATCTTTGGAATATAATTCTTTTAGGCTCTCTGAATCAAATACTTTAATTCTAATTTTTGCATTTTCTGCTTTATCGTAAGGTAAAGTCGTTAGAAGGAGAAACTTTGTTTTATCGGGAGATAAACAAACAGAGAAATTCCCAGAGTTCATTACCTTTTCGGCAATTATACTTTCTATTTCGGTTCCTAGTTTATCAATTTCTCCGTCTAATGAGAGTTTTTTTACTAGGTAGTAACTTTTCTTGCTTGCTTTCTTAAACCCTGAATAAAACACAAGAAATTTATCTTTTAATGGTAGTATTTTTCTGTATAATATATTATCACCCATTACACCTTCAGCAAGAGGAATTTCTTTGGAAAAAACTTTGTTATATGCATTGTCATATTTTTCTAGCCAAGTTCTTTCGACAGTTTGGGCGCCTGTTGTTTTTCGGGTAATATATAGACCAACACTGTTTAATATAAACATCTCATCTATTTTTGTGTTTTTTTCGGCAAATTCCTCAATTGGTGCACCCCATTTTACAATTGGCTCTTGACTATAAAGATAAAATGTCACGGTAAAGAATAATATTATTGAAACGACTATCTTTTTCATATTCAAATACTTTTAAATTAATTCTTTGTGCTGTGTTTTAAGTACCATGCATTGTATTCATCGATTATATCATATATTTTAAGCAACCCATAGCCCTTATCTTTATTCGTTATTTTATCTGCTTGTTCTTTATAATCACTTACAAATTCACTCATCTTTTTTGCAAAACCAAGTGTAAAACTTGATAATTCAACTGGTTTTTCATCTCCTTTTTGTAATATGAGTTTTTCATCGAACTTTGGTATATTTATTCCTTCATAACCATTTTGGTCGTACCACGCATATCTAGCGATATGACCATCATTAACCAATAAAAGAAAACGTAATGGTTTTGCAAGAAGTCCACCACTATAATTCATAGTTTTATATACTTTATCTGCAATTTTATACCCTTTCAAGTCTTCAGGTTTATATGCGATTTTTGTCTTCTTGTTTTTAGGATCAGTAAAAAATATTACTTTATCTTGATTACTCGATCCAATTGGTCCGTTTGATGCTCGATATTGAGCTTCTATATAACCTTCTATTTTAGTTCCATCGTTTTTAATAATATAACCCGGATACAATTTTCCAACATTATAGATAGACGAAGACCAATCTTGTGCAAAGATATTGGTTAGAAACATTAGGCTAATAGCCCAAAGAAATACTTTTTTTTTCATAGTCGTGATTATTTATTGTCTTAACTCTTATTTAATTAGCAAAATAGAACAATTGAATTTCTTAAATACACATAAATTAATAACTTTTCAATCTTTACGGGAATAATACCATAATGTGTATTATAATCTAGATGCAAATAATCAAAGTTGTTAAACGGATATTTAAAATCGTTTCCATTTCTTGAATTTTAATATTTGCAAAAAAAACGTAATTTGTCTATGTTATAATTCTAATGTATTTTTTTCTATCGCTAATATAATACTAAACTGAATCCATTCAACCAATAAAGTGAATTATTTTCACATAATATTCTCTTTTATATAAGAGTTGGAATTTACGTTTAAATGATAAGACTATCAATAGTTTATTTTGTCAAACTAGACGTTGTTCCTAAGCATACATATCATATAAATATGCGATTATATCGGTTGCATATATCCAATTCTAGGAACAAACACGGGTGTCATTGAACGAATATTTAAAATTAAAATAATCCTTAAAACATTAAAATTACGTTGTTTCACTAAAGGTATTGGTACTAACTTTTAAAATTGCAAATAATTTAGAATATATTGATTTAAATGAGTTCAATCCATGCTTTCAAAAGTTTGACAAATCTTCAAATGGTGATGTTTTATTAACAGTATTAAATCGCTTAGCTCATCTAAGAAAAGAAATCGTATAAATTTGATTTGCTTGAAATAAAAAGGGACACCCAATGATGTCCCTCAATAAAAATTTTTGAAAATCCTCTTATTTCACCAATTCAGAAAGTTCTTTACCAGCTTTAAAACCTACAACCTTTTTCGAAGCAATTTGAATTACTTTACCTGTAGAAGGGTTTCTACCTGAACGAGCTGCACGAACAGTTGTTTTGAAAGTTCCAAAACCAACAAGTCCAATATTTTCATCTGCTTTCAATGTTTTAGAAATAGATGTAATAAGTCCTTCTAGTGCTTTTTTTGAATCAGTTTGGGTTAAACCTGATTCTTCAGCGATTGCTTTAATTAATTCTAATTTATTCATAACGACTTTGATTTATATAGTTAATAATCAATACAAATTTAATTTATAAATTAATGTTCAGTATATTAATATATAATAAAATTATATGAAATATACATGTTCTTATTCTAGCAACTGGAATAAAGTTTGAAAACCTACATTTATTTAGATTTAGTGCGTTTTGTAAGTACTTTCGAAAATAAATTATTGATAGAATGTAATTCCGTCAAATTATTGTAAAAATCTTTTACAAACAGTTCCTTTTCTTCTTTTTGCGTTAAAAACTGACACATTTCAATCATCACATTGTTCTCTGTTAATGTTGCATTAACTATTTTTTGATAGTCTTTAATTAGTTTTTCTTCATTATTAAGAAAAAAGTGACAATTGCTTATGTAGGAGCTAGGATTGCGGATACCAGCTTTGATTAAACTTTTGCCAAAGCTTATCATCTTAGAAAGCTCATCAGAACTAAAAATTGATGAAAGTTCTACAATATGTAAATAATTAAACCTTGAAAAATATATTCCAATTTTGGAGATTGGCTTTGCGAAATCATTAAATTCTCTCGATAATTCAAACCAAATTAAGTACTCAATTAATTGGAAAAAATATTCTAGTTTAAATTCTAGTTTGGAATCAGATTTAATTTCAATCAAAATATCATCAACAATTAAATCAGGCATTGCTATTTTATCATGGGTATTCAGGTGAAAATTAGAAATAATTTCAGAACCTAATAATGGATTTAAGAATATGTAATCTTTCGGCTTAAATAAGTTCAAATCCAAATGGTTTATTATTTCATATACTTCAATCGCACATTGTTTCGATACCTCAATATTTTTATTCGGACTTAATTTGAAGTTATTTATGTGTTGTTCGATGAAATTAATATCCAGTTTTAATTCATTTTTTATGTTGATTAATTTCTCGTGAGTATCATTTTCGGTTTTATGTTGATAAACGACAACACCTTTATCAACGGTCGTTTTATTCGAATTCCAATATAAATTGTACTGGAATATTTTACCGGAATATTTTTCAAATAATCGTTCTTTGATGAAATAATCTGATAATGTACCAATCGTAAAACTATTAGTCTTTAATGTGTGTGGTACAATTATTTCTCGTTTATCTGTGATTTTAGGAATCTTTATTCCTTTATAAATGTCTAGTATGTCTTTCATAATTGATTTTTTATAAAGAGAATAATAAGCTATAGATATTGCTTATTATTCTCTAAAATTATTAGTATTTAATAATGTAATTTATATAGATATTTACAGGTCGAGTTTCACTTCCTCCAGTTGACTGAATAGGAGCTGTAAGTACAGTACCTCCACCAGCATTCCATAGACCACCTCCATTATTTGAACCTGATAAATACGTGTAAACATAATTAGGTGATGTACTATTTCCACTACCTCCTGACACGATGAAATTATGTTTATGCGATTTCAACGTATCACTTTGTAATGAACCAATCGCATTTCCTGTATTTCCTCCAATATTGCTTGCAATTCTTGTGGAATTATCAGGGTCATTCCCTGCTGTACCATCAACACCACGTAAGAATCGACCTCTTAAGTCAGGTAGATTAAATGTCGTAGTTCCATCACCAGCTCCATAAGCAGAACCCATAGTTGAGAATAAATCGGAATAAGTCATACGGCTTATTGCTGAACCATCACATAATAAATATCCTGCAGGTGCATTTATTCCTGTAAATGGTAAAACCGTTCCAGCGGGTACACCACCTGTTGTAGGAGTAACAAAGCCAGCATCATTAGTTAATTCGCTTGTTTTTGTTGGAATATTCGGTTTACCTATTAAGTTAGAATAAACACCTGAAAAATTGCTTTTTGCATTCCACTTAGCGGTATCTTGCATACTAATTCCTTTAGCAACTGATACATTAAACATTGGGTCAACTTCTGCTTTTAAATATTTACTAGTATCGGAAAGATTTGGTTTATTTTTCAAATCATCATATTTACCACTAAATCCATTACCAGCAGATTTTGCATATAATGCAAATGGTACACTTAGTAATTGACTTGTTCCAGTAATTGTGTAGTTAGAACCGCCAGCTGGGTCAGTTTCTGTTTTAATAAAATAAGTATCTGTTCCCCAATCAATAGAATTAAAAGTAGTACTTCCTCCAAATTCAATACTGATTAATCCATTTGCATTGGTTGATGGTGTCTGAGTTTCTGAATAGACTTCTGTACCAGTAGCAGAACCTTTTAAAATGCTGATTTGAAGTCCAACAGTTTTGTTTGTAACCAAATTGTTACTTGCATCACGAATGATAGCTTGATAGCTTATTTTTTGTGGTGCTTGAGCGAATACACTTACCGATAGTATTATGGAAATTACAATGGTATAAATCTTTTTCATGGCTTTAGTTTTTTATGATTTTAAATGATTTTAATTCTTTGTTATTCTCGATTACTTTGATGAAATATGTTGAACTTGGGTATTCTTCCAACATAATAATAGTTCTTCCACAATAAACATTTTGTTTTGACACTAACTTGCCATTACTATTGTAGACAAATGCATAATAGATAGATTGAATGTCTCCATCAATAGTTAGCGTTACATTATTATTTGTGGGATTTGGTGAAGTCGAACATTGTAACGAAACTCCTTTAGTGTAATCAAAACCTGAAATAACTGATATTTCAAAAGGTTGTTGCACACCTTGTATCGCCGAACCACTAGAACCTGTATTTGTTGAATAAATAACTTGTCCAACTGAATAACTGGTTGAACCTCCACTACCTGAAGCATTTCCTCCTGTAGAAGTAATTGCTTCTTGTGCTTGTAACTTAGTTAGACCAAAGCCTAACAAAAGGATAGCACATACTTTAACCTTTTTGTGTTTCATATTCCTGTTTTTTGTTAATTCCTACTCATTAGGCTTTTCGGTTTCGCCCCGTTTATATGGTTTCTGAACTCCATTTTAAATTATTGTTAATGAATGATAAAGTCGGTTATTGTCAGCTTTAAATAAATCAGAGAATATCAATAGTCTTAATTTAGTAACAGTAATCATTACAAATGTAAACTCAAAATTGCCTTTGTCAAATAGCAAACTACAAAAAGTAAAATAATTATTTACTTTTTATGACAAATAATATAGTAACTATGTATATATTAAAGTATTATGGAGACGAAAAAAATTCACATAGGCGAATTGATTAAACATGTTGCAAAAGAGCGTGGTTTAACAAATGCTGAGATTGCAAAGCGAATCGAAACTACTCGCCAAAACGTTGCTACAATACTAAAAAGAGATACACTTGATGTAAAACAATTGTTTACAATATGTCAAGCGTTAGATTACGATTTCTTTGAACCGTTTAGATTAGAAAAAGAGATTAAACCTCCTCAGAAACAAAAAATACTTCTCCAAATAGAAATAGAAGAAAACAAAATTAGTGAAGTATTAAATGTTATTGGGAAAAACGGATTGTACGATGTCATAAAACAATAAAATTTAAAATCTTTTTATTTCCTTTATATACCCCAAAGTAATTGCAATGTTGTTGTAATTATTTCACCGAACTAAATTCATTTCTATGATTCTTCAAAAATGATAGGTTTACTATTGCAGTTTTTTGATTTGTATCAAACCTTCGTTTATCCTGTATAGCCTATTGGCAAGGTTCAGCTTGTTACTGTTCACTACCAATAGATTATATAGGATTTTCTTTTTTATAAATACTCTATTGCATTTTTTTGTTTCTGATTCTACCTTTGAACAATTCCGTTTTAATGTCAGAAGGGATTGGTTTACACAACCAACTACTTATTTAATCCCGAATATTTAGTCAATAACAAATAGTATTTAATAATGAGCAACAAAAGTGAATCTACAATCATCGATTTTATAGAAAAAAGAGATATTAATGGGATGCAAACCAAATGGCATTTATTAAAGGATACGCTCTCTGAAATGAAAAAACAACGATTGCTTGTTGAAATTGTTGAATATTATTATGATAAAAAGGACTTTTCTTTTTTTGAGATAGTATTTGATGAAATTATTGATGAAACAGTTTCACTTAATTTCAATATTGAGCACAAAGCAACGTCATTATTATCATTAACAGTATATAGTAGGTCAAGACAACTCTTTGATTATTTTGTAAAGAAGGGAGCAAATATTAATTTTCTAGCTACTAGTATTGCGTTTGAAGAAGAAACACAAATTGAAGAAGAGTCTTTAAATGGACACTTCGAAAGTTGTCTTGATTTTGCAGAACTTGAACTTGCTGATATGTTAACTATCCATTATTTATATGAAGTTCCTGAAAGGAAAGACAAAGATAAAAGATGGAATGACTTTGACAAAAAAGATAAAATAACCATAAGTAAACGTGAATATTATTATTTGATAGCACAAGCTGAATATTTAAAAGAACTTATTGAATTAGACCATTTTGTTGACCACATCAAGTCACTTGGAGGGAAAACATATCCTCAACTAAAAAAAGAAAATTATGAAACCGTGGAGTAAGCTTCAAAGAGAAATATATAAACTAATTGCACCTGATATGGACTTACAGATACATTGTGCTTCATATCGAATGAAAAATAGTATGGGTAGTTCTAATATACCAAGATATTGGATTACGCTCGGTAAAGAAATTATATGGGACTATCCAAAGCATTTTATGCAAAATGGTGAACTAATTGATGTGGCAGGAAATAAGCTTTGGTATCCTCATCAGAATGAAATTTCTGACATCTCGGTATTAATTCGTGATTATATTGATACTCCACAAAAAGATTTGTTAACTAAAGATTTTGAAGATGGTAAATGGGGATTAACATCAATATTGAAAGCGAGTGATAGAAGAATAGGTAAAGAAAAATTGCAACAAATGGCAAGAAATACAGAAAATGTACAAATTCTGAAAGTTTTACAAGCAAGACTTCATTAAAATGAAATGAAATGAAAAAACTTTTTTTGGATGATATAAGATCGATAGAAATGGTTTATGATTCATCAATGGAATCGGAATTTGATGTTGTTCGGAGTTATAACGACTTTATTTTATACATTAGAACAAATGGGTTACCTGAATTTATTAGTTTTGACAATGATTTGGGACTAGATGAAAATGGTAATTTAGCTCCCGATGTTTATGCAACAGTAAAATGGTTAGTAAATGAATCAGGACTAGATTTGAAGAATTTGACATTTAACGTTCATTCAGCTAATCCTGTCGCAAAAGAACAAATAAAAGGTCTTTTGAATAACTATATTAAACATCAAAAAACGTTTTAAATATATACGTTATGAAAATACAATATGCTTCTGATTTACATCTCGAATTTCCAGAGAATAAGCAATTTTTAAAAGAGAATCCAATAAAACCTGTTGGTGATATTCTCGTTTTAGCTGGCGATATTGTTCTGTTTTCTTTGATGAAAGACCATACAGATTTCTTTAAGTACTTATCAGATAACTTTCAAAAGACATATTGGATTGCTGGTAATCATGAATATTATCATACTGATGTCTCAAATCGAATTGGCACATTTAAAGAGGAAATAGCAGAGAATGTATTTCTTGTAAATAATTTAGCAATTAAGGAACAAAACGTAGATTTGCTGTTTACAACATTATGGTCAAATATTTCGGCAAAAAACGAATTAGAAATTAAAAGTAGGTTAAGCGATTTTCATGTTATAACTATTAATGACGAAGCTTTTCGTCCCAAAGCTTACAATTTGCTTCATCAAGATAGTCTTGTGTTTTTAATTAATGAACTTACAAAACAGAGTACAAATAAAAGAGTCGTTGTTTCTCATCATGTTCCTACAATTATAAATTACCCCTCAATTTATTTGGGAAGTAAAATTAACGAAGCGTTTGTTGTTGATTTAACCGATTTGATTGAATCAAATATTATTGATGCATGGATTTACGGACATTCTCATTTTAATACCCCTGATTTTAAAATAAACGATACATTATTATTGACGAATCAACTTGGGTATGTCGTTTATAACGAACATGGTCAGTTTAATCGTTCAGCTATACTTGAGATATAACACTACAGACCATTAAAAGGAATTTTGAATAACAATTTAATATCATCAAATGTTTTAGATAAGTTATTAAAATTAACTTTGGTTTATTACAGATAGTAATCTTTTACTAGTGAGAATTAAAGTTGTAATTTGAATAATTCTGTTATCTTTTCAATTGATATATATTCGCTTACTATGCCTTTTTTGCCTTCGAATCGAACACCATATTTATCAATAACTAACAACCCACCAGAATTAACTTTCTTAAATCCCCATAGCCATTTAGGAAAAGGTTCTTGATTTTGAAAATCGAATATTATTTTAAGTGGATGTGAATTTACATTTTGACCATATCCATCCATTAAAAAGTATGATTCTTCCTTATAGTGAATTATAATACCAATGTCATTCGAATCAGTTGTTATCTTGTATATCGCCATTTGATTGGGTAGGATCGGTTTTCCAATACTTCCATCAGGATATTTTACTTTAGTATAGTTTCCCCAAACATTTATAGCCCTTTTTAAGCTATGGTGAAATTGTCCATGGAGATTGAATACAATAAAATGTTTCTTGTTAGTTGAATGGATTATAACAATCTTCATAGTCCTTTTAAATTATTTTAGAAAGATATATGAGGATTGAAGTTTTTGCAATAGTGAAATCCAATAGAATTAATATACTTGTCTTTATTAATATAATTTTAATATAATTTTTGTTTCTGAATAATAGCAATATTATTTTTAAAAATTTTTAGACAAAAATGATTTAAAATAAGATATACATAATCCTTTTCTATAATTTTTTGAGTGAAAACATTAAGGTTATAATTTAATTTCATAAGTATTTGTATGTGCAGTTTTATAATAACTTTATTCTCCATCAAGAAAAAAAGAATTCGTTCATTCATTGCTAAAGATTGTTCCTTAATACTTTCTAATGTGTATAGTTTATTTGCAATTAAATCTATTTTCTTTTTTTTCTTTTTTGCAATTTCTTTGCTGCAATAATTCTTTATCCCGTATTTTTCTGAACAATATTTTTGATTCGGTTGGTATTGTTCTATAATATTACCACAATTTTGACAATGTCTAGGCAGAGAAAAACGATTCTTTAAAAACATTTTGCTTCTCCTTTCTTTTTACCTATCTGAAAATAATTTGCTTTTTCTAATATCTCAGATTTCATCATTTTCTGACCTTGATGTATCCATTCAATTAAAATATTTTTAGAGAAGTAGAGCCTTTTGCTTTGTTTCATAAATGGAATTTCTCTGCGATGAGTCATTCCATAAATACATGAAACTTTTAAATTTAGTAATTTGCTAGCTTGTTCAATTGTTAAAAGTTGGTCACTCTGTGTTACTAATTCATTATTTTTTGTGTCATTTAGACATGATTTTACACAATCAATAATAATAGTTTTTAATTCCTCAATTGCTAATGAAATAAATACTTTATTTTCCATATTAAATATTTGTTATTATTATGGATTCAAAGATACAACACACAAATCATTCTACTTTCTAAGGTTTCCAATAATAGAAAGATTGGAAAGTATTTTCTTTATTTCATATTCTATGTTATTGTCTGTTAGACTTTTGTATGGTAATCCAAATTCTGAGGCTTCTTTGGTTAAATTCAAACCTTTGATTTTTTTATTTATTGTCCTTGAATATTCTGTGTTTTTAAACTTTTTAATAATGGAAGGATTGTTTTTTGATAATATTTCAATCCATAGTGGTATTGTACCTTTATTATTACCTATATAATTATAATCATCATCGATTATCGGAACTGTTAATTTTTTTAGTATTTCAAGACTAGGCTCTGCATCTTTTGAATTGTAAAATAAATCGTTAAAAGATATTTCTTTAACTTTTGAAGATTTTTGATTAAAAATGAATTGAGGAATTAAGTTCTTTTTATTTTTTATAAATGCAATTTCAGTATTTGTATATGCCTTTTTTATTAAATCATTTTCAAGTTTATTAATAGCGTTAAAACAGTTAATTAATTGAAATAGATAAAATGAATCTTCAGGTATATTATCTAAGAAGGATATATTATTTTCAATAATATTCCTTTCAATTTCTTTTATTGAATTTATTCTTGCTCCAAGTCCAATGAATATTTTATTTATATCATCTTTTGTTCTAATTTTATTATTATAATTGATTTTGGTGTTAATTTGAAAATCAATAATTGATTGATATTTCGTTATTTCAAAATTGATAATATTTGAGAAATCGTATTCAATATAAAATATATTCAATATGTTCATTAGTATTATATCAAATTCTTTGAATTTCAAAATAATAAATTCTTTTTTGTCTTTTATATTCAGATAATCATCAATTTTATCCATTAATAAAAATTTCAAAGAATCAATTCTAGTCTTAAAATCAATAAAAAACAAATCACAAGTATTATAAATCTGATAATTATTCCTGCCTTGCTCTGATAGGTTTATATTGTAATTACCAAATAAGATTAGATCTTTATCCCAATTGTTTTTAATGCAAAAAGGAATAAATGCTAATTCAAAAGTTCTTCTGCTTTTAAATATTTTATTTAAATATTCCATCTCTTTGTTGATAGTCATATTTTCAATGTTTAAACGTTTTTTGAATAGAAATTATACAAACATACTAAAGATTAAATTAATCTTTTTTAAAATAGCATTTGAATATATAAAATATCCAATATTATCTATTGTGTATTTTATAAAATGAATGTAGATTGTATATAATGTTTTTGTTAATTATTTAAAATTTAATATTATGATTTTAGCTACAACCAAAATGTGTCTCGAAAAACGATGGGCTAAAAACGATGGGACTAATGCTGTAACATTAAGAGTAACATATAATAGAGAACAAAAGTATTATGTAACTGGAATATATATTACTATAGATGATTGGGAAAAGATTCAACAACCCAATCCTAGAAAAGAAAATAAAGAGTTTAAAACACTTTTCAATAAAATTGAAGAACGAGCCATTGCAATAATTAGAGAACTCAATCCTTTCTCATTTGGTGAGTTTGAACGTAAGTTCAATCAAAAAGCGACTTCACGAAAAGATGTTTTTGGACTTTTTGAATTATATATTGAAAAATTAAAACTAGAAAACCGATTAACAACTGCAGATAGTTATTCGTCTACATTAAAATCATTTTCGAAATTTACGACAAAAACAAAATTAGCACTTTCTGAAATTACTGTCACATGGCTAACAAATTATGAAATATGGATGCTAAATAAAGGAAGTTCGACAACAACAATAGGGATTTATTTAAGGAATTTAAGATCAATAATAAATCAAGCAATTGATGACGGTAATTTCAACAAAGATGCATATCCATTTGGTAAAAGAAAGTATCAAATACCTGCAAGTCAAAATATAAAAAAGGCAATAAATAAATCAGAAATTCAAAGTATTTTTAATTATAAAACTGATAATAAGGCTGAAGAAAAAGCAAGAGACCTTTGGGTATTTAGTTATATGTGTAATGGAGCAAATATTAAAGACATTGCGAAACTGCAATATAAAAATATTTCAAAAACGAATTTAGTATTTATTCGTTCCAAAACCGAAAGATCTACTAAAAGTAATCTTAAGCTAATTTCAATACCTTTAATGCCAGAAATTTCGGCTTTAATTGCAAAGTGGGGAGTTAAACCAATTGAAACTGACGAATATATTTTTGGAATTATTTCGTCAAATGATAATCCTGAAAAACAATTAGCAAATATTAAACAAGCGACAAAGACGATAAACAAATATATGTCACGAATAGGTTTAAAATTAGGTATTGAATTAAAATTAACGACATATTCTGCAAGACACTCATTTGCAACTATGATGAAACGTTCAGGAGCTGCTATTGAACTTATAAGTGAGAGTCTTGGTCATAAGGATTCAAAAACAACCGAAAAATATTTAGATAGTTTCGAAGATGAAGCTAAATTAGTATTTCATAGAAAGTTAGTCGATTTTGATAGTTAACATTTTTGGATATTTATGTTTAAGGCCTTTGAAATCCCTAAAAATGTATGTGGCTAGTATGTAGTAAAAAAGCCGTTACAAAATTAAATCTTTGTAACGGCTTGATTTTTAAGTAGCGAGAGGCGGGCACGATCCGCCGACCTCATGATTATGAATCATGCGCTCTAACCAGCTGAGCTACCTCGCCATGATTCTGTTTTTGGGAATGCAAATGTAGTATTATTTTTATATAAGTCAAAGCCTAAATTGTTTTTTTATTCTTTAATCCATCCTTTATGAACGAATTTGCAATTTCTAAATGTTGGGTCAATATTAATATATGTTTTAACTATTTTGGTATCAAACCATTCATTCAATGTTTCGGCTTTTTTGTAGTTAGTTGCCATGGCTTTGATTAATTGATAATCATCAATTAATGTTGCTTTATGTGATTCTGTTTTAGAAATAAGTTTAATAATTTTATATACTTGTTTACCTGTTTCATCTTGAGTTAGAAAAGGTTGAGTAAATGTTCCCGGTTTCAAGTCTTTTATGGCATAGAAAAGGGTAGGTTCTATTTGTTTTGGATCGAACTTCGATGTACCAGTATATGGATTTTGATATAATCCACCATTATTCTTAGTCATTTCATCATCAGAATATATACTTGCATCTTTTGCAAATTGAGTAGTATCAGATTTCAGTATTGTATAAATGGAATCTATTTTAATTTTTGCTTTCGAAATGTTATCTTTTGATATTTTTGCTGACATTAAAATGTGACGCACATTGATTTTATCACCTTTATGTTCAATTAGTTGTATTATATGATAGCCATATTCTGTTTCAACTATTCTAGAAACTTCGCCATCTTTTATTTTAAAGGCAACTGCAGCGAAATCGGGTACTAAATCGTTTCTTGATACAAATCCAAGTTCTCCTCCTTTTTTTGCTGAAGCCATATCTTCAGAATATAATACGGCTATTTTCGAGAAACTTTCTCCTTTAATTATTCTTTGTCTTAATTCTTCCAGAGTGTTTTTAATTTCAAGTTTTTGCTTTAATTCTATCGGGGGCTTTACTACAATTTGAGCCATTTCATATTCGGGATTTATATCTGGAATACTGTCTTTATTTAAATTTTTATAAAAAAGCCTTACATCGTTTGGTGATACTTGTACATCATTTACAATTTTACCTTGCATTTGATTTGATAGTAGTTGATCTTCAACTAGAGAACGCCATTCTGTTTTAATTTCAGATATTGTTTTGCCGTAAAAAGTTTCAAGTTTTTGTTCTGTTCCAATTTGTTCAGATAAATCTTTTAGTCGTTTATCGAGTTCTCCATTAACTTGTGCGTCGCTTATCGTTAAACTATCGATACCTGCTTGATCTAATAATAATTTTTGCAGTAACATTGATTCAAGAATATCGCATTTCGATTGTTCATTTACTGAAGAATTTTCCATCTGCATTTGAATGTATTGATTCTGAATATCAGATGCTTTAATGATATGAGAACCAACTATTGCAGCAATTTTATCTAGTTCAATTCTTTCTTGCGCAAAAAGAATACTACTAAACAAAAGACTGGTTATTACTGAAAAGAATCTGATTTTATTCATGGGGCTATTTACTGTAAATTTCGAAAACGTTTTTCTTTAACGCGTCATCGAAGATTTTATTTCTTAACGTTTTATTAAGTTCCTGAGTTCTTTTTTGAAGGATTACTTGTTTAATATCATTTGTTACATATTCCAAAGGTGCTAATTCTCCTCCTTTAACATACTGATCGACCTTTAAAATATAATAGTACAAAGAATCTTCTTGAATTATCGTTTGTTTTGAAGAAACTACTGCATCAAAATTTAATGCTTTATTTGGTAAATCGTTTGCAATACTACTACCAGACATCCATTTATCAGGGAAAAAGAATTTGTTTGAATATTGGTAGCAAAAATCTTTAAGTTTATCTTGATCATCTTCTTTCTTTGAATTTAAAAGTTGAGATATCTTCGCAGGGGAATTTAACTTTTTAGGGAATTCAATAAAATAAGTTTTTATAATATTCTCATTAAGAATAAATTCAGTTTTATGTTCATTATAAAAAGCTAGAATTTCATCATCATTAATTTTTTTATCAAGCTTTTGCGAAATTAGCTTTTGTTCATATTTAAAGACATATAAAGATTGTTTAAAGGCTTCAACTTTTTCTTCAATATCTTCCTGATCTTCTGGCAAGTTTAACGATGCTTTTTCGAACATAAGTTTATCAAGTACCCATTTTTGCACAAATGATTCTACAAAAGCTATGCTATCGTTATTTTTTAATTCAGAAGGTAATTGATGTTGAATATCAGATAAATAGAGATACTCGGTACCAACCCTAGCTAATATTTTATCATTAACTGTTGTTTTTTTGTTACAAGAAAACAATATAACAAATAGGAATAAAAATGCCGATACTTTTTTTATCATCTTATTTTAAACTTTCTTTAATAGTTTTAAGAACTGTTTGGTCGATTACTACTTTGTTTTTTTCTTTAAGGGTTGTAATCCATTGTTCTTCTAGTAATTTTTGATAATCGGAAATTACCATTCCTCTACATTCTGATAATTGTTTCGGCTCTGGTTGAATAAATGATTTAAACTCTATGAGTATATTGTCTTTTAAAACACTTATAGAATAAGGTTTATTTTCAAGTTTATCAACATCGGTATCTTCGCCTTTTGAATATTTTTTTGTTTCTAATGAAACATTAGATGCATCTTTTTTATTAACAATTGCTAGAATTTGAATATTCGTTAAATTTTTCTTTTGACCAAGTAATAAAGCATTCTTTAACGATTCAAGTGCAATTTCGTTTTTGCATTTAAAACGATCTATTTCAACTCTAGAACCCCACATATAGTTGGTTTTGTTCTTATTGTAAAATTCTTCAACGCCAATTGTATCATTATTCGATTTAGACCAAATTGTTTTGTCTATCAAATCGAAAAGTAGCATTCCGTCATGATATTCTTTTAATAAATTAGCTAATTCTGGGTATTTATTTGAAAGATTTATTTTTTCATAATACATAATTGTACCTTCTAAAAAAATATCCCATATATGATTTACAACGTAATTAATATTTGCATCTATTTTTGACTTTTTTTCAAAACCAATTATCCAAGTTGCGAAAGCTTTTTCAGTAATTTTTTCATTTGCATAGGTTGCTAACACTGTTGAATTGGAAATTGTTTTAGGTAATTTCCAATTTCCACTTAAAATAGAAGTATCAACTTTATTTATGAATGCTTTAAAATTCTTTTGATTTACCGTAAGATTATATTCTTTTTTCAATCTCAAATAAACGGTGTGCTTTCCTGCATTATTTCTAGATTGATCTCTAGAGATTTGTGATTTTAGGATCGTAATTGCTTCATTATAGGGCATTACAACTCTTTTGTCGATAATCTTAATAATATGCCAACCAAATTCTGTTTCGAATGGTTCTGAATATTTATTTATTTCGAGATTATATGCTATTTCAATGAATTTTTGTGGAAAACGTTGGGTTGTATTTATCCAAGAAGGAAAAATTCCACCTTTACTACTTGTTCTTTTGTCGTCACTATATTGAGCAACTATTTTTGCAAAGTCTTCGCCTGCTTGTAATTTTGCAAATGCACTATCAATTCTTGCTTTTGCATTAAATGTTGAATCTTGTTTCTTTGGCAACACAATAATATGCGCCATTTTTAATTCTCCTTTTGCCGGTTTTTTATCGGTAACTTTAATGATATGATAACCAAATTTTGTTCTAATTGGCATAGATATTTCGCCGATTTTTAATGAATACATTGCATTCTCATATTCATATACAGTACTAAACACATCCATATAACCAATATCTCCTGAGTTTTGCTTTGCGCTTGGATCTTTCGATAATTTACGAGCTAAAGTATCGAAATTTTCGCCAGCTAGAATTCTTTTACGAATTGTCATTGCTTGTTGATATGCGGCTAAAGTATCTTTAGGCGACGCACTTAAACTAACATCTATTAGAATATGGCTAGTTTTAATCGACCATTTCATTCTTTCGTATGCCTGTTGTAAAATTTTGCTGTCTACATTTGTATCAACTAAAAATGGTTCAGAAAGTTGTTTTACATAACCATCGTATTCTTTTTTGAATTTTTTATTAGTATCGAGCTTTAGTTTTTCTGCTTCAAGAACTTTTAATTTGAAATTTGTAAATAATTGAAGATAATCATCAATATTCTTTTGTTCGCCTGTTATACCAGGTCCATTATTCTTTTTATACGTTCTTTCAAATTCTGATTTAGTAACTTTTACAGAATCATTGATAGTAATTAAAACTGGATCCTGTGAAAATGAACTTATAAATGTAAATACAATTGCAACTGAGCCTAAAAACTTTTTCATTTCAACGATTTTTAAAGTAATTATTATACATAGAACATCCAAAATATTCGTACCAACGAATAAAGTTGCTGTTTTATTTAGTCTGTTAATAAATTTTTATTCTCTACTATAATTTGGTGCTTCGTGAGTTATTTGAACATCATGTGGATGACTTTCTGTAATTCCAGCACCTGTTATTCTTACAAATTGTGCTTTTTTTAATGTTTCAATATCTTTAGCTCCACAATAACCCATACCTGCACGTAAACCACCAACTAGTTGATAGATCGTTTCTGCTAATGTACCTTTATACGGTACATGAGCCATAATTCCTTCAGGAACTAATTTTTTTATATCGTCTTCAACATCTTGGAAATAGCGGTCTTTTGAGCCATCTTTCATTGCTTCAACAGAACCCATTCCACGATATACTTTGAATTTACGACCTTGGTAAATGATTGTTTCTCCTGGAGATTCGTCAACACCTGCAAATAACGATCCTGCCATAATTGAATCTGCACCAGCTGCAATTGCTTTTGCAATATCACCCGAATAACGAATTCCACCATCTGCAATTACTGGGATTCCAGTACCTTTTAATGCTTGCGATACATTGTAAATAGCGCTTAATTGAGGTACGCCAACGCCTGCAATAATTCTTGTTGTACAAATTGAGCCTGGTCCAATACCAACTTTTACAGCATCTGCTCCTGCTTCTATCAATGCAAGTGCAGCTTCTGGGGTAGCAATATTTCCAGCTACAATATTTAAATTTGGATATTTTGCTCTTGCAGCTTTTACCATATTAATAACTGCAATTGTATGTCCATGTGCTGTATCAATAACAACAGCATCAACACCTGCATCTACGAGTGCATCAAGACGTTCGATTGTGTCTTTTGCAATTCCTAAAGCAGCAGCAACGCGTAAACGACCTTTGCTGTCTTTGCATGCATTTGGGTTGTCTTTTGCTTTAAAAATATCTTTATAAGTTAACAATCCACATAGTTTACCTTTTTTGTCGACTACTGGAAGTTTTTCGATTTTATGTTCTTGTAGAATTTGAGCTGCATCTGCATGATCGTCGTCTTGATTAATAGTTATCAAGTTATCTTTTGTCATGATATCTTCTACAGAGCGATTTAAATCTTGCTCAAAACGTAAATCTCTATTTGTAACAATGCCTAATAAATGTCCATCTTTCCCTACAACTGGAATTCCACCAATTTTAAATTCTTTCATTAATTGAAGAACATCTTTTGCTTTTGCATCTATACCAATTGTAATAGGATCGTAAATCATACCATTTTCGGCACGTTTTACTCGTTTTACTTCATTGGCTTGTTTTTCAATACTCATATTTTTATGAATAACACCAAGTCCACCTTCGCGAGCCATTGCTATTGCCATGTTTGCGTTAGTAATTGTATCCATAGCTGCCGAAATAATCGGAGTATTGATTTTGATGTTTTTTGTGAAATGCGAAGTTATGTCAACTTCTCTTGGTAGTATTTCAGAATAAGCCGGTACTAGGAGAACATCATCGAATGTAAGGGCTTCTGGTTGTATTTTTTCTGATATAAACGACATCGGAAATTATTTTTTAAATTAAAATTGGACAAAGGTATTAAAAAATAGTACCGTTCAATACAATTTAATGCTTTGTTTTTGTTGAAAAAAATAAAACAAATTGATTTAAACATTGCTAAACTCATAGCATTGTGTATTTTTGCACAAAATGATTGTTAATGAGCGATAAGCAAATTTTACATAAGAACATTGCTGAATTCATAACGGTTTCGGCTGAATTTTGTGCTTTCTTAAATAAATGCGAGAGGTTTTCGAAACTCGATTTCGTTGATAAATCGATCAAAATATTAAGCCTATTATATCTGAAAGCATCTATGATTGATGTTGTTGAAGATGAAAATAGTGGCTATCTCGAAAAATTTGTAACCGAAGACGAATATAATAAAATTCATGCTTTAGTTGCCGACAAGATTGGTTCTCTTGAAGCATATTTTGATATTATTGATTCTGTTGGTTACGATTCTGGAGAATCTGTAAATGTTAGTATTACCGAATGTTATGCTGATATTTATCAAGATATAATGAATTTCGTAATGGTATATCGTGATTTCGAAGACGATGATAGAGTTATTGCTGTTGCTGATTGTATATCAAGTTTTAAAGCATTTTGGGGAACTCGTTGTTTGCGTTTAATTTCTGAATTACATTTGATTAAATATAGCGATCGAATTATTGAATCAGAAAAATCATCAGAAGTTGATGATCATAGTTTTAAAACTGATATTTGGTAGAAATGCTTTTATTCCCTGATATAACGAAACTTTCGCCCGACGATTTGCTTCTATACCCAACGAAGGCATTCGAAGGTCCTATCTATTTAATAGAAACCATTGCCGATGCCGATGAGGCTTGTGAATATTTGAGGAATTTTAGTCATATAGGATTTGATACTGAAACAAAACCGAATTTCAAAAAAGGACGAAAGAATAGAGTTGCATTACTTCAGCTTTCAACAACCGAAAAAGCATTTCTTATAAGAACAAATAAAATAGGAATTCCTCGTTCGGTTGCATCGATATTAGCCGATCCTAATATTATGAAAATTGGCGCAGCAACCAAAGATGATATTGGAACTTTAAAAAGTCTTTCGAATTTTGAACCCAAAGCTATTTTCGATTTACAACCTTTAGTTCGCTCTTTTGGCGTTGAACAATTAGGTTTAAAAAATATTGCGGCTTTGTTTTTAGGTATTAGAATTTCTAAAGGACAGCAATTAACAAATTGGGAAAACGAAACTTTAACTCCTCAACAACAACTTTATGCTGCTACAGATGCATGGGTTTGTCTTGAGATATACAAAGCAATAGATAAAGCTGGATATTTTCAAAATCCACCCAAAATAGTAGTTCCAACTACTGTAGAATCTGACCAAACGGCAGAAACCATTTAATTTTATAACATGGCATTAGCAAAATGTATTTTACAAAAAGGCAAAGAGCCTTCGATTAAACGTTACCACCCTTGGATATTTTCGGGTGCAGTTAAATCGATAGAACCAAAACCAGAAGAAGGCGAATTAGTTGATGTTTATTCATCTACAGACGAGTTTCTTTGCACAGGATATTATCAAATAGGATCGATTTGCGTAAGAATTTTAACATTCGTAAAAGAAGAAATAGATTATAATTTTTGGAAATCGAAAATTGCTAAGGCTTTTAAAGCTCGTCAAGCAATGGGTTTTGTGGATAATGATAAAACAAATGCCTATAGACTTGTAAGTGCAGAAGGCGATGGAATGCCAGGTTTAATTATTGATTATTACGATGGTGTAGCTGTTTGTCAATTTCATACAGTTGGAATGTTTTTAGTTCGTGAACATATTTGTACAGCTTTAAAAGAAATTTTAGGCTTGCGAATAACTGGTGTTTATAATAAAAGTTCCGATACACTTCCATTCAAAGCTAAAGTATCGCATACAGACGATGCTCTTTGGGGCGATGTATCGCCAAGAGTTATTTCGGAACATAATTGTAAATTCGAAGTTAATTGGCTCGAAGGTCAAAAAACTGGATTTTTCCTTGATCAACGCGAAAATCGTCGATTAGTCGAAATGTATTCTAAAGGTCGCTCTGTTCTTAATACATTTTGCTATACTGGAGGCTTTTCGGTTTATGCAATTCGAGGAGGTGCAAGTAGAGTAGTATCTGTCGATTCGTCGAAAATTGCAATTAAATTAACGAACGAAAATGTCCATTTAAATTTTGGTTCAAAAGCTCCACATCACGAAGCAATTGCTGTCGATGCTTTCGATTATTTGAAAGATATTGATACTAAATTTGATCTTATAATTCTTGATCCACCAGCATTTGCAAAACATAATAATGTTCTTGATAATGCATTACAAGCATATAAAAGAATGAATGCTCGTGCAATAAAAGCAATTAAACCTGGAGGAATATTATTCACCTTTTCGTGTTCGCAAGTTGTAAGCAAAGAAAATTTTAGAAAATCGGTTTTTGCCGCTGCTGCTAATTGTGGTCGCGAGGTTAAGGTTTTACATCAATTAACACAACCAGCCGATCATTCATTTAGCATTTATCATCCCGAAGGTGAATATTTAAAAGGACTTATTTTATATGTCGAATAATCTAAATGTAATCGATAGCTATTTGATATCGATAGCGGTTCGTGCAGCAATGAGTGCTGGCTCAGAAATAATGGATGTATATTGTCAACAATCGTTTGACGTTGAATATAAGTCAGATAAATCGCCTTTAACACAAGCTGATATTCGTGCAAATGCTGTAATTACAGCTATATTACGCGAAACCGATTTGCCATTTTTGAGTGAGGAAGGTGTTCATTTACCTTACGAAGAACGTAAATCTTGGAAACGTTTTTGGTTAATCGATCCACTAGATGGAACAAGCGAGTTTGTTGCGAAATCGGGCGATTTCTGCGTGAATGTTGCTTTAATAGAAAATTCGGAACCTGTTTTAGGAGTAATTTATTCGCCTGTTAAAGATTGTGTTTGGTTTGGTGCTTTGGGTTATGGTGCCTTTAAAATCGAAGAAGCAACAAAATCGATTGATGATTTTTCATTTGAAACGATGAAAAATATAGCAATAAAACTTCCATATAGAAATACCGGTGATGAATTTGTTTTCGTGGCAAGTCGTTCGAATTTAAATACAGCGACTAAAAAGTTTATCGATAAAATTTCAATTGAATATCCTAAAACACGAATTGCACATATTGGAAGTGCATTGAAATTTACCGTACTTGCTGATGGAATGGCCGATTTATATCCTCGATATGCAACTACTAGCGAATGGGATACAGGAGCTGGGCATGCTATTCTAAAAGCCTTAGGTGGAGATGTTTTTCAAGCCGACACAAACTTGCCATTGGTATATAATAAAGCAAATTTAGATAATCCTGGTTTTGTAGCTTTTGCTTCGAAAAGGAAGTAATTAAGGTCTCTCGAATTCAAAAACATTAAATATTTCGTAATATTTATAGGTGTTTTTTAATTTGTATTTTCCATTCAAAGAATTGAAAATGTTGTTATCTATTCCACCAAAACTACAAGCAGCATCTACGAATATAATTTTCTTGGCAGAATAAAGATTCGTATCCATAGAATTCAAAGCATAAATGTTATTTAAAGTAAGGTTTTTAATGATTTTATTGTAAACATTCACACAATCAACGTCTTTGAATATTTTTTTATCGAAATAATAAACAAAATTTGGGATAAATGTTATTGGGCTAACAATAACCTTAGTACTATCATTTTTCAATTCAATCGTTTTTGCTATTGTTTCTCTAACATTTCTTTTATTTGTCATGTTTGGATTAAAAGTCACAATAAATAAGACTATAATTATACTTGGAACAATATAATTGTATTTTTTTTGTGTAAAAAACGATACTGATAAAAAGGCAATTAGTAAGTAAAAAGCAGAAGAAATAAAAAGTAAATATCTATCCAAAAACATTGGGATCCAATACGATATTATAAACATAAAGAAATATGGAAAAAGAAACCATAGTAAAATTATGTTTTTTAAAGTTGCTTCTTCCTTTTTACGTTTTATCGCATACAAAATAATAGACGAAAGAAATAGAAATAAACAAACAATTGTATTTAAAGGTTGATTTGCAAAAGTTCTAATCATTCCATAAAGACTTGCAATTCCATTAGGTGTCGAAACCCATGTTCCATGAACAGATGAGTCGTAAAAACGTACTATTAAAACTCTAATATTTGGAATATATAATAAGAATAATAACAAAGCATAGAGTAAATATTTTTTGAGAATTAGTCTTCTTATGTTATTAGAAAATAGACATATAATACTCTGAATTATGATTATGAAAAGTCCAAAGTAGTGAAGATATATAACAAATAGATTGACGGTTAATAGTTTAATGAAGTTCTTTGTGTTATCACTTTGTTTGATTATCATAAGAAAATAATACATCGAAGCAGTTGTAAAAAATGCAAATAATGAATATACTCTAGCTTCGTGTGCTAAAAGTAAATTGAAATTAGAAAAAGTGAAAAGTAAACTTGCAATTAAACCAACTTCGTACGAAATACATTTTTTGCCAATTTTATAAATAAAAAGTACCGTTAATGAGCTAAATATTACAGAAGGAACCCTAACCCAAAATTCAGATATTCCAAATATTGAAATCCAATAATGAAGGAGAATTTCGTACAATGGCGGATTATTTCCTGTTGTTAATTGATTGATTATTGATGAAATATTCATTTGAGCATGGTAAATACTAAATGGCTCATCGCCACCAATAGAAGTACTCGAAATAAAGAGAAGTTTTAAAAGTAGATTTACTAAAACTAACAGTAATGGGGTTAAATATTTGAATTTATGTACCATATGTCTTTTTACATTTGAAAAACGAATGTATGACATTTTTTACTTTTTTTGTTATTCTGTATAGCTTTAACTGTTTTTAATATTCTTGTATTCCATTTAAATATTAGATACTTTTGTTGAATGAAAAACATATTTTTAAAATTTGTAATTGTTTGGATTTGTATGTCTTGCAAACCCGATTTACTTCGAATTCCGATTAATTCGAAAGCAATTGGAAGCGAAATAAATATTGAATATATGTCTTTTATATCTAAGGATACCTTTTTTGTTTGTGGAGGAATTAAGAATATAAAAGGAGAAATATATAGAACGACAGATGCTGGGCTACATTGGGAAAAAGTGTACAGTTGTCCCGATAAAATTAATGCATTATGCTTTTCGAAAAATAAATTAGAAGCTATTGCTGTTGGCGACAGTTCGCATATTCAAAAATCGTACGATGGCGGTTTAACTTGGCCAGTTAAAAAATTAGGAAGCGAACAAATGCGAGAATGGAAAAACGATCAATCTTCTTTAAAAAGAATTTGTTTTTGGGATGATATTGGTGCAATCGCTATTAGTTCTGATAATCGAGAAAAGGGGAATCTTTATTTTTCGAGTAATAATGGCGAAAATTGGTCGGATTCTCAAAGTAAAAATGGTTTTAGAGATTGGTGGATATTTAATAATGACAGTATTTTTGCTGTTGGATATGGAATTATAGCAAAAATTGAAAAAGAACGTCTGAGTTATAAGCCAAAGCTTACTGTTTTACCTTTTGATGGTGATTACTTTACAGGAATTTGGTTTACTTCTAGGTATATTGGGTATCTTTCTGGTTTTGATGGAGGTATTTATAAAACAGAAAATGGTGGTAAGACTTGGAAAACAATTATTAAAAAGAACCAAGTTCTAAAAAAGCGAATTCATTTTAATGATATTTTATTTATTTCCGATAAAATAGGTTATGTCGTTGGCGAAAATGGTTTATGTATGAAAACAATCAATGAAGGTGATTCGTGGATTGAAGTACCTTTTGCTTCAAATAAATCTTTACTTGGGCTTTTTTATAATAACGGAAAAGTTTATATCACTTCAGAAGATGGAGTCTATTTCGAAATTGAAGAATGATTTCGGAATAAAAAAAGCTTTTAAATTCTTTTCCTAAAAAACATTAAACTTATTCCACATAAACTGCCGATAATATCTGCAAGTAAATCGTTAAATTCTTTTGAACGACCCACAAATGGTTGAATAATTTCAATTAATCCACCAATAATTATTGCATAGAAAAGGACTAAAAGTAAATAAGTTACTTTACTATATTGATGTTTAGAAAGATAAAATAAAAAGCCTAAAATTGTATATAACCCAAAATGTACAATTTTATCGAAATGTGGAATTTGAGTTAACCACGAAGGTTGAGGTTCAACACTTTTTGGCATTAAGCAAAGAATCAGAATTATGATTGTCCAGAGTAGTGGCTTCCAAAATTGTTTTAAAAATTGCATCTATTTTATGATTTTATTCTCTTGTAAAAGTACTTTTAACGATTCCATATCGTTTGGTTTGCCAATAATTTTTTTGTTTTGAATGATGAAAATTGTTGGTGTTGAGTAGGTTTGATAATCAGTGGCAATTTTACCATCCCAAGATTTACCATCACAAATATTTTGAGTATTAGTAAAATCATGCGAACCTATATAAACTTTCCAATCGGTTATATTTGTATCTAAAGCAATAGTTATAAAATCGAATGTTTTGTCAATTTTGGAATCAAATAGCTTTTTTATTTCGGGTAATGTTTGTTGACAATGGGGACACCATGTTGCCCAGAAAACGAGCATAACTGTGCGATTTGCGTAATCGTCTAAAGTTACTTTTGTGCCTTTATCTGTAAGAACTTCGAATGCTGGTGCATAGGTTCCAACTTTTAGTTTCGTGTAACTTAAAATCTTTCGTTCGAGCGTCGTTTTTGTTCCATCGTGTTCGCACGATTGTTCGTCCGAATAGCGAGATGCAATAAATTCAACCAAGTTGGTATTACCCATTTCCTCAAAACCATTTATTAGAAAATCTACAACGAAATTATACGTTTTTCTAAACGGTTTTGCTTTTGTAAGAATACTATCGATTGCACTTTTAAATACTTGAATTTGTTGATCTTTGTTGTAGTATTTTGATGCATATAATTGCAAAAAGCCAATAGCTTTCGTTGTAAATGCATTACTGTAAAATAAAGTTGTATCTCGAAAATCGGTATTTTTGAACCAATTCGATCTAATATAATTTGAACGAACGTATGCCGAGCCTCCTAATTCTGGAAAGGTTTCTGTTTTAACCTTTATTAATTTATATGCATAAGAATTCGGATTTTCTTTAAAAAGCTTCTTTTGCAAATCAGATATTTCGTTGAGTTGATTATAATATTCAATGGTAAATTGTTTCGTAAATGCATCGGTAGGTTGATAAAACTCGGTTAATTGTTGCAAAGCATTGATTCTATCTTTAATGCCTTTGTACGATTTTAAAAAAGAAAAATATGCCTGATTTTCTTTCGATTGTATTACATTCAACGAACCTTGGACATCTGAAATTGATGTTTCGAAAACGATATTTTCGTTATTGAAAATGAAATCCAAGTATTTATCATCACCGCACACTATTTTGTACATTCCCAAATGTTGTTTCGCAGGTAAAGCAAATGTCGCTTTGCCTTGTAAATCGGTAATCACAGTGTCGAGTACACGATTTTTATCACCATAGAAATCTGTCAATAACAATGGTGTTGATGGAAGACCTTTAACGGTAATCGTAATTGTGTAATTTTCCGAAAATCCGAAAATGCTTAAAAGGCATATAAATACGAGTAAACTAATCTTTTTCATACGATATTATTTGCCTCAAAAGTAATTATATTCAACGAATTTATTGCAAAATAATTCTCAATTGAGAATGTCTTTAATGTATGTCCAAACCTAAAAGTTAAATCTTGATTATTTAATTCAGTATATTTGTTTTTAATAGTACTATTCATTTTGGACAATTACGAACATATTCTTTTAGATCAATTAAGAAATGGAGATAAAAAAGCTATTGAAATGCTTTTTAAAGCTTATTATCAACCATTATGTGGATATGCAAATAAAATAATAAACGATATAAATATTGCAGAAGAAATTGTACAAGAAATATTTTTTCAACTTTGGCAAAAACACAAAGATTTACCTAATATCGTATCTTTTAAATCTTACATTTATCGCTCAGTTCATAATGCTTGTTTAAATTTTATTAAACATAAAAAAGTAGAACAAAAGCATAGCGAACATATAGTTTATATTCAGGAAAATATTGTCGAAGATTTTATCGATTTAGCAGAAACGACTGAATTGCAAGAAAAAATTAGAATAGCCATCGATAAACTTCCACCAGAGCGTAAAAAAGTGTTTTTAATGATTCGTTACGAAGATTTGAAATATTCAGAAGTTGCAGAAAAGCTTGGGATTTCTATTAAAACAGTCGAAAATCAAATGGGAACAGCTTTGAAATTAATGCGTCAAGAATTAAAAGAATATTTACCAATAATTATATTCATACTTGTAAGTTTTTTACAATTATTTATTGATTGTCATAGGGGTTTTTGTTTATTAAATTTTCATGTATAAAATGAATAAGGAATCAATACATATTACCGACGACTTGATTGTTGCTTTTCTTAATGGAGAAACAACAAAAGAACAATATGTTATGATTCAAAATTGGATTGAAGAATCGCTTGCGAATAAAAAACATGTCGAAGATATCAAAACCATTTGGATAGAGGCAGGGAAACTTGATCCTCAACCTGTTGTGGTAAATGTCGATAAAGCCTGGGATTCATTATCAGCAAGAATAGAGAAAGTAGACAATCTTCCTTTGGAAAAAAAGACAATTCCACTTTATAAAACATTCTTAAAAATTGCAGCAGTTTTAGTACCAGTTTTATTTATAAGTTATTTCTATTTCCATACAGAAAACGAAAAGAAACAATTAGCTATAATTACAAACAATTCGACCATTACAAAAAAACTTATAGATGGAAGTGAAGTAACTATAAATGCAAATTCAAAATTCAAATATCCCGAGCAATTTACTGAATCAACTCGCGAAGGTTCTCTTAATGGTGAAGCATTTTTCTCTATTGCACCCAACAAAGCCAAACCATTTATTATTCATTCCGACGATGTTTCGATAAAAGTTATTGGAACGTCCTTTAATGTAAAAACATCGAAAGAATGTGTTGAAGTGCTTGTTAAAACCGGCAAAGTTTTGCTTTATAGTGTTTTAAAAACTACTGGCGATACTGTTTCAGAGATTTTAATTCCTGGAGATAAGGGAATTTATTATCGTTCAACCAATAAAGTAACGAAAGAACAATCGAACGAAAACGACTTGTTTTGGATGACTAAAAATATAGAGTTTAATAAGACTGATTTATTGGAAGTTATTGCCATAATTGAGAAAAATTATGGTATTTCGATTAAATTAAAAAATCAAAAACTATCGAATTTACGTCTTACAGCTAGTTTTTCGAATCAACCTATTGAATCGATTTTCGAAATAATTGAAAGTTCGCTAAATGTTACAATTACCAAAACAACAAAATCATACGAAATAGATGAAAACGACAATTAGAAATATTGTCATTAGGTTTATTCCAACTTTGATCTGCGTTTGGTTTTCGTTTTCGGGGTTTTCACAAATAAATCCACTCGAAAAAAAGATAAACCTGAATGTTTCTAAAGAATCAATTGAGAAAATATTAGAGAAAATTAGTCAAAAAGCGACTATTAAATTTTCTTTTAATTCTGATATTATTCCAATAGATTCTTTGGTTTCTATAAATGTTACAAATGTTTCTGTTACTAAAGTTTTAAATCAAATATTGGGGAAATATTGTTCGTTTAAACCAATTGGAAATCATATCGTTTTTCTTAAAAAGTCGGTAAAACGAACAGAGAAAACCTTGCAATTAAATTCTACAATTAAAGGATATGTTTTTGATTTAGAAACAAATCGAAAAATTTCAAATGTTTCTATTTATGATTTGGCAAACAACATATTGGCATTGACCGATTCTAGTGGTTTCTATTCATTAAACAGTTCTAAAAAAATAGAATCAATTGCTTTATTATTTAGTAAAGAAAATTTCTATGATACAGTTATTACTTCTGGAAATAGAAAAACATCTAGCTTTGATATTCATTTACATTCAAAACCTAAGCCAATAGACGTTTTTGAGAAACTAGAGATGAAACGAGCTTTATTTGTTACGACTAATACTATTGATGATTATAAATTAGTACATACATTCGTAAATGTTGAAATGTTAACGCATTCCAAAAATATTATTTTGGAAACAAAGCGCATTGCTCAAATTACATTGTTACCATATTTAGGTTCAAATAGTCGATTAAGTGGTTCGATTTTAAATTATTTTTCGATTAATGTAATTGCTGGTTATTCGAACGGACTTTCTGGTTTCGAATTGGGAACTGTTTTAAATATTTCTAAGCAAGATGTTAAAGGATTTCAGATGGCTGGATTTGGCAATATAACTGGCGGAAATACAAAAGCTTGTCAAATTGCTGCTGTATTTAATCAAAATATTGGAAATGCTAGTGGTTTGCAAATGGCAGGTTTTAGTAATGTTGTTTTAGACACATTAAAAGGTGTACAAATTGGATCTATAAATTTTGCAAAAGTCAATAAAGGTTTTCAATTAGGAATTATAAATATTGTAGATAGTTCCGATGGTGTTTCTATTGGGTTTGTTAGTATTGTTCGTAAAGGTTATTATAATCTAAGCTTATATGCCGATGAAATGCTTATGACAAACCTTACTTTTAAGATGGGAGCTCATACCTTTTATAATATTTGGGGACTTTCGGCAAAAATGGAAATGTGGGGTTTAACCTATGGAGTTGGAATACATAGTCATCCTGAGAAGAAACTTAGTTTTAATTACGATCTTAGTTTTACAAATATGAGCTATAAAAAAGCTTTTGAAATACAAGCCTGTATTAAAACAAAGCTTTCGACAGATGTTAATTATTCCGTAACGCCAAAACTTGATTTGTTTGCTGGTATATCTTATAATATTTTCACTTCCGATAAACTTATTGATGTTGGATTACAAGAATATGTTGGTAAAATCACAAAATCGTACATTCTCGAAACAGAATTTAAAAGTGTTAAAATGCAATTATGGCCTGGTGCTCAACTAGGTTTTAAATGGAGAATATAAATCTTAACTTTTTTTCATAAGCTCGTAGGGGTGAACTTTTTTATTGTTGTCATTGATTCGTAAACGGATTAATGAAAATGATAATAAATAGAAATTATGAAAAGAATGCTTGTGTTGTTGATGGTTGTGAATCTTTCCCTTTGGGGTTCTGCTCAAAAAATGGTTCAAACCTTAAAAGGTCGAGTAACAGATATCGATTCTAAAATTCCAATTCCTGGTGCAAATGTAGTAATTCTTGGTACCGAACCTTTATTGGGAACTGCAACCGATGGTGATGGGAATTTTAAAATCGAAAAAGTTCCCATTGGTCGATATTCGATTCAAATAAGTACTATTGGTTATAATACAACTTCTTTAAGCGAAATACTTGTAAGTTCAGGGAAAGAGATTGAGTTAATTGTAGAATTGAAAGAAAAAATAATTGAAACGAAAGAGGTTGTTGTAACTTTAAAAATAGAGAAAGACAAGCCATTAAACCCTATGGCAATGGTAAGTGCTCGTTCTGTTTCTGTAGAAGAAGCAAGTCGATATGCTGGAGCTATCGACGATCCATTACGAGCTGTTTCGAATTTTGCCGGAGTTGCATCGTATGGTTCTGTCGAACGAAACGATATAGTAGTTCGAGGCAATTCTCCACGAGGACTTTTATGGCGTCTCGATGGTGTAGATATTCCAAACCCCAATCATTATGGTCGAATTGGAAGTTCGGGTGGGGGAGTTTCAATTTTTAGTAGTCAATTACTTGCCAATTCCGACTTTTTTACGGCAGCATTTCCCGCAGAATATGGAAATGCATTAGCTGGAGTCTTTGATATTAAATTTCGAAATGGTAATAACGATAAACGAGAATATACATTTCAAGCTGGAATAATGGGAATTGATGCTTCTGCCGAAGGACCAATTGTTAAAGGAAAACATTCGTCTTTTCTTTTTAATTATCGATATTCAACCTTTGGTATCCTAAAATATATCAATAAGGATATGGAAAACAAAATACCCGATTATCAGGATTTATCTTTTAAATTAAATATGCCAACGAAAAAACTTGGAACATTCTCTGTTACTGCTATTGGAGGTTTCGATCATTCAGGAATAATACCTGAAAAAGATACTACAAAATGGAAATTGCTCGAACATCGCGAAAAGTCTAAACTTTATACAGCTATGGGGGCAATATCTTTAAATCATACAGTTAATCTTGGTAAGAATACTTTCTTAAAATCATCGATTGTAGCAACTGGAAATCAAATTACATATACTTACGATCAATATAGAACGGAAACATTACTAAAACCCAAAGATAGTACTAATTATACCAGTAGTAAATTTGCATTTACGACCAATATCACTCATAAATTTGGTAAGAGTATAACAAATAAAACGGGAATAATTTTAAATGATTTGCAATATGCCATTGTTATAAAAAGCGAAAATCCATCTAATGGAAATTTTATGGAATATATAAATGAAAAAGGTACAACACAAACAGCTCAGTTTTATAATCAAACCAAAGTTGATGTTACCGATAACCTTTCTGTAAATGTGGGTTTACATAGTCAATATTTTGTTTTAAATAATAGAAAAACATTAGAACCACGTGCTTCTTTAAAATGGCATTTTAGCGAGAATCAAACAATAAGTTTAGGTTATGGAAATCATAGTCAAATCGAAAATATTGGAATTTATCTTGCAGAGAGTAAAGATGCTAATGGTAAAATATTCAGTCCGAATAAAAACTTAAATTTTGCTCGAGCAAATCATTATGTTATTGGTTACGATTTACGTTTAGGCGAATACGCTCATTTAAAATTCGAACCATATTATCAACAATTGTATAATATTCCAATTGTTCGAGGATCTTCTTTTTCGTTACTTAATAGTTCGGAAACTTGGTATAACGATTCGATGATAAATAATGGAACTGGAATAAATCGTGGATTAGATATTACCTTAGAGCGATATCTACATAATAACTTTTATTGTATGTCAACTATTTCTCTTTTCGATTCAAAATATACAGCAGGCGATTCTATAGAGAGAAATACTAGATATAATAATCATTATGTTATGAATGTTATAGTTGGTCGAGAGTTTTTCTTTTCCGATAAAAATGTATTAGGTGTAAATATTAAAGGAATTGTAAATGGTGGAGAGTGGTATACTCCTATTGATTTAAATGCATCTATTGCAGCAAATCGGGAAGTTTTAGATAATCGAAACATTTATAATAAACAATCACCAACATTTTGGTATATCGATGCTTCTGTTACTTGGAAGAAAAATCATCCTAAATGGACAGGAACTTGGTCTTTACAAATAAAGAATCTACTTAATCAACAACCAATAATGGGTTATGTTTATAATGCCTATTCGAAAAGTATTGAAACTCAAAAAGGTTTTGGAATATTACCATTCTTGAATTATAAAGTAGAATTTTAAATTCCAACTACGGTATAAAAAGAAATCCGATTAATTATATAAATTAATCGGATTTTCTTTTATAAGAATATTTTATTAAGCTTAAGCTTGTAAAGCTTTTCTATCGTTAAGTTCTTTTTGTATTTCAACTACTTTAACTTTCGTTAATGGGTATTTCCAAATAAATGCAACAGAAATAAGCATCGAAACAACAGGAATAATAACATATAACGAACGTAAAGTAAACATTTGATGTTCTGTTAAAACTGGATCTTGACCTGCAATTCCTAAAGAAACTAAAGCCCATCCAGTAATTACTCCAACAAGTGCAATCGATAGTTTAATTAAGAAACCAGTAACTGCACTGTACATTCCTTCACGTCTTTTACCTGTACGTAATTCGTCGTAATCACAGATGTCAGCAGTAAACGAACCAATTAATACCCAACAAGCACATAAACCAATGTTAATAATAATTGGAGGTAAAATCGATAAATACGGTAAACTTGGAGTAAACAAGAACCAGCTAGATGCATATCCAAAAATTGCTACCGATAAACCTGTTAATAGGATTGTTCTTTTGTCATAAATTTTAGAAACTCTATTAACTAATAATACGCTTATAATCTGAGTTGTAGTTTGAACAACAGCTCCATAAGCACCTAAATATCCAGCTAATTCTTTATGAGTAAGGAATTTTTCTTCTAAACCAAAAGAGAATGGTGATCTCCAACTCCATTTTATTACATTATGTACACCATCACTACACACATAATACATTGAAATATAATTTAATAAAGGTAACATGAAAAATAATGCCACAAAAACGAAGAAGATTGCACCCATTAATAATTTAAAAGGTTTGTCTTTAAAAGTCTCAATAAATGAAGGCCAAAAAGCAATTTTTTCATGATGAGTTGCATAACGTTCTCTACAGAAAATTGCTGGCCAAATACCAAATATCAACATTGCAATACCAACGATAACACCAACACCACGAGCACCTGTAATTTCGTCGCCACCCCAAAGGTCTTTCATTTGAGTGATTAAATACAATGAACCAATTGCAGTACCAATTACATAAGAAAATATTACTTTAATTGTTTGTAATTTAGTGCGTTCTGCATAGTCTTCTTCTAATTCGAGTCCTAATGCACTAAAGGGAATTTGCCAAATAGCAAATACAATAAAGAATAAAGATATTGTTCCAATAAAATAAGAAGCTTGTAAAAACTCTCCACTCATTTTAATGCCAAGTAAAACATGATCGCTAACATGTCGAGGAGTAAACCAGATACTTACAAAAACCAATGAAATGATTATTGCACCAAAGAAAATCCATGGTCTTCTACGACCAAAACGAGTTCGAGTGTTGTCGCTCATACTTCCAAAAATTGGATCAGATACAGCTTCAACTATTTTTGAAGCACTCATAGCCAAACTGATAACGAATGGACTGATACCCATTCCAATTTGGAAAATATTGTAAGCTAAGGTAGGAATTACGTTCATAGAAAGGTTTTCGGTTAATCCACCAAATCCCCATGAAATCTTTTGAAACGTTGATGCAGATGTCTTTTTTTCCATTGTATAGTATTACCTTAAAAGATTTATAAAAATATCACCAGAGTTGGCGAAATGGTATTCACCAAAATTCTAAGGACAAACATACATAAAATATAGAATATACAAACTATTGTGTAACTTTTTTATCGTATTAAATCAGTTCATTCTTAGTCAATTTTAAATCTTTTTTTAGAAATGAGAAAAAATATTATTTTTGTGTATCGTAATTAGTTTCCGAGAAAGACAATTTTACTGAGATAAACAATTAGAATAACTTGTATGAGAGAAGATTTACTACATTATTTGTGGAAGAATGTATTGTACGATTCTGCCGATTTGAAAACAACGAAAGGTTTAAAAATTCAGATTATTAAGCATGGTGAAAGTAATAGCGATGCTGGACCTGATTTTTTTAATGCCAAAATAAAAATTGCTGAAACAATTTGGGCTGGGAATATTGAAATACATCAAAACTCATCCGATTGGAAACGACATGGACATCACGAAAATTCATTGTACGATTCTGTTATTTTACATGTTGTATTTCAAAATGATGCAGATGTTTTTAGAACTAATGGGACTGAAATTCCAACGTTAATACTACCATTTAATAAATCTTTATATTCCATTTACCAAGATTTAATACCACTGAAAAAGCAAATTTTAGTTTGTAAAGATAAACTTACAACGATCGATAGCTTTTTATTGATCATGTGGTTTGAGCGAATGCTTATTGAACGATTGGAGCAAAAAACAGATTTAGTCGATTCTGTTTTAATCGAAACATCGTCAAATTGGGAAGGAACTTTTTACCGGTTATTAGCTCGCTCTTTTGGATTTAATGTTAATTCGCAAGCTTTTGAAATGTTGTCGCGTTCTTTGCCAATACAAATTTTAGCCAAACATAAAGACTCTGTTTTTCAACTCGAAGCATTATTGTTTGGTCAAGCTGGAATGTTGGATAATGATTGTGATGACGAGTATTTTAAATCACTTAAAAAGGAGTATTTGTTTTTAAAATCAAAATTCACGTTAGTTTCAATGTCTTCATCATCATGGAAGTTTTTAAGAATGCGACCAGCAAACTTTCCCACAATTCGAATTGCACAATTAGCCCAGTTAATTCATCATTCAACTTCATTACTTTCTAAAGTTATTGAAAGCGAAAATATTAATTCATTGAAATCACTTTTCAATATTGATGTATCTACTTATTGGCTAACACATTTTAGTTTTGGAAAAGACTCTCATTTTTCTGAAAAGCATCTTGGAGAAACGGCTGTTCAAAGTATTTTAATAAATGCTGTAATACCAGTCCTTTTTCTGTATGGAAAAATCAATAATAATGATCAAATTTCAGATAAAGCACTTTTATTTCTTGAACAAATGCCATTTGAAAATAATGAAATAACTAGAAATTGGTCCGATTCAAATGTTGAATGTACGACTGCTGCACGATCACAAGCTTTGATACATTTATATAAAAACTATTGTGTTTTAGGTAAATGTTTGCATTGTGCAATTGGTGATAGATTATTGAGGATGTCTATTCAAAAATGATATTAAAAAAGCCGTGTAGAAACTTTCCACACGGCTTTCGAGTTTTATTTAGAAAGACTCTTACATCATTCCACCCATACCACCCATTCCTGGGTTCATAGCTGGAGCGCCTGATTCTTCTTTTATATCAGCAATTACACATTCTGTAGTTAAGAACATTCCTGCAATCGATGCTGCATTTTCGATAGCTACACGAGCAACTTTCTTAGGATCGATTACACCAGAATTGTATAAGTTTTCGTATTGATTGTTCCGAGCATTAAATCCGTAATCGCCTTTTCCGTCTTTTACTTTTTGAACAATTACCGAACCTTCAAGACCAGCATTTGCTACAATTTGACGAAGTGGTTCTTCGATTGCACGTTTTACAATTAAAATACCGGTATTTTGATCTTCGTTGTCGCCTTTTAAGTATTCTAAAGCTTCGATTGCACGGATAAATGCAACACCACCACCAGGGATGATTCCTTCTTCAACAGCTGCACGAGTTGCACTTAATGCATCTTCAACACGGTCTTTTTTCTCTTTCATTTCCATTTCTGAAGCAGCACCAACATAAAGAACAGCAACACCACCAGCTAATTTAGCAAGGCGTTCTTGAAGTTTTTCGCGATCGTAATCAGATGTAGTTGATTCGATTTGTGTTTTTATTTGAGCAACACGAGCATCGATTTCTTTTTTGTCTCCAGCACCATTAACAACTGTCGTTTTATCTTTATCGATAGTGATTTTTTCTGCTTTACCAAGCATTTCAACTGTTGTTTGATCTAAACGCATTCCAACTTCGTCGCTAACTACAGTAGCACCAGTTAAAATTGCAAGATCTTGTAACATTTCTTTTCTGCGATCGCCAAAGCCTGGAGCTTTAACAGCAGCAATTCTTAATGAACCACGAAGTTTATTTACAACTAATGTTGAAATAGCTTCGCCTTCGATATCTTCAGCAATAATTAATAAAGGACGACCACTTTGTGCAGATGCTTCTAGAATTGGAAGAATATCTTTTAAGTTAGTGATTTTTTTGTCGTGTAATAAGATGAATGGATTTTCCAAAACTGCTTCCATTTTTTCTGGATTAGTAATGAAATAAGGAGAAATATATCCGCGATCGAATTGCATACCTTCAACAATTTCTACAGTTGTTTCAGCAGTTTTTGATTCTTCAACAGTGATTACGCCTTCTTTGGTTACTTTTTTCATTGCATCAGCAATTTTAGAACCGATTTCTTCGTCACCGTTTGCTGAAATAATTGCTACTTGTCTAATTTTATCGCTATCAGTATCAATTGTTTGAGCTTGTTTGTTAAGGCTTTCAACAACAGCTATAACTGCTTTGTCTATTCCACGTTTTAAATCCATTGGATTTGCACCTGCTGTTACGTTTTTTAAACCAACCGAAACAATTGATTGAGCAAGAACTGTAGCTGTTGTAGTACCATCACCTGCATCATCATTAGTTTTAGAAGCAACTTCTTTTACCATTTGAGCTCCCATGTTTTCGAAAGCATCTGGAAGTTCAATTTCTTTTGCAACGGTTACACCGTCTTTTGTAATTTGTGGATGACCGAATTTTTTGTCAATTACCACATTGCGACCTTTTGGTCCTAACGTTACTTTTACTGCATTTGCTAAAGCATCGATACCTTTTTTCAAAGATTCGCGAGCTTCCATATCGAATTTAATTTCTTTTGCCATTGTATTAAAATTTTATTGTTTTTTTGAAATAAATTATAAAATGAAAAGAATGTCTGATTGATTTAAAAGTAAATAATCAACACCGTTTAAGTTAATCTCTGTGCCAGAATATTTTCCGTACAATACGTTGTCACCAACTTTTACTTCAACTATTTCATCTTTTTTAGCACCACCAACAGCAACGATTTCGCCTTGAAGTGGTTTTTCTTTAACTGAATCAGGGATAATAATTCCACCAGCTGTTTTGGTTTCAGCTTCTTTTGCTTTTACAAGCACTTTGCCTGCTAATGGTTTTCCGCTTATTTGTGCCATATTTTTATAAATTTTAAGTTTAACAATATTTGTGAACGACGCACTTCATTTATTATGCCAAGGCAAATGTAAGGTTATTTGTATGAAAATTTGTCTTTTTTGAAAATGCTCCTGTCAGTTCATTTTTATAAATTACTGATAAATTGCGTAAAGTCAATGTCAGAATTGGCTGACATGGTGTCAGACGAATCTGATTTAAAAGAGAAACGTTGCTTTTTCAAAATCGAATTAACAAATTGTGTACTTTTGCAGTCAATTTTGATTTGGTATGGAAGTATTTGAAGGTATAGTTGCCTTAAAAAGTAAACTGGAGGAATTGAAAAAAGCGGGTAAAACCATTGGGTTTGTACCAACTATGGGTGCACTTCACGAAGGACATTGTTCTTTGGTAAGTCGATCAAAAGCAGAAACAGATATAACCGTAGTAAGTATTTTTGTTAACCCAACTCAGTTTAACGATAAGAGCGATTTAAAAAATTATCCCCGAACATTCGATAACGATTCTAAAATGCTCGAAACTTTAGGAGTCGATTTTATATTTTTCCCATCAGAAAAAGAAATGTATCCAACACCATCGACCGAAGTTTGGGATTTTGGAATGCTCGATAAAGTAATGGAAGGGGCGCATCGTCCTGGACATTTTAACGGCGTTGCAATAATTGTTAAAAAACTTTTTGAAATAGTAATGCCTCACAAAGCATATTTTGGTCTTAAAGATTTTCAGCAATTAACAATTATAAAAGAACTTGTTCGTCGTTTACAAATGCCAATCGAAATTGTTGATTGTGCAATTGTTCGAGAATCAGATGGTTTAGCAATGAGTTCAAGAAATACATTGTTAAGTCCAGTAGAGCGTTTACATGCGGTAAATATTTCGAAAGTATTATTTAAAGCACAAAAATTAGCTACATCAATTCCTCTTAAGGAACTTGAATCGAAAGTAATTGAAGAAATTAATAGTGATGCATTATTATCTGTTGAGTATTTTCAAATAGTTGATAATGTAGCACTTCAACCTGTAAGTTCTTGGGACGAAAAGAAGACTAAAGTTGGCTGTGTAGCTGTAAAATTAGGCAAAGTTCGTTTAATAGATAATATCGTATTTTCAGAATAATACTATGGTAATAGAAATTTTAAAATCGAAAATTCATAGAGTAACGGTAACAGAAGCAAATCTCGATTATATTGGTAGTATTACTATTGATGAAGATTTACTTGATGCCGCAAATCTTATTGCAAACGAAAAAGTTCAAGTGTTGAACCTTAATAATGGTGAACGTATTGAAACCTATATAATAAAAGGGAAACGAGGAAGTGGTGTAATTTGTTTAAATGGACCTGCAGCACATCGTTTTACTGTTGGAGATATTGCAATTGTTATATCGTATGCCTCTATGGATTTTGAAGAAGCAAAATCATTTAAACCATGGGTTGTTTTTCCAGATACCCGAACAAATAAACTAGTATAGTTTGAAAAGCAAGATTCTCAATATAATTAAGTATAGTCTTTTTAGTGGTACAGCCATACTTCTTCTTTATTTAGTTTTTCGAGGTCAAAATTTTGTAAAAATTGGTCACGAATTAGAGAAAGCAAATTACTATTGGGTTGGTTTATCTTTACTTTTAGCTGTTTTAGCAAATATTGTAAGAGCATATCGTTGGAATCTATTAATTGAACCACTTGGTTATAAACCATCTTTAATGAATAGTTTCTTTGCAGTTTCGCTTGGTTATTTTGCAAATATTGCTATTCCTCGATTAGGTGAGTTATCGCGTTGTGGAGCACTAAATAAGTCAGATAAAGTTCCAGTTGATAAATTATTTGCTACAGTAATAATTGAACGATCAGTAGATTTACTTTCGTTGATAACACTTATGGGGCTCTTATTCCTATTGAAGTTTTCGTTTTTTGGTAATTTCTTCGAAAAAGTTGTACTGAATCCATTATATCAAAAGTTCGATATAAATCATATTTCGGGAGTTGTAATCGCATTCGTAATAATCTTTTTAACTTCTTTATTGTTCTTAGCTATATACTTTAAAGAATTTTTGAAGAAAATAAAATTAGTTGTAAAAGCTTATCATTTTGGGAAAGGTATTTTAGATGGTATTTTTTCTGTTAGAAAAATGAAGCAAAAGTGGATGTTCGTTTTTACAAGTATTTTAATCTGGTTTCTCTATTTATTAATGACTTATGTCGTCTTTTTTTCGATTTCGGCTACAAGTAATTTAACACTGGTAGATGCTATGTTTGTCTTAGTTGCAGGTGGTTTAGGTCAAGCGGCTCCTGTTCAAAATGGTTTTGGCGTATATCATGGAATAGTTGCGTCGGCACTTTTACTCTATGGCGTTCAATTCGAAAATGGATTGTTATTCGCAATTATTAGTCACGAATCTTCAACATTATTCATGATTTTATTTGGTGTTTTATCTATGATATATTTCTTTTTTATTCAACGCAATAAATCGATACATGAATCAGCTTGAATTAGTGATAAATAAAATTATTTCGTTAGATGAATTACTTTCAATTCGAAAAAGATTACATTCGGAAGGACGAAAAGTTGTTTTTACAAATGGTTGTTTTGATATTTTGCATCTTGGACATGTGCAATATTTGGCTAAGGCACGTCAACTAGGTGATATATTGATAGTTGGTTTAAATACAGATGATTCTGTTAGTCGAATTAAAGGACCAACTAGGCCAGTTCAAAAAAACGAAACAAGAGCTACAATTTTAGCCTCATTACAATTTGTCGATTATGTTGTGTTCTTTGATGATGAAAACCCATTACAATTAATTCAAAAAATCGTTCCAGATATTTTAACAAAAGGAGCCGATTATTCTATCGAAACTATCGTTGGCGCTGATGTTGTGCTAAAAAATGGTGGCGAAGTAATTACAATAGAATTAACCGATGGTCATTCTACGACAAAGATTATTGATAAATTATTGCATAATTAACAAACAGTTTTTACCTTTACGACCTGTAAAATAGAAATATGAAGCTTTTCCAATATAAAAAATACCTCTGGTTATTAATCTTACTTCCATTGTTAACTGTGTCTTGCAAGAAACGTAAAGAGCAATTAATTATTGGTAAATGGAAATTAGAAACATATACTTTAGTAAAACCTGAAATTCCAACTCAATGGATTTTTGATGGTGATGGTGTATTGACAGTAATGAATGAAAGATCAGGGACAGATGAGGATACCATTCAAGGAGAATATAAGGTAGTGATGAAAAGTTTAGTTCTAACGCATTTAGAAATCAATAATCCACATGCATTAAGAGGATTATGGCGTGTCGAAAAACTTAATAAAAAAATTCTAGTTCTTTCGCGTGTTGGTTGGTTAGATAAGAATGATAAAACAAACTCGTACCTACGTCGCGAATTTCTCAACGTTAATTAATTCCTGTGTCTAAATCAAAGACAATGTTTGTGTGCCAATCTTGTGGCGCAACTTCCCCCAAATGGATTGGAAAATGTACTGTATGTGGCGAATGGAATTCTTTTGTCGAAGAAGTTGTTTCTACCTCGCCCTTTTCTGATTCCAAGCCACAATATCTTTCAAAAGTAAAACCATTTCTACTAAATGATATTGAAGCTGGTAACGAAAAACGCATTGATACTAAAAATAATGAATTAAATAGGGTTCTTGGCGGTGGACTAGTTCCTGGATCTCTTGTATTACTTGGAGGTGAACCTGGAATAGGTAAATCAACGTTGCTTTTACAAACAGTCTTTTTATTAAATGAAAGACGTTGTTTGTATGTTTCTGGAGAAGAGAGTTTATCGCAAATAAAACTTCGTGCCGAACGAGTTGGTTTTACGCAATCGAATTGTCAATTTATCCCTGAAACAAATCTCGAATCGATTTTAGGTTGTGTTGCACAAACAAACCCCGAAGTTGTTATTATCGACTCGATACAAACTGTTCAAACAGAAAAAATAGAATCATCGGCAGGTAGTGTAACGCAAATACGCGAATGTACTTCTGCAATTTTAAAATATGCTAAAGAACATAATGTCTCTTTTATTTTGGTTGGGCATATTACGAAAGATGGTGGATTAGCTGGTCCCAAAATTCTTGAACATACTGTTGATGTCGTACTTCAGTTTGAAGGGGATACAAATTATCAATATCGGGTAATTCGGTCAATTAAAAATCGATTTGGTTCGACTTCCGAAATTGGTATTTTCGAGATGCAGGCTTCTGGATTAAAAGAGGTTTCGAATCCTTCGGAAATGTTATTATCTGGGAATTCTGAAAATTTAAGTGGAGTAGCAATCGCATCAACAATCGAAGGCGTTCGTCCAATATTGGTTGAGGTTCAAGCTTTGGTTAGTTCTGCTGCTTATGGAATGCCACAACGCTCATCAAATGGTTTTGATTTACGTAGATTAAATATGTTATTAGCCGTTCTCGAAAAACGTGCAGGATTTCGATTAGCAACAAAAGATGTGTTTTTAAATATTGCTGGTGGATTGAAAATTACTGATCCAGCTCTCGATTTGGCAGTAATCGTTGCTGTATTATCTTCGAACTTCGATTTGTACGTTGATAAAGGCTTATGCTTTGCTGCTGAAGTAGGTTTAACAGGTGAAGTTCGTTCTGTAAATAGAATAGAACAACGAATTTCGGAAGCAGAAAAATTAGGCTTTACATCAATATTTGTTTCCAACCATAATAAAAAGGCTTTATCTGGTTATAAAGGTTCGATTACAATTTATTTTGTAGGGAAAATCGAAGATGTCTTTTCGAAAATATTTAAGAAAAAACAGGTTGAATCTGGTTCAGTAGATTAATGTAATAAACCTGAAGCTCTAAGTATCCCAACGATACCAACCAAAATCCAGAATAAGTTTAAAAGAGTATAAGCTTTATCTTTCTTTAGTATTGAACACCAACTAAGTATTAAAGCATCTATTGTATTAAAAATCCAAACAAACATAAAAGGACTTTCTGGACCTAACCAACTTACAAGCGAAAAACTAGTGATGCGCATAACAACACCAATCATTTCGAAAGTTTTGATGTTGTTTGTAATAAATGTGTTTAGTTTTTGAATCATCGCTTTTATTTCATAAAAAAAGGAGCCTTTTGAGCTCCTTTTAAAATATTTATTTGTGCTTATTCAGCAACAACTTCGAATGGAATGTCAACTTCAACGCCTTTGTATAAAACAACTTTAGCGGTGTAGCTTCCTAATGCTTTTATAGCAGCTTCTTTCAATAAAATCGTTTTACGATCGATATCGAATCCAGCTTTTGATAATGCTTCAGCAACTTGAATGTTGTTTACTGAACCATATATTTTGCCTGTAGCACTAGCTTTTGTTCCAATTGAAAGAGTAACCGATTGTAGTTTCTCCGCAACGCCTTCAGCTGTACTTTTAATTTTAGCTTCTTTATGAGCACGTTGTTTCATGTTTTCAGCATGAATCTTTTTTGCGCTTGGTAAAGCTTCAGTAGCCATTCCTTGAGGAACGAGGTAGTTTCTGCCATATCCGTCACGTACTGTTA
>Ga0302288_1000101_pt1 | contig 79022 bp, 64 predicted proteins | sample III_Fen_N1_1_FD_194549 | JGI IMG/M metagenome (GOLD analysis project Ga0302288, IMG submission 194549) | Peat permafrost microbial communities from Stordalen Mire near Abisko, Sweden - III_Fen_N1_1 | ecosystem: Environmental > Terrestrial > Soil > Wetlands > Permafrost | place: Sweden: Abisko... | reverse complement strand
TCGCAATTTTTTGGGTCACCAAGATAGGCAACCAATTCAAATGTGCGACAAGGTTTTTGGCAATAGACATCCTGATAGTTTGATGGTTAGATATGATTTTAACAGATATTAATAGACACTAGTGATAATACTTTTAAAAATTGACATATATAATTCGGTTTTAAAATTCTTAGAAATGCGTATTTAATCTGTGTAATATTTCTTCTTTGGAGCTTTGTTGTGTAAGCAATAATTCCATTTGTGTATGACGTCTTTGACCTTCTGATCGGAAGCTACTGTTTGCGCCTCGTGGATGCGATAAATGGTATAGGTTGCCAAAGGAGTGTTTTACTTTCATTCCTAAATTTTTCCATCGATGAAACCGTTCACCGTCTTCAGGCCCCCAACCATAATAACGCTCATTTTCTTTACCAGCCTTAATATAGGCCAATCGATTTACCATAAATGCCCCACCAACCATCTGAGCTCCGTACGGTAAATTCATTTTACCATGGTTGGAAGCTAGCACTTTGATGTTCTTTGTTTTTATAAATAATTCTCGTATGGGGTCGGATGTATCAAAAAAATGTCCGTCGTAGGGATATATCATATCAACACTACCTTTGCGTAATTGGGTGATAGCATCCATTGTTTGTTCTCTTGGTACAATAATATCGGCATCCCAAATAGCTAGATAGGTCGTGTCAGACCATTCTGTCATTTTGTTTAAATATTTAGTCCGATAAAAAACAGGATCTCGATCTTCTATAAAATAATAATCAACGCCTTTCCCGATTAGTTTCTCAATAAACCCATTGTTAAAATCAGATGCTTCAAGTACCTTGATATGGGTTGCAAAATGTTTTTGTATATATTGTATTGACAGAATTAAATTTTCCAATCGAATTATGCCATCTAACCGAATTGGTATTAAGAAAGTAGTGTCCAACAAGTCTTGCTTCATACTATATCGTTTTAATCAATTCCTGATAAGCTAATATAATGCCAGCAAGTCCTGTAAATAAACCTGTTGTTGCATTTTGTTTCACTTCATCTTTATAAATATCGTCCCATAATTCTGAGTGGATAATTTTATCAACCATTAAGGATTTGGGCATTTTTTTGTTTTTAAATAGGGTATTTTGAACCAAATACATTCCACACAAGCCATTAGCTAACAACAAATTTTTATTTCTGAACTCGTACGTAATCATTTGATTGTAATCAATATCCTGATTTAATCGCGCAATGTAATCATCAATGCATTTTCGATGTAATTCTGCATTTAAATACTCTAATACTGCGGCTAATTGTATCCGATTAGATTGAAGAAGAGGGTAGGTTCTCGCAAGTTTTGGGTAAATTTCATCGATTATCTTATTTACCTTGTAATTGTAAAAACCCAATTTGTGCATTAAGGTTAATAAGTATAAATAGTTGGCAGGGAAATACTCATTCAATGAATAGCCTAATGGTTCAAAAAAAATATCTGAATTATTTGATGTATTCTCAATATAATTAACTGCTTTAATAACAATGGATTCAAATAAGAAGCGATTATTTTTATCTAATTTTGAATTCTGTAAACGGATACAAAAATATAGAGCTACTTCAAATGCAGAATTCTTTGTTTCAGTAGAGCTAGAATAGCTATTCAGCAACTCAAAATATGCGGTTTTGTAGATTTTATCATCCAGTTCAGACAAGATATTATTGATATCTCCAGTTTGAAATCTTTTTTCAACCAAATAGTTCAATCCAAGACTAATACCGATTAAACCATCTTCAAGATTGATAAGTGATTTCGAACTTATCTGGGTAAAAATCGAATTCAAAAGTTTATTTGCGAATCTCTTGTATTTTATTTCTTTAGTAGAGCTTGCTTGGTGATAGAAGTAAATACATAAGCCCGTTTTCCCACAAAATAATCCCATTGGTATTTTTTCAATATCCTGTTCCATAACAAAATTGTTGAAATTTTCAATTCGTTGCTGCATAATTATATCCATTTTATATCTATATAACATTATATACCAAGCATATACATTCTAATAATCCCATTGCCTTACTGTTATTTAAATTTAAAAATTCATCACTCACATTTCACTCAAACATATAATTTGTCAACCGTTTAAACAAATTATAATATCCCATAGCAGCATGATGATAAATTCATCATACCACGATACACATATCCGATGTCACCTGTGACAATGAGTTAAAGAAAAGAAATAATGTTATAGCCGAAACGAAATATAATCTGTAGAGTAACTATTTTGCAAATATATATTATTTTCTACATATTATTAAAAACTTCACATATTTTATTTATATTATGTTTTATTCAATAATAATTGTTGTAATTATTTTTAAAATATGCAAATTGCCGTTTATGTTATGCTTAATATTTTGGTTTATTTATGGTCTTCGATCTTTCCAAAAAATTTCTTTTTCAGTTTTGGCAACTGTTTGTAGTCTTAATGGGTGGTCTTTTATAAGATATTTGATATCGTCTGAATCAAAGTAGCCGGGAACTGTTCTTCCATTAATGAAAATTGTAGGAGCCGATAGATTGATAGTCTGTAGGTCGAGAAACTGGGCTTCATTCAAAATCTGATGATTTTCTAGTTTAATTTTATGCATTTCGGCAAATATGGAGACGTCTTTTTTATCATATAGAAACCATGCTTCAATTAATGAGGCCGATTCTTCCGATGTATGATGCATGGAATAAGAGAGAAAAATTTTTGTTACATAATTAGTGAAGTAATTGTTTGAGCGTGCAAATTTTATGGTAAGATTCGTGTTGGGATATTTTTTGATCAGTTCACGAAGAAACAAATAAAAATAACCGGAAGTTGTGTCGGTGAGCGAAATAATGAGGATAATCTGAATGTTGGCATTCAGATCACCTGAGTAGATTATCGGAGTGGATCGTGGAATATGCAGGGTTGGACTTAAATTGAAAAGTTGCCTTGAGATATCAGGGTGTTTATATGTTTTAAGATCTTGCACTTGTTGCGATAAATCATTGAATTTTGTTATGCTTGGCTTGAGCATTAACCAAATTGTAGCAGGGATTATGAATGTAACAAAACAGGCCATCCATTGAGAGAGATTGACGTTGAATGTATTTGATAAATAAGGAATAAGGAAGGGAAATGTTAATAATGGAATAGTATTTGTTAGAATGTAACTTGTCAGACATTTCATTCTCTTTCTCATTCCAATATTGAATAAAATATAGATTGTGAATGGAATAAAAATAGCATTTAAAATTGCCAAGATGGGAAGTATTAATCTCATTTTACTGGAAATGAGGCCATACATTAAAAATACCAAACTTCCAGTATGATAAAATGTGAGGATTTCATTGAGCGTGACGACGCCCCCGATTTTATATGGGTTAAGGTCTGCTGATCGTGAATTGGTATAAGTGGAACTTTCGGGTAATAGGATTTTATTAAAAAACCTGTATTCATTGTATGTGTCCAATAGTAGAGCGATGGAAATAATGGTTCCAATTGTTTCGAAAATGAAAAATGGAAGCCATCGTATAAGTGTTAACTCTGTATGTATTCCTGAAATGATACCAATCAATAGTGGCACAATCATCAGTATTCTTAAAGTCGTTTTTTGATTTTTAATGAATCTTTCGGATTTCCGGGACAGTTCATACTCTTTTTCTCCGGCATCAGGATACATTTCAATTTGTTCTGCGACTCCATTCCAATTTTGTTCAAAGATGTAATTATTTACTTTAACAAGTCCTTTACAAGTGTCAATATATGTGACGAAGTGCTCTTCTACAGTGGTTATTAGAATGTATTGATTATCGCTATTACCGATTTTGGCAATAACTGGAAGATTTAATTTGTTAAGATCCTGCACTGTGCTTTCAATACGTTTTGTTTGAATGCCCCATTCATTTAAAATATCATTTAAATCCTCTATTTCGGGGAATAGAGGATGTGCCTGAACAGTTTCATCAATAGTTGAAAAACAGACATTAACTCTTAATTGGGTTACGATATTTTTTATAATCGCGGCAATGTGGTCGTCGTTATATTGTTGTTTGATAATGTGTTGTGCCATGTTATTTTTAAAATAAGAATTAAGTTGTTTGTGCCATGATATTGAAGAAGCAAGTCATTTCTGCAGAAAAGACCAAAAGGGATTGACATTGAGCAAATTTGGATGGAATCTCTTTTTCTTCTGCAAGAAAAAGGGGACATGTTCCGTCTGAGAATAAGGTAAGTTCGTTATCATCTTCATCTAACAAAGGATTTAAATATAATCACTATTGTCCACTTAAAATAAGCTGATTGACAGCTGGTTAATAATTAGATATTTGACTTCATTATTATCTATTTTGCTAAAAAGCTCTTTTAATAGGCGTTTTATCATGAGGGGGTATACCCGGAATTGTTAAAATATCGTAGATTGAGCGTTCGAGCTCTAGGTCATGACCATTTATTGCAAACATGTAGTAAGTGATGACGGCCGAGTAAATTTGGATGCGCATAGTGTTCTTTGTCGTTCCCCAAAATGACTTTATCTTGAGAAGTTGTTTGATCCATTTAAAAAAGTTAGATCTGCTTGCAGTTCTTATAATGCAAAGCAATTTGTTCAGACGGAGGTTCAGGATTGCTGGTAATGAAGACGATAGTCATGTCCATTACCATATCGTAGAAGACAACTTTCCTAAACTTATCTGGATATTATTTTGTAATTATATGACAGACTACGGGTGACACTTTTACCGAATCCGAGATGATAACTTTTTTGAATGTGGGCATCCAGAGAAACTATGAAATCTCTGAGACTTTCACGGTTTTAAAGTTGGCCGAAGATTATCGCCAACAGTTGATTCCTGCATGTAAAACGCTTGACGTACTTGTTGTCTTTATACTTCTCAACCTTCCCGTCGAAAACCATTCTTGGCAGAAATCCTGTCAATGGTGCAAATACATATTTGACTTGGTTCATCGCTTTACGCTTAATAATGGCGTTAAGCAATCAATTCAAACTGTCATGCACGGAAAAGGCTCACAACTAATAGATAATCAATGATTTCAAAGAACGTCTTTTTGATTTATAATCACAATGGGTTAAATTTCCCGCCCCTTGGGACGTGAAATTATTATCTTTGTATGTATGATTGAAAGCGCGTATGTACATAAGTCATAAAATGTAAGCGTATTGTTGTACCATTTTGTGTGTCCTGCCAAATATCGCAGAGTTGTTTTCTCCCAAGGTGTTGATGATACTCTTAAGAATATTTGTTTGGAAATTGAGGCGCGATACAATGTCCATTTTCTTGAGATTGGCAAAAACAAAATCCATATTCATTATTTGGTCCAGTCTGTTCCCAGGATGAGTGCAACGTCGATCATCACGATGATAAAAAGTATAACCGCCTGAGAAATATTCAAGTTTCACCCTTAAGTGAAGAAAGCGCTGTGGTGTGGTGAATTTTAGGCAGATGGTTATTTTGTGAACACAGTCAGCAAATCTGGACATGAAACAAGTGTCTCGAAATATGTTCGAGATTAAGGTCTTGAAAAGAAATATACAATATTTCACAAGAGTAAAATAGTTAGCGTTTTTTTTAAGATGCCCCGATGCTTGCGGCGAGGGGTTCCATTATTTATTATGGTGACCAATTTAAAAGAAAAAAAAGATAACGGTGTATTGGTGTATTAATGATAATATACTCGCAAATATAATAAGATAAATTTATAAATGAAATTATTTAAAGAACAAGGATAAGCATTAAGTTGAAATAGATTTTAGAAATCAAAAAGGGCTGCCTCAAAAAGAAACAGCCCTTCGGAAAAAGTGAAATACGTTTTAGATCGACAACGTCTTCAACACCCGAAGCAATTCCGGATCAATCGGTTTGTCATTCTTGATGGCTTTGGAGAATGGAACCAGCACCACTTTGTCGTTTTCGATACCCACCAGTACGTTGCGCTGACCGTCGAGCAAAGCATCAATGGACGCAGCACCCAAGCGGCTGGCCAAAATACGGTCGTAGGCCGAAGGCGATCCGCCACGCTGAACGTGACCCAAAATAACTACACGCACGTCGTATTCGGGATATTCCTTTTTAACACGATCGGCATAATGCAAGGCACCGCCGGTGATTTCGCTTTCGGCTACCAAAACGATGGAGCTGTTTTTTGATTTGCGGAAGCCTTGTTTGATGAATTCCTCCAGTTGGTCCACCTCGGTGGAGATTTCGGGGATGATGGCTGCTTCGGCACCGGAAGCGATGGCACCGTTTAAGGCCAGAAAACCGGCATCACGACCCATGACTTCGATAAAGAACAGACGTTCGTGCGACGATGCCGTGTCGCGAATTTTGTCGACTGCATCCAATATGGTGTTCAGCGCCGTATCGTAACCGATGGTGGCGTCCGTTCCGAAAATATCATTGTCGATGGTACCTGGAAGGCCAACGATGGGATAGTTGAATTCCGAAGCGAAAATGCGTGCTCCCGTCAAGGTTCCGTCACCGCCAATGGCCACCAAAGCATCAATTTCTTCTCGAACCAAGGTTTCGTAAGCAGCCTTGCGGCCTTCTACTGTCCTAAATTCCTCGCAACGGGCAGTCTTTAAAATGGTGCCCCCTTGCTGAATGATGTTACTGACGTTCTGTGATTTGAATTCAACGATGTTGCCCGTTATCAAACCTTTGTAGCCGTGATAAATAGCCTTAACGTTCAGGCCGTTAAAAATAGCAGCACGTGTTACGGCACGAATGGCCGCATTCATACCCGGTGCGTCGCCGCCCGAGGTTAATAGACCGATGGTCTTGATCTGACTCATAGTTACCTAAATTTTATACCTAATACTTTTAAAAACAATCTATGCAAATATAGCGTTTTTATAGAGCCTTCAGCATTTTAGCCACTTGTTTTTTCACATCTTCCATCAACCAAACAGGCGTGGAAGTCGCACCACAAATACCGATGTTGTTCACACCCACAATCATTTCTTCGGTGACATCATCCGGTCCAGTCAATAAAAAAGACCGTGGATTCACTCCTTTGGAAGCCTCAAACAAGACTTTTCCGTTGGAACTCTTCGGCCCACTTACAAACAAAACACTGTCGTGGTTGCGTGCAAAATCCTTGATGTGCGGCAAACGGTTGGAAACCTGCCTACAAATCGTATCGTAAAACATAAAGGTCGCTCCGTCCACCATCGAACTCTTAATCAAGGCAGCCAACCGCTGGTATTCATCCAACGCCTTAGTCGTCTGCGAAAACAAAACAATGTTCCTGCTGAAATCCAACTGAACGGCATCCGCCACTTTCTCCAGCACAATAGCCGAATTGTTGGTCTGACCCAGCAAACCAATAACTTCTGCGTGACCGCTTTTACCAAAGATCACAATCTGAGCATTGGGATAGTTTTCGTACGCCCGGCGTATCTTGGCCTGCAGCGTAATCACCACCGGACAAGTCGCATCAATGAGCCGAATGTTGTTCTTTTCGGCCAATTCATACGTGATGGGCGGCTCACCGTGCGCCCTGAACAGCACATCGACATCCGTCAAGTTCTCCAGGTCAGCGTTCGTGATCGTCTTCATGCCCTTGGCTTCGAGGCGTTCCACCTCCCGATTGTTATGAACGATATCGCCCAAACTGAGCAAGGAATCGTTTTCGTCTAAAAAAGTCTCGGCCTTTTTAATGGCCTTCACGACTCCTGTGCAGAAGCCTGAATTGGAATCTATTTCAATTGTTGCCATGTAGTTTTCTATTTACGTGTTCAAGTAACCAGGCATCTTGCTCTTGCAAGTTGAACTGCCCGTTGTCCATTTCGATGGCATCCGCCGCTCTGCGCAACGGGCTGACCTCACGCGTCTGATCCAACAGATCGCGCTTTTCGATGTTTTTGAGGATCTCGTCGAAATCCTCTGGTTGGCCTTTAGATACCAACTCGTCGTAACGTCGTTGTGCCCGAATGCGCGCATCGGCTGTCACGAATATTTTAAGGTCCGCATTGGGGAACACCACCGTACCGATATCTCGGCCGTCCATAACGATGCCGCCTTCCACACTAGCTTTCCGCTGGAGTTCTACCATCTTTTCACGGACGAAACCAACAGCACTGACAATGCTCACCACGTTGGATACCTCCATGTTGCGGATTTCACGTTCCACATTCAAACCGTTCAAATACGTTTGAGAAACGCCTTCTTCGTTGTTTTTGAACGTCACCACGATTTCATCCAACCGAGCGCGAAGTCCTTCCACATCAAGCAAGCCTTTTTGCAGCAAGCCTTTTTGCAAGCAAAACAAACTCGCCGCCCTATACATGGCACCACTGTCCACATACGTGTAATTCAGCGTCTTTGCCAGAGTTTTGGCCATCGTACTTTTTCCGCAAGACGAAAACCCGTCCACGGCTATGATCAGTTTTTTCATAATCCTATTTTTGACAAATCCATACCGTACGTCAACTGCAGCGAACTGCCCGATGCGTGGTATTTGGCGTATGAAGCACCCACTCTGGCATTCTTAACCCGCATGCTGAAACCAGCCGTGAAACCTGAGAAAAAAGTGCGCTGGGCGATGGCCAGCTCCGATTGCCTTCTGTAATTGTAGCCCAGACTCAGCAAGAAGTTGTCCGAAGGGACGAATTCAAAGCCAAACAGCGTATGCTTGAAAATCTGTTTGGCCAAGTTGTCTTTTGACACCAACGTGCCGTCTGTATTTTGAACTTCAGCCAAATACGATGTACTCAGTTTGGTCAGATTTTGCACCGTCATGGTCAAACGAAAAGGTGCATGAGCAAACTTCTTACTCAATCCGAATTGTACGTCCCAAGGCATTTTTTCGTATGTTTCATCATAAGCCACGACTTCGGCCCCCAAATTTTTAAGTACGAAACCGGCCGAGAAAAAGGTGTTGGGATTGTTGTAATAAAGCCCCAAATCCACGCCCAATCCAACCGAAGTGTACTGATCCATCACCGAATAAATCATGCTCAACGAACCGCCTGCCCGCCAAAACTGTGAAAGCTGCCAGGAATACGCCCCAGTCAGTGCCAAATCCCCTGCGTAGGTCGTTCCAAGAACTTCATCCTGCGCATTGGTCCAGAGCATATCTCCGTAATTGATGTACCGAATTCCAGCCATCCAGGCACTTCGGTCGTTAATTTTCCGAGTGAAAGCGGCTGAACCCAATTGAATGTCCGAAATGTAATTCATATAACCTACCTCAACCCCGTTGCTCATTTCCGTGCTGAGAATCGCAGGATTGTGAAAAACCAGGTTTAAATCCTGTTCTTGGGAGGATACACTGTTCCCGCCTACGCCAGAAGCGGAGACTGATACGGGAATGTTCAGAAAGGGATAAAGGACTTCCCCGCTTTGTGCACGGACCATACCGGACGTGAACAGCAGAAGGATGCCAGCCAAAGCAATGCGGAACATGAAGAACGGTTTCATAAGATTCATCAAAGATACGGATTTTTCGGCAAGAAAAGACTAACGGAAATTAACACTCGACATGGAAAAGCCTCCACAGAAAATAGTACTTTTGTAAAACGGATTTTTACACTGTTTGTTGTAACACGATCTAATGAATCTCTATTCCAGCGCTTGGTGCGACATCGTTTTTGAAGGACGGAACAAAGCTTACGGAGCATACGTGATGCGCAGGACATCCGTGCGTCGGCATATTTGGGCATTTGTCATCGTTGTGTCGTTCTTTTCTGTTGCCGTACTCATCCCTATTGTCATTGATAACCTCCTCTATTCCAGGTATCAGCAACAAGAGGAATCCGTCATGATCGATCAATACCAGCTCATGGACGCCATTCTCCAAGAAGACATGCTTCCCGAATTGAAGAAACCGGTCGTCCCCGTTCCGACCGACGCAGCCCCCACAGTGACTTCGAAGGAACAAATGGTTCAGAACATCAAACCGGACATGCTCGAAATCATTAGTTCAGCCCAAGTAGAAAACGACCCATACATGGAAGAATTGTTGCAGGAAGAAAAACCGGTGGAAGACAAAAAAGACCCTGATAAAGTGGAACCCGCTCCCGTAGACCCGCAACTTTACACCGTCGTGGAACAGATGCCGGCCTTTCCCGGTGGCGAAGCTGGGCTGTTGGAATACCTGAGCAAGAACCTCCGCTACCCGTATGCCGCCAAGGATAAAAACATTGAGAATACGGTGATATGCTGCTTTTTCATCGAAAAAGACGGTTCAGTCAATCTACCTTTCGTCATGCAACCCGTCAACCCGCTGCTCGATCGCGAAGCTTTGCGCGTCATCCAGTCCCTCCCCAAATGGATTCCAGCCAAAAAACAGGGCAAACCCGTCCGCGTCAAGTACATTTTACCCGTCAGCTTTCGTTTGAAATAACCGCTCCGACGGATGCAGCCATCAATACGTGGGCAAAGCCTTCGCAAGCTATAGATGGGGAAAGTAACAAAAAACATTTTTTTCGTAAACGTTGCTTTCTAACAAATGATAACGTATTTTTGAAAAAAAATACCTTTCAATGAAATCTTCGGACGAACTCTTGCAGCTGTTCAACCAGGCCCTCGACGAACTGCCTCTAGACAAAGCCCCATCCCGCCTCTATGACCCCATACGGTACGTACTCTCCATGGGCGGCAAGCGCATTCGTCCCACCATGTGCCTCATGGCTTGTGAGCTTTTCTCGGACGAACCCGCCAAAGCCCTGATTCCCGCCCTCGCCCTCGAAGTGTTCCACAACTTCACTCTCCTTCACGACGACATCATGGACAAAGCTCCCACCCGACGTGGCATGGATTGCGTCCACATCAAATGGGACGAAAACGTAGCCATCCTTTCGGGCGATGCCATGCAGATTCTTTCCTATCAAATACTGGGCGCAGCGCCTGTCGAATACCTCAAAGAATGCCTTCCCATTTTTAGCCAGACTGCCATCGAAGTTTGTGAAGGCCAACAATTTGACATGGATTTCGAAACCCAAAAAAGCGTCACTGTGGCCGAATACATGAACATGATCCGCCTCAAAACCGCCGTTCTTTTGGCCGCCAGCCTCAAAATGGGCGCCATTGCCGGTGGAGCCTCCGCTTCGGATGCCGACCTATTATACGACTTCGGCCTGAGCACCGGCCTGGCTTTCCAACTCAAAGACGATCTACTCGACGTTTATGGCGACCCAGAGACATTTGGCAAACGCATCGGCGGCGACATTGCCTGCAACAAACGAACCTTCATGCTCATCAACGCGCTGGACAAAGCCGACCCTGCAACCCTTCTGGAACTTCAAGGCTGGCTTACCGACACCACGCGTGCCGAATCCGAAAAGATTTCTGCCGTCACCTCTATTTACAACAAATTAAACATCAAGGAGTTGTGCATCCTTGAAATGGGTAACCACCAAAAAAAGGCCTTTGAAGCCCTTGCTCAAGTCTCCGTACCCGAAAGCCGCAAGGCCATCCTTATCCAGCTCGCCAATGAGCTGACCGACCGCGATAAATAGCACCAAAAACACACCCTACCAATGCCTTACAGACGCTTACCCAATACCGATCAAGCCAGAATCCGCTCCATGCAGACCGCCATCGAACAATGCAGCCGCACCAACGTCCCCGACTTGGCATTCAGCATCAAAACCAAAAACGAAGCCGAATCTTTTCTGCCCGCCTTCGAAACGGCCCACCACGAGTACATCATGTGCCTCGAAAAGCAAGTGACCGCTGGCAAAAAATACCAGTCTCAAATTAAAATGGCTCGGCTCTACATCTCCCACTTCATCCAAGTCTTGAATTTCTCGGTGATCCGCAACGAAATCAAGCCCGAGCTTAAACGCCTCTACGGCCTCGAACCCAACAACTTCACCGTTCCCGACCTCAGCACCGAAGTAGCCCTTCTCAACTGGGGCGACCGCGTCATCGCCGGCGAACAGGAACGCATCCGCAGCGGCGGCGCCCCCATCTACAACCCCGCCATCGCCAAAGTCCGCGTCCACGTCGACATCTTCAAAGACGGTGGCATCGCCCAAAAAACCTACCAGCGCTCCACCAACCGCACCCTCGAAAACATCGCCACCCTCCGTAAAACCGCCGACAGCATCATCCTCGACATCTGGAACCAAGTAGAAGACTACTACAAAAATCTCCCCGAACCCCTTCGTCGCGAGAAATGCGAAGCGTATGGGTTGAGGTACTATTTCCGGAAGGGCGAAATTTGATGATCGACACCCATGCCCACCTCTATTTGGACGACTTCACCCCCGACCTCCCCGACGTCCTCTCAGCCGCCCTTTCCGCCGGTGTTGAACAAATTTGGCTCCCCGCCATCGATGCCCCCAGTCTTTGCGCCATGGAACCTCTCCGCTCTTCCCCCATGTTCCGCTTCTTCGCCGGCCTCCACCCCTGCGACGTTAAAGAAGACTACCTCGAGCAACTCGCCAAGATCCAAACCGCCCTCGAACTTCACTTCTTTTCCGGCATCGGCGAAATCGGCCTCGACCTCTACTGGGACAAAACCTTCTTCGCCCAACAACAAGACGCCCTCGTCACCCAACTCGACTGGGCCCTCCAGCGCCACCAACCCGCCCTCATCCACGTCCGCGACGCCTTCGATGAAATTATGCCCCTCATCCGCCCATACTATGGCAAAGGCCTCAAAGCCATCTTCCACTCCTTCGCAGGCACCCTCTCTCAGGCATTGGAGTTGACTTCCGAGGGCTTTCTCCTCGGCATCAACGGCACCATCACCTTCAAAAACTCCGCCCAAGCCCAATTCCTCTCCCAGATACCTTTATCTAGTCTTGTCACCGAAACCGACTCCCCCTTCCTCACCCCCGTCCCCTTCCGCGGCAAACGCAACGAACCCAAACACATCCCCTTAGTCGTTGCCAAGTTGGCTGAACTCTATAGCCTCACAACTTCCGAAATCGACGCCATCACCACCACCACTGCCCTGAACTTGTTAACCTAACAGCCTCCAACTCATCAGCGGATTCACTCAAACCAAAAATCGATGAAAAAGTCCTTTCATAGTAAGAATTCAATCGTTATCTTGATTTGCATGGCCTTGCTTTGCTCGTCCGAAGTCTGGTCGATCGGTTCGGCACAAAAAGACAGCATCCAGACCCTGATGCGGAAATACAACTACGGCGAAGCACTGAAACTATTGAACATTGCCTTGCAAGCTGATCCGAAAAACAAAGAAATGCTTTCGAACAAAGGCTTCGTCCTAAAGGAAATGTATTCGTACGATCAAGCCATCAAAGCATATTCCGATGCCGTTGCTATGGATACTACCGATGAGCGATTGGTGACGGCACTGGCCAATACGTATAAGCTCTCACACGATTATCCCAATGCGGTTCGATGTTTCATCAGTGCACAATCGATGGATTCGACCAACCGATACCTTAAACTGGAAGTGGCAACCTGCAAGTTGCTTAACGATCAATACGTCGATGCCATTACCGATTTCACCCACCTTTACAAAGCCGACACCCTGAACACCTACATCCTTAAAAGCCTGGGATACAGTTTCAATCAGCTCGAAAAATATGACTTGTCCATTATCTTCTTCCAAAAGGCGCTGAAAGTCATACCCAACGATCCAGGCAGTGTCCTAAGTCTGGCCAACCTATACCAAAAGCTCAAGCAATACCCCGAAGGCATCACCGTAACCAATGCCTACCGCATGCTCGATTCCACCAACAAAGAAGTGAACTCAAAGAATGCATACCTTTATCTGTTGGACAAAAACTATCCAGAAGCCACCTCCCGATTTCAAAAATGCATCGATGCCGGCGACAGCACCAAATTCAATTTCAAGAACCTTGGCATTGCCTATTACTCCATCAATGAATACGATAAGGGCAAAGGCTATCTGGAAGAAGCCAACGTATTGGATCCGGAAGACGCCAGCACCCTGCACTTTCTAGGCATCTGCTGTTACCGCTCCTTCTACAAAGAACTGGGCATCAAGTACCTGGAAGAAGCCTTGAAGCTTTATCGCCCAACCGAGGAAAAAATTGCCCTCGTCTATCAAAATTACGCTGAAGCTTGCCGAGGCTGGGACAAATGCCCACCCGAGAAGAAGTTATCAAGTTCCCTTCGCGCCTACGAACTTGACCCCACCGACTCATACCTTGCACTGGATATATCCCACCAATACGAACATTCCAAAAACTGGACCAAAGCCATTCAATACTACGAATTGTTCCTCAACACCCTCAAAACCGACGAAACCGACCCCACTCAACGCTCCTCCAGAAAAAGGTACGAACTTGAATTGGAACAGCTTAAAAAGAAATTGATTATCCCCTAATATCTATGAATGAGAAACACGATTTAGCCCTCAAAAATTTCAAAAACGGTTATAACTGTGCACAATCCGTTTTGTCCGTTCTGGCCCCCGATCTAGGTCTCCATCAAGACATCGCCATGAAACTGTCCAGCCCCTTCGGTTCTGGCATAGCCTATATGCAAGAAACCTGTGGTGCCGTAACCGGCGCTTTGATGGCTATTGGCTTAAAATACGGTAAAGGCGAAAATGGTACCGCCGAAGACAAAGAACGCGCCTACGATTTCTCCCGTCATTTTCTCACCGAATTCAAACACGTTCACGGCTCCGTCTGTTGCCGCACCTTAATGGAAAACCTCGACATGAGCACTCCCGAAGGCATGGTCGAAATCTTAAAACGCGATTTGTTTCAACTAAAGTGTGCCAACCACGTCCGCACCGCCATCACAATTGCCCAAAAGATTGTTGGAAACACCAACTGATTTCCAAACATATTTTACACAAACTTACCCCAACACCTTGCCCATTCCCAATTTTTTCCTACTTTTGCATCCGCATTTGGGGAAACCAACCACCCCAACCTGCACCAAAAAGGAGAGATGCTCGAGTGGTTGAAGAGGCACGCCTGGAAAGCGTGTGTACCTCTAAAGGGTACCGCGGGTTCGAATCCCGCTTTCTCCGCAACATTTTAATTGCAAAACGAACCGCAGGGTCGTAGCATCAAAAGCCAAAAGGGAAAGTATCAAGCTTGCTTGTTTACTTTCCCTTTTGGCTTTTGTGCGTTTGGCCTTTCAAGGCCTTTGCAATTAAAATGTTGCAGGTGCACCCCCAGAGGATGGCGGCGCGAATGCGACGCAATTCCGCACCAACCCAAAATTACGATTCTTCAAACTTCTTGTCGATGATAATCTGGTTATCCATTTTATTTACTGAAATGCCTTTTACGGTTAATCTTTATTTTTGTTTGCTACTGTTTGGTTTGTCGGAGAGTCTCAGTTCAATTAAACCCTTATCTATTGCCTGTTGAATATAAATCTTCCTAAAATTTTCTCTATCTGAAAAGTCAATTTTGCTTGCTATTCCCGCCGGGAATGCTCTCCTGCAAAAACATTTATCGACTACTCGACTAGCACGGCGACTTGGGGGTTACTTGCCCAACAGCTGGAAATACCATCCTCATAAAGTTCTCCATAAACCGAAAATATCATCTGTCGTAATGTTCCAGAATTCTTGGTCCTGGTAACTGTACGCATGATTCGGTGCAGTGCTTCAACGGGATTTGTCGTGTAAAAAAATATCACAATAACGCAACATGTATTACTGTACTTTAATATTTGTGAAACTTAATTGGAATGCGTTGATTCTACTTTTGAACTTTTATAATCAGAAGAGAATGCGAAAATTTATTTATTTTATTTTGCTTTTTGCCACCTCCATTAGTTTACATGCCGGAATTTTACAAGGTGTTATAAAAGACTCAAAAAGTGGAGAAGCGTTAGTTGGAGCAACAATATTTATAAAAGGTCAATCGCAAAATGGAATTTCAAGCGGAATGGATGGAAGCTTTACTTTTCATAATTTGAAAAACGGAAATGTAGTTTTGGTTTGCAGTTATATTGGTTGCAAAACTATTGAAAAAGAAGTAGTAATTGCAGCTTCAGAAATAAATAAAATATCGATTGAACTTAGCTCTTCGGAATTGGATTTACAAGAAGTAGAAGTGATAGCTGTAAATCATGCAACTGATCAAAGAGCACGTAATTTAGAAAAGATTGCTCCAAGTATCGTCAATGTTGTTAGTGCAAAAAGTATCGAATTATCACCCGACTTAAATATTGCCAATGTTATTGGACGTGTGTCTGGCGTTACAATTGAAAGAAGTGCCACAGGTGATGGTCAATATGCAATAATCCGTGGAATGGATAAGCGCTATAGTTACACCATGGTAAATGGTGTGAAAATTCCCGGAACAAATAATAAATACAGATATGTCTCATTAGATATTTTCCCATCTTTTTTAGTTGATAGATTAGAAGTTACAAAGTCCCTAACGCCTAATTTAGAAGGTGACGCATTGGGAGGAGTTGTGAATATGGTTATGAAAGATGCTCCGGATCATTTTCAACTTAACCTGAATATCGCAACCGGATATAACGAGATATTCTTGGAAAGGAATTTTATGGGTTTTGATGCGGGTGCTGTAAACAACAAATCACCTTATGAAATTAATGAGGAAAACTTCACAGCAACGCCAAAAGATTTTACCACAAAAAACCTCAATTTGAAGACTTACAAACCCATGCCAAATCTGGCTGCCGACTTCTCCATTGGGAATCGTTTTTTTCATAAAAAATTAGGGATTATTCTTGCCGGAAGCTTCAGCAATAATTTTAAAGGAAGTAATAGCACAACGTATGGCGCTGAAAATGATACAACCAACCTGCCACTTGTTTCAGGAAAAAGTTTCCGCACCATCTCCGAACAATCCACACAAATAGGAATTCATAATAAAATTGATTTTCAACTGAATAAAAACCACAAATTCATATTGTATAACGCATATATGAATTTTACTTCCGAACAGGTACACCAATCGCAAGGAAATGACTTAAATAATAGCAGTAATTCCCTATCGAGTTATTCATTACGATACCGGTTAAATAACCAACAGCTTTTAAGTTCGGTATTACAAGGCGATCATTCATTGTCAAATAAATTAAAGGCAAACTGGTCATTCGTGTTTGGGAATGCGTTGAACCAAACCCCGGATTATATTAATCTTTCCATGTTTAATGAGATTAGTAATAATGTTAAACTCCCTCTTACCATATCCAATGGCGGATCGACCCGTCGCTGGGAACATAATACTGACAAAGATTGGGCAGGTTACCTGAATTTAATCTATACACCAATTATCGCAAAAACTCCGGTTGAATTATCTGCCGGTGGACTTTACAGGGATAAAAAACGAACCAGCTTTTTCAATGAATATAAGTTTTTTGCAGTACTGAATACCGATTATAAATCCATTCAAGGAAGGGATTGGACTAATTTTTCTGAAATACAATGGAAAAATTCGGTGGATTTAAATAACAATGATCCATTGAATTATTATGCTTTTGAAAAAATAGCTGCCGGTTATCTTCAATTTAAATTCAACATCCGAAAATTACAAGTAGTGGGAGGTTTACGGGCTGAAAACACCAACCAGAGTTACTACTTAATCTATACAAAAGGCGATGTGCCTCCAATTGGGAAACAAATTTACACTGATTTCTTGCCAAGCCTGCATTTCAAATATATGCCGTCAGCAAAACAGAATGTGCGTGCATCCTATTTTAGATCTATAAATCGCCCCGGTTTCTTAGAAATAGTACCTTATTTGGTAGTCGGTGAAGAATATACTGAAATGGGTAACCCGAATATAAAACATACTGTTGCCGATAATATTGATGTCCGGTATGAATATTTCCCCAAACCATTGGAACAATTTATGGTTGGCGCCTTCTACAAGAACATTCAAAACCCCATTGAATATGGTTGGAGTACACCGCAAGGAAGCAAAGGGAATATTTACTACATGCCCGACAATTACGGTACGGCAAAGAATTTGGGTATGGAAGTGGATTTCATAAAATATTTCAACTTCATTGGTATTAAAGCCAATTATACTTTTACAAATTCTGCAATAACGACTGTAAAACGATTTTACATTCACAAAAGTAACGGCTGGCAATTGACCGACACTACTCAAACCCGTCCATTGTATGGGCAGTCGGCACATGTTGCAAATATAAGTTTGCTTTTCAAAGACACGCATAATGGCTGGGATGGGCAATTGGCGGCAAACTATACGAGTGACCGAATTTACCTTGTTTCCAGATATTTCAACGATGATCAGTGGCAACGGGGATTTATTCAAATGGATGCTTCTATCGAAAAGAAATTTAAAAATGGAATGAGTATTTATCTGAAGGCAAAAAATCTGTTGAACTCACCCATGGAGGTATATATAAAGAAAATAAATCCAGCTAATAATGAACTAATTAAACAAGATTTATCGGGCAAGACGACCACCATCAGGCAAGACCAGTATATGCAATCATTCTTATTTGGATTCAGATATAAAATCAATTAATAAAAATCAACCAAAAATCAATTAAAAAAAATCAAAATGAAAACAAAGTTTTTTTCTTTTAGCATTTTCTTGTTTTGTTTGTTTCTTGTAGGTTGTACAGCAGAAGAAATAACCCCAAAACCAATTGAGGTAACTCTTGGAACGTCAACTGCCTCAGGCACATGGAAAAAAGGAGGTACTTATACCGTAAACGGGAGTATAACGATTCCAAAAGATTCTTCTTTAACTATTGAAGAAGGAGTAACAGTATTATTTGCCGATACTTCAAGAAGAAGTGAAATCATTGTCAATGGTAATCTGTATGTAATGGGAACAGCAGCTAATCAGGTAAAATTCACAGTACCCGATCAGTTTAAAACAGATGCAAATGCAATGAAAGGTTTTTGGGGTGGAATTATCGGATCGCCAACCTGCAAAGAAATCCTTATTTTAAATGCAGTAATCGAATATGCCGGTGCTGTAACAACGTCTAATTCTCTTTCAGTTATTGCCGGTTTGTATAAAGCGACTGCCGGAGAAAAAGACCCTGCATTATATGCCAGTAATGTTGATGGCAAAGTGGTGGTTATGAATAGTACTATCCGCAATATCAAGGAAGATGTTTTTTATATGGAAGGTGGAAGCATTATTTTTGCCAATAACACATTTGGCCCTTCAGGATTGGAAAATGGTGGTGTTATGAACCTTAAATCGGGCTGTACAGCCGATATGGCTTACAATGTTGTTTTTAGTTCAAATTCGGATGCATTTAAACTTTCAAATTCAGGAGTAAAAGTTCCTCAAACGCATGCAGTTGCTTATAATAACACCATTGTAAATTGCGGTTGGAGAAGACCTGACATTAAAGGTGGTTCCATTTGGATGGAAAAACTGGTTATTGCTGAAGTGTATAATAACTTGTTGGTTAACAACCGTTGGGGAGTAAAATTCAGTGGAGCTGATACCCGCACTGTTTATGATTATTCATACTATTATGGTCAAGATCAAATAACAGTAGATCAATTTACTCCGGATGCTGCAAAATGGAAAGAAGTAGTAAGAGGTGCACATGACAAAGCAGGAACTACTGCAGGAGCTAACGATCCAAAATTTGTAAATTTCCCACTTACCAATACAGGCATAGTAAACAACGTATTTACGAATGGTGTTTTGAACTATACTTTCAATACAAGTTGGGATTTCCACTTACAAGCCGGTTCGCCTGCATTGACCGGAGGTAAAACCGATGTAGTAAGAAACTTTCCGAATGGTTTAACTATAAAAGGCGTTGCCTATTCCGCACCTGTTGCTTCCGCATTCTTTGGTGCTTTTGGTACAAAATAATAAAAATAATTGTTGAAAGTATGCTCCGAACATGATCGTTCATGTTTGGAGAATACTTGATTATTAAAAAAGCATAAGTTACATTAACTTAATTGCAAATAAAATGAAACGAAAGAAACCAATCAGTATATTTTCATTAGCTATTCTTTATTTTTTAAACGTTCTAATTTCATCATGTGTTCATCAAAATCCGTCTGCAAAAAAAACGGTTGAAAAAGAATCCAAAAGCTTCAATTTTATGATTGTCAGTGATATGGGACGTAATGGATATTACGACCAAAAACCAATTGCTGCTCAAATGGGAGAATGGGCAGGAAAGTCTAACATTAATTTTGTAGCTGCAGCGGGCGACGAACATCATTTTAATGGAGTGGCAAGTGTAAATGATCCTCTTTGGATGACGAACTACGAATTGATTTATACCCATCCCGAATTGATGTTGGACTGGTATCCTGTTTTAGGAAATCACGAATACAGGGGTAATTCACAAGCTGTACTTGATTACTCAAAAGTAAGTCGTCGATGGGTTATGCCGGCAAGATATTACACCCTGGTAAAAGAAGTTGATACAAGCACATCAATAAGACTAGTATTCATTGATACTGCACCTCTCATTGACAAGTACCGCAACAATAGCGAAGAATATCCCGATGCGTGTAAGCAAGACTACAAAGTACAACTACACTTTATTGACAGTGTCCTATCCGTTTCAACCGAAAAATGGAAAGTAGTTATTGGACACCATCCCATTTACGCCTTTACAACCAAAGATGAAAAAGAAAGAACAGATATGCAAACCCGTTTAGATCCAATTCTGCGTAAATATAAAGTGGATTTTTATATTTGCGGGCATATTCATAATTTTCAACACATTAAACAAGCAGGTTCTCCGGTAGATTATATTGTCAACAGCTCCGCATCGTTGTCAAGGCCTGTTGAAAAAACAACAGGGACTCAGTTTTGCAGTGATAAATCGGGATTTTCAATATGTTCCGCAACAAATAAAAGTTTAAACATTACATTTATAAATGCCCTTGGTATATCAATTTATAGTTATAAAAAAGAAAAGTAACAAAGTGATTTTGCTGCTAGATCACATTCAAAACTAATTCGGGTTCGCTGAATAATAGATATAATATTGACTATGTGTATATTAAGTCATCTAGACACTTGTACAAGTACAAATATTTAGGTATTCGAATCCCGCTTTCTCCGCAACATTTTAATTGCAATCGAGCTTTAGCTCGTAGCACAAAACCTAAAAGGGATTGAATCAAGCTCGCTTGAATTCAGTCCCTTTTAGGTTTTGTGCGTTTGGCCTGCAAGGCCTTTGCAATTAAAATGTTTGCAGGTCACCCCCCGAGGATGGCGGCGCGCACGCGACGCAATTCCGCTCTTCTGTCTATCTCAACCTTTTCTCGTGTTTATTATCAACGCCGCCAACACTCCAGGTATCCATCCACAGCACGTCAATATAAACACCAATACAAACGATCCACACCCCTTGTCAACTATTGCCAAAGGTGGAAATATAATGCACAAAATGACTCTCCATAACGACATACGAACTCATTATTATTGATGGAATTGAAACCCTATTTGGATGCAATATTAAATATAATTGTCAAATATGAAAACACTTGAAATTAAAAAATATTATTCATTTTTTATAATTGCCCTTCCCCGGAACCACATTCCTCACCCCTCCCGTCGCATCCTCCACATCCCCCTTCCTTCTCGGAATCAAATGCACATGACAATGGAAAATCGTCTGCCCAGCATCCTTTCCATTATTGATACCAATATTGAACCCAGTAATACTTGCATCATAAAACTGAAGTTCCTGCCTCGCTTTCAGCAACAACTCATGTATGGCATTGATTTCCGCCTGATACAAATCAAAATACTCCCAAACATGCCGCTTCGGCACAATTAAAATATGCCCCTTTGTAACTGGATAATTGTCATGGAATGCCATCGCCAGATTATTCTCGAATAGAATTCGGCCAGTAGGAAGGTTACAGAAGACACAACTCGGATCACGCATCTCATAGATGTGTTTGATGTCCCTGAAGTCCGTATCATCAAGATCCCTTTTCTGCGCATTGCACGTATAGCACAACGCTTGATAATTATTGATCGTGTCTTCGCCCAGCTTATTCTTGGGTGTAATGTGGTCAACCTCCAGCGCCTTTTCGTCAGCCGAAATCCCACACAATTCACACCTAAAATTTGCCCGCTTCAACACTTCGTATCGGATGGATCCTGGAACTGGGCGACGATTTTTGCGGCGGTGTTCCCAAACATTCAAACCGCGCTTCTGGATGAATTCATTGATTTTCAAATCACATTCCTTAATGATTAAATCCTTGAGTTCATCCGTAAGGGTTTCGAATTCGACCAGCGCATAGATTTCTTTGTTTTTCTCAACAACGCCTCTATTCCTTAGGACTTTGCCAACCATGTTGTTGACCACGTTCTCATAATACTCAATTTGAGAAATGTCGTAAATAAGGATTTCACGGGCAATGTCGCGGGTGGACATTCGACCGCCATTACTCAGCAAGGCTTTGATCATGACCGGCTGGTAAATGTGCGACATGCGCATTTGGTGTTGGACGAAATCGAGGAGGTTCATTTCTTTAAATTAAAACAATTGGCAGTCAATAATAGAAAGTTGCCGTTCTTATATTCCCTATTTTAAAGACTTCTTCAGGGTCTGCAACTCTTTTGTTCTTGTTTCTAATCGTTCTTTTGCCTCCTTTTGTTTTTGGAGGTCTTCTTCGTGATTGGAATTCGTAAAACTGGAAAAAAACAACACCAACGCTGCGATACCGAAAATGGCCATGATAATGAAATCAAAAAATATATAAAGGTAATTTGTAACATCGGCAGGTAGAATATCGTATTTGTGGTAGAAGTAAACAGCAAGGCCTGCAGAAACGATTCCCAAGATAAAACCCACGTAATTGAATGGAGCTGTAATGTTCATATTCACTGCTTGCTGCAAAAATGGCAGCTCATATTCAATACTCCTTATCTTATTTCGAATGGTTTGCTGATCCAATTTATCGGTATGTGTTTTGTATTCGGATTCCGATTGTATTTGTGGAAATTTGATCTCCCCATAGCAATTTGAACACCGAGGAGTGGAATCCGAATAAGTTTCATGCGTAACAATGAGTTGAACGTTTTTTTGACAGTTGGGACAATAGGCCATGATTTTTGTATTATAATTTTACCATTATCAACATGTAAATATACAAATTCTATTAAATTGGTAATTTTTAATATTGATTTGGAAAAATATTTTCTGAAACAACGCAAAGAAAAGCAACTTGACTACAACTGAAAAGGGTTCACAGATTTTCGCCTGCAAACCCCTCTCAATTACAATATTCAAATTTTCCTCCCTATATAAAACACATAGCCATAATAAGCGCTATACGTTTTATAAAGTTCAGCTTCCTTTCGCATCTCATTAACGAGGTTTTCTGCTGTTTTATTTCCAGCATGCTTCTTTAGGAACGCTTCTTGCAGCGGCACCTGCAGTTCGTAGTAGTTCTTCGTCCAGCACTCTGAAGGCAGCGCAAACACTGCTACCGGAACATAGCCTGCAGCTTTTAGTTGAGCAACCTTGGCCGGAATCGTATTGATTTCAGCATAGGCCTCTTTCCAGAAGGTGTCGATTTCGGTGGGGCGGTGATCGGTGAACCAAGAAGCTTCGGAGACGGCAATGTAGCCACCGGGTTTGAGGAAGGAATTCCAGTAGCGGAGACCACGATCGAAACCGATGTTGTAGATAGCACCTTCGGACCAAATGAGGTCGAGGGACTCGGGGGCAAAGGGAATGTTGTCCATTGAGCCGACGATGCCGTGAACGCGGTTCTGAAGCTGATGCTTGAGGGCGTTGGCATTGAATTGGTCGATGAAGTCGGGGAAGAGGTCCATGCCGGTGATGGTGCCGGGAGCGTGTTGGGCCAGCTGCAGGGTTTGGCCGCCGGTACCGCAGCCGAGGTCGGCTATTTTGGACTCGAAATTGAGGTTGTCGATAAAGCTTAAGGCCTGAAGGGTAGCTTCGGGGCTGCCTGGGCCTTGGCGTTCCAAACCTAAAAAGTATTCGCAAATTAGAGAAAAGTCGAAATCGTGAATGTTGGAATGTTCGTTTTCCATGATTTTTGTAGTTAAATGATGTACAGAAACCCTCCTCAAAAGTTTTCTGAGGAGAAACGGAGGGACAATCGGTAGGTGGAGCTACGGATTGTTTACGAAACCAAATCCAAACGTTGTGACATCCAAGGGTTTTAGTAGTGGCAAATATAGAAAAAAAAATCACTTTCGCATTCCGGCAACACTTTAGGTTATTTATTTGAAATAAATGGTTGCTTTTCCTTTTTACAAATCAACTGAACAGCCCACTTACCTGTTTGAGCTGAGGGTGGAAGTCCTCCGCCCGGAAACAACCATTGACCGGCCATGTAAAAGTTATGTAGTTTGGGAAGTTGCATCTTCAGAGACTTCATCATATTATCTTTGGAAGGCATGAATCCTTCATAAGCCCCATCTTTTACTCCAGTGTAACGCACATCTGTTTTAGGTGTTGCAACATCAATGACCTCAATAAATTCAGAAATGCCCGGATATTCTTTTTCAAGATAGGCCGTTGCATCTTTCTCAATTTGCAGTTTCTCCGCTTTATATTCATTTGCGCCCATATTTTCCCACAATTTCCAGGGACTGTCGTATCTCAGCACAATCGTTGTTTTCCCTTCGGGTGCCATGGTCGTGTCGAACGAATAATTCATCACCGAATAGCCGTTTTCTAATTTTGTTTTGCCAATCAATTTGTCTTTTGAGATATTGATAATAATCGGAGATTCGGAAGAAATAGCTTTGTTTATCCCAAAAGAAACCTGAACAATGGGCGTAAAAAGTTCCCAGTTTTTATACGCAAAATCAACTTCTTTTGAAATGTAGTTGGAATCCAGCATATTGAATATAGTCGAATAACCATCAGCAGCACTTATTACGTAATCTGCAGGAATGGCAGTTCCATCGCTGAGCAATACTCCTTTTGCAACGTTATTTTCAACAATTACTTTCTCTACTTTCTTTTTATACGATAATGTTCCGCCCAATTTACCGAATTTTTCCACCATCCGTTGTGCCAAGGGGTAAGAGCCTCCTTTTATATACCCTGCATTTTTTTGATTGTACCAACCAAGCATAAAAATAAAGGCTAAGGCGGAGAAATTTCGGTTACCATATAGTGAAAAGAAAACCGATTTTATTCGTTCGCTTTTAAAATTCAATTTGTCAAAATACTCACTGCAAGTCATCCTTCCAAACTTTCGTATTACATTAAACACAGGAAGCATTTGTGGAACTATTTTTATATAATCAAGCAGACTGCGCAATTCGGGTGCCAATGCAAACGGCTCCAACAAAGCACTTTTTCGCATATCGGTGCACATTATTTGAATAGAATCTTTGTCTTCGGGAGCTAATTCAATGAGGTATTTTTCCCAACGGTCTATGTTGGAATAGATGATGAATTCATTTCCATTGTCATCTAAAATCCGCGAATGAATTTCGTGGTCTATTATTTCGGTTTCGTTGTTTATCACGTTTGTTTCTTTCCAAATCTGGTGAAAAGCGCCTTTCGAAGTTCCGACCAACCAATGCAGACAATAATCGAAGCGATAACCTTTGCGGTTCCAAGCGGTACATTGCCCGCCTGCTACGGCATTCATTTCTATAATTTCCGTGTCAAAACCATTCATCGCGGAATAAATACCGGCAGACAAACCTGCAATTCCACCTCCTATTATTACTACTTTTTTATTCATGGGGTATATTGTTTTTATCTAGTTCATATTGTATGACATCTTGATAATTAGATGATGATAAAGCTAAATAGTTATCACCACGTTTCCAACTTTCTGACCTGTTTCTACGTATCGGGTTGCATCTATAATCTGTTCGAACGTATAGGTTCTGTCAATAACCGCTTTATACTTACCAGTCTCCATCAACTCTTTTATAAAAACGATATCTTCTTTGCTATCCTTTGGAATGGGGAAAAGAACCTTTTTACCTCCGAAAAGAGGAGTCAATAATGCCAGAAAAATATTCTGAGATAAATAACCCAGTTCAGTCGAGAAATAAAGTCCTTTTGGTTTTAGTATTTTTCTGCAACGAAAAAAAGAACTTTTGCCTACAGCATCAATCACTACATCATATTGTTGACCGTTTTTGGTAAAATCTTCTTTCGTGTAATCAATGACATGGTCTGCGCCTAATGATTTCAATAAATCGAAATCTTTTGTATTGCATACAGCAGTAATGTTGGCTCCAAAATATTTTGCGAATTGCACACTTGCCGAACCAATGGATCCGGAAGCTCCATTAATAAGAATGTTGAGCGATTTCGTAAAATCAATTTTCTTAATATTGGCCAATGCAAGAAATCCACCGTCGCAAACAGCGGCAGCTTCTGCAAATGACATATTGGTTGGTTTGGTGGTGATGGAATTGTCTTGGGGTATGCAGATGTATTCCGCATGTGTTCCAAAATTGAAAGTACTTAATCCGAAAACGGAATCACCGGGTTTGAATGTATTTACATTCTTCCCAATTGTTTCAACAATACCGGCAAGTTCTGAACCTAAAATCTTTCTTTTTGGTTTAAATAGGCCGCCAACTAAGCGGACAATAAGGTATTCAGGTTTTCTGAACCCGCAGTCGGTCCGGTTCACCGTAGTAGCAATTATCTTTATGAGAACTTCGTTGTCTTTCGGAGCAGGTTTTTCCACTTCTTTGAGTTGAAGAACATCGGCAGAACCGTATTTGGTATAAACGACTGCTTTCATAAAATTTATATAGGCTGTTTTAACTTTTGCGAATTTACTTTTATTTAGCAGATTATCAAAGAAATGCCCCGAGAATCCTAATTCATTTAAAGCATTCTCCAATTCTTTGACAAGCGTACATTCAAACACTTCTTGGAACACTTATCTTAGATTGTTGCGTTGTGTTCCATTTATGTTCTTACCGAATTTGGAGTTGCGAACTTAACTCGCACACAGAGTTCAGCATAAAAGCTTAAATTTGTGTATTATGAAAAAACAAAGAACTCAACTTGACAAAGCATTCTCTTTGAATACTTTGTCAAGTTGAGTATTGAGCGCAAGAACGTGCCCGAACTTGCGCATGATGCATGCTTGATATTACAAATTATTTCTTCTTTTTAGCCGCTTCAATAACAGCTTTGTAGGCTGGTTTCGGGTTCAACTGACCATCAAACAAAAGGGCATCTTGCCCCCTACGCCAAGATCTAGTATCGCTTAGACCCCAGAAAGTTACGCGTTCAATCACTTTTGAATGACGCAAGAAAATTTCGAACAATTTCTTGTAAACCTCAGCCTGTTTCTGATAGTTCTCTGCCGGGATGGTTCTTGAGCCTTGAGCTACACTAAATGCACCACTATTATCACCCGTTGCTGTTACGTCTAATTCTGTAATGGATACCTTTAACCCAAGAGAAGCATAATCCTCGATGGCCTTTTCTACGTCAGCAAGGTTAGTGTCTAAGTGCCAATGTCCCTGAATACCTACACCGGTGATTGGTGCACCTTCAGCAATGAGACGCTTAAGAAGCAACATGGAGCTGGCGTGTTTGCCTTTGTTTTCAACGGCTCCTTGCTCTATGTTGTAGTCGTTGTAATATAGTTTAGCTTTAGGATCAGCTTCATGTGCCCACTTGAAAGCCAGAGTCAACACATCAGGTCCAACTGCTTTATACCAACTGAAAGTTCTAAGATTTTCTGTCGATCCGTCACCACCATCAGCAATTGATTCATTAAATACATCCCATCCGATTATACGTCCTTTGTAGCGCCCAACCACCGTCATGATATGACTCTTCAAACGTGCTAGAACAACTTCACGACTCGCCTGTGGGCCTGTGTTCATGTTGCGTCCTCCAAAACCGCCCATGTTTGGACGTTGACCATTGGCACTCGGAGCCATTGCAGGTTCAGTTGTTGCAGCAGGAGTTGTTTCTTTTTTAGACGCGGTATCCTTCTCCTGGAAGAACCATTGCGGAGTCTGAGAATGCCAGGCTAAGGTATGTCCCCAAACCTTTAAACCATTCTTCTGACACCACTCAACCATGGCATCGGCGGTTTTGAAGTTGTACGTATCTTCCGAAGGATGGATTGGCTGCGGTTTCATGCAATTTTCGGGGGTAACGATGTCGTATTGCGTTCTAATACTTTGCTGATAGGCCTCATTATTTGATGTTAAATCATCGGCGGTTCCAATAAGGAATTTTCCGGCGTATGCTTCTTTTAACGTCTTTTGCGATGCCGTTTTGGAATTGTTCTTAGCATAAGTAGAAATAACTATTGCTGTTAATAGGAAAAAACTAGTAATTAATTTTCTGTTGATCATGGTTTGTTCATTTTAGTTATTTTATTTTGAATAATTTTTTGAATACTAGTTCGACACCTGATATTCTCGCCTAATCACAATGCGTTACCAATATGACAAATTTTTAGAGCTTTAGTTTATTTATATCTTGACTAACTTTCGATTTTATTTTAAAAATAGGAACTTTGAGCTTTAAATGAATTTATTGAATACGTTTTTTAAGCATGATTTGGCAGAATATCATTTGCAACATTGCTTCAGCGGATTCGGTTTTGTATTCATGCAAGCTCTCCGAACTCTTCATATACCTCCAAATTCCGCCACCGCGAAAATAACGCCAGCGAATTTAAGGTTGCCCACACAGTGGGGTGTACGCCTTAAAGGGTGATGAGGAGTTAGTAAAGTGTTGGAATATAGACGGATTTTAAACCTATTACAACGTTGCATTAATCTTTCAAGCACCCTATTGGTACAACATAGACTCCGTCTTCACGACGAAAGGCATACTTACCAGTTCCGGTTAATACCATTAGGAATGAAGGGGATTTCATCTTGTCAGTATCAATTTTTTTGCCGAGTGTCTTAAGTGTCGTGGCACCTTCATCAATCAATTTGTCACCACCTAGCTTGATCTCAATCAGTCCAAAACTGCCATTGCGCAAATGAAGCACAGCATCACATTCCAAACCGTACTTATCACGGAAATGATACACCTGTCCATCCAATGCATCGGCAAACACTCGCAAGTCACGGATACAAAGGGTCTCAAACAAAAAACCCATGGTATTCAGGTCATTAATCAGGTCATTCGGCCCTAAACCTAACGCTGCAACACCGATGGATGGATCAATATAGTAGCGGGTATCCGACGTGCGTATGGCAGTCTTTGAGTGTAGGTTGGGGTTCCAGGCTATGGAGTCCTCAATTACAAAAAACTTTTTCAAGGCATCAATATAGGATGACACGGTCTTTGCATCCGAAGTTTCCCTGTCGTTGGTCAGCATATCGGCAGAAATGGTGTCTATACTTGCTGGTGTTCCTTGATGGCGTGCATAGGAACGCATCAACCGCTTCACTCTTTCTGGGTTTCGACTTACCCCATCGACAATGGATATATACGTTTAGGTTACTGCATCGTAATAATCCTTTGCCTGGTCAAGATGAATTGAGCAAGTTCGTCACGATGGTCAACCTCAAATCGAATGACATCCCACAATTTAGGGGCAAGTTGCCATTCGTCAATCAATCGTGGAGTTTCACCAACAAGTAAAACTTTAGGACTGATGTCTTCCAACTGCAAATTTTGCTTTTTTCCCTCAGGGTCGTCCATATAAAGGATACTTTTGGCTTGTTGCTCAGCCGAAGTCGTTTTTCCACACCACTTTGGGCCTTCAATCAATACAGTTCCTTCACCAGCTAACTTCCTAACCAACAATCCATCTGCGATTCGTTACTTGTATTTCTTCAAGTCGTTTCTTTCAAAAGTTCGTTTGCAAATAAAGTGTAAAGCAAATGGAATTACGCAGTTTGGCTAATTTTAATTCTTATTTCTTCTTTTCAGCCTTCTTCAACAATGCCTTAAATTCACTCGGTGCTTTGTTAATTTGCGCATATTTTAGGGCAGAAAAACCATGATCAGATTCAAAAAAAACATCGGCCCCATTTTCCAACAACAAATTGGCGCATGGAATAGCATATTGATTGTTTGCATTACAGGATAGTTTTTGCAACGGTGTCATTTTATAATCGTCAGGGATGTTGACATCGGCTTTCCGTTCAAGGAGCAATTTCAGAATTTTAAACATCACATCACCTCGACCAATATTTGCGACGACATTCCACAAGATGGTACTGCCGGAAGTACCTTTTTTATTTACATTATAGCCGTTATCGAGCAAGATCTTAATGATATCGTACTGAAAAGGATCGGTCGGTACCAATTCGAAGGTGATTTTATCAATGTCCAGACCTTTTTTTAGAAACATGGGGAGTAATTCCTTGTTATATTCTTTTCCCCTCCACACGAGTATTTGAAACGGGGTTGCATCCCTGCTGCTGTTCCAACAATCAAACGTATAATTCTTGTTAAGATCCACACCTTTGTCGAGAAAATCGAGGATGGCATCGGAATCTTCTGCGCAGATGGCGTAACAGATGTTCTGATAACTCTTGACCCACTTTTTCCCATCGGGTCGAATCACTATTTTGGTTCCGTTTAAGGTGACGTTGGCCATGCCCTTTGAGAAATCATCGGCATCACTATAGATGAGTGGAATAACTTCTTCCCCTTTATTATTGATGAATCCGTATTTCCCACTTATAAACAATCCTGTTGTAGAGTCTGTTTTACCATCCTTGATTACCAAAGCTCGATCTTCATTGAATTCACCGATGTAGTTGTATTTTGGAGGAAATAGTTCCTGTCCGTTCATGTCAATCAATCCCAATTTTGCGCCCCATATGGTTTTTCTCGAAGTAAGAACTCCACCAAGAATACTTTTCACAAAGTCATTGCTGAAAGGTACAAAGTAGTCGTATATGGGTTGAATAAGTTCCTTCCCTTCCAAGGCATTGATCAATCCATGTTTACCATTCAGCAGAACCTCTTTGATATTTTTGTTTCCTTTAAATACATAGATTTCATCGTATATCAAGGGAATTCGTACATTGCCAAGTGTATCAATATATCCTTTTTTCTTGTCGATCTCTGCCAAAGCAATACCATCTGTGAAGTTTGATAAATAATCGTATTTGCATGGTACAGTTTCCACACCTTTATTGGAAAGGAATCCGGCTTTTCCGTTCAGATAAGCTAGTGTGAATTTCCCATACCAAAATCGTTCAATTTTATCGTATTTCAGAGGAATGATAAAATGGGCATCATTGTCGATAATACCATATTTTCCAGCAACACTCACCACGGATAATTTGGAATCGATTTCATCCTTTGAATCGAACTTGATCCCCGAAATATGATAATAGCATGGGTAAATTCCTTTATTATAAATGATGTAGAATTTCTTATCGTCCTCCAAGGCGATTAAGCGATTCTCTATTGGTACCACCATGGTGTTGTCATACCGGTAAATCCCTACCAACGTATCCAATTTGACGATGGCATAATCATCGTTGCAATCGACATAATTATACAGCACGGGAATAAGTACTTTCCCTGAATTGTCAAGTACACCCTCTAAACTGTTTTTATCGATCACGTCATAATGAGTATCATCTTTACTCGTAATGCTTGCGTACATCATCGGAATAACAAAACCGCCCTTGGTGTTGATTAGCCCATAACGAAGTGAAGAATCCGATTCTGCAACGCCCCCAACGATGGCTGTGCCGTTCGAAAAAGGTGTAACCGAATAGTATTTCGCAGGTATGACAAATTTCCCTTCAGGATTTATAAAGCCCCATAAGCCACCTTCAAAATACACTTCATCATTCTCTTCATCAATTTCCTCGCTACCGCCAACATTGACAGCAGCCAAGCCATCACTAAACAAATAGACTTTGGCAAATTGCGCCGGAATGACAATCTTATCCGTAATGGAATCCTTAAAACCATACATTTCCAATGTGTCACTATGGAAAGGTATCAATACTTGTTTTTGATCGATGGCCAAAGCACTAAATGACAACAGAATACTCGAAAAAAGAAACAGTATTTTCTTTTTCATGGCTTAATTTTTTTAGTCCGTTCAGGTAGTTGAAGAATCAAAGTATAGCAAAAATAGCATAATAAATAATTAATATGGATAGAACAGCGTATTTTATTCTAAGCAAATTCCGCAACCGCGAAAATAACCGCTGCGAAAAAATAATGCACTATGAAGTTCTACAATCGCGAACAAGAGCTCAACCTATTGGCTCAAACAAGGGAAATAGCATTCAACAATCACTCTCAAATGAGTGCTTTAATCGGACGCAGACGTATAGGCAAGACTAAACTCATTTTGAAAAGTTGTGAAGATTCATCAACCGTATATCTTTTTGTCAGAAGAAGCAATGAAGTGACCTTATTCGCTCAGTTTGCAGAAACGGAAAGTCGTTCGCTAAACACCTATATCTCGCCAGAGGTCACATCGTTTGTGAGCCTTGTATACGATTACCAGTGGTGTAACCAAATACATAGAGCTGTTGCTCGATAAAGGGTGCTGCACGATGGAGATCATGGTGGATTGCTGATATTGTAAAGGCGGATTACCTAACTTACTCTGGACTGACTTAGAAAAATATTTTCTGGATCAGCTCAAGGAAAAGCAACTTTATTCAACGCTCGGCTCCTGGTGGGAAACCTCTAAATGCAAAGATTTGGATCAAAACGAACTGGATATTGTAGCCATTTCTGTCGATGCTGCTAAAGTGTAATCAGAATCCTGTTTTTTATTTACTTTTGCTGAATGTTTTGATGAATGCATTTGAGAACAACTCCTAAAGCATTTTTAACTTATATCGTATGAAAAAGATTTTCTGCTTAGTTCCCGTATTACTTTTCCTCTTGGGAAATGTATTTTCTTCGCAAGCGAAAGAACTTACTCCTGTTTCAATCACAAAATTCGATTTGGCAAAAGTGGGGACAACCATTCCTGCAGCTTCCATAGGTGAGCCGGTTGGTTCCGTGGTGTTGTATGAGCCAAAATGGATTGAAGCGACCGACAATACCGAAGCGTATGCTGTTGTGGAAGGCTCCATCCTCCCAGTCGACCCGCAGGGGTGGCCCATCAATTTCAGGGTTCTTTTGCCTGCAAGCTGGTCACAACGGGCAATGCAGGCCGGTGGTGGTGGTATGAACGGAACTATTACGGTGCGAGAAGGCAGAAATCCGTTGCTCTCAAAAGGGTTTGCGATGTATGGCAGTGATTCCGGTCATCAGGCTGGAGGCATGTTCGGCGGCATGGAGAAACCGCTGGCATCAGGCCCCAAGTCAGGTGATGAATGGGCTTTGAATGATGAATCCATTATAAACATGGGCTACATGCAAATGAAGAAAACACACGATGCGGCCTTGGTTATTATGGAAAGGCTTTACGGCAAACGTCCAGCATACAACTATTACATCGGCACCTCGCACGGAGGTCTCGAAGCACTTACTGTAGCCCAACGGTATCCCAACGATTATAACGGCATTATTGCCAATGTTCCGATTGTAAGTTTTTCAAGCTTGATGCTGGGACCCGAATTGATTCGTATTCAGGAAAAACCTTTGAAAAACTGGGTGACCCCGGCCAAAGTGAATGCCATCAGGGCAGAATTTCTTCGTCAGTGCGATGCACTGGATGGCCTAGCTGACGGCGTTATCAACAATTACGTGGCAGCACGTGCCATTTTCAATGTGAACGATGGCATTGGACCAAAAGACCCTTGGGCAGCTTTGCGCGCCAAAAACAACTTAGACCCCGATCCAAACGACAAATCGGAATCGGCCAAACTGACGAACGAACAAATTAAAACCATGGAATTGGCTTACAGCACGTATCCATTTGCGACACCGCTGGCTAACGGAGTCAAAGGCTTTGGCATGTGGCTGCCTACCCTATCGCCCGATGGGTTTGGCATGATTACCGGACAACGCTTCAAAGGTCAAGAAGGTGCTCCGGACAACGCTCAGATGCACAATTCACTGGGAACGCTTGGAGTCACCGGATTCCTATTGCAAGACCTCAAATCCAATCCGCTCGATTATGTGGAAGGCGGCAAGTGGAACAAACGTCGGGAACAACTGTCCAAATGGCTCGACTCAACCAATCCTGATTTGACAGCATTTTATAAACGCGGAGGGAAAATGATTGTCACCATTGGTACGATGGACGATATTGCCTCATCAGGGGCGCAACTCGATTACTACCAGTCGGTACTTAATAAGATGGGTCGCAACACCGTCGACAAATTTGCACGCTTGTTTGTGGTTCCGCAAGCTGGACATGGCTTGTCTGGAAGAGGCAGCAAAGTGAACGGCGAGGGCAAGCCTGTCGAAGTCAAAAACATACCCACTCCCAATGGCAATGACAACATGGATTTGCTGATGAATTGGGTCGAAAAGGACCAAGCACCAGCTAAAACATTGGTTGTCAGTACCGATGGAAAAATCAGTACTAGTCAAGTAGGCAAAGGGTATTTGCTTTGCTCCTATCCAAATTTCCAAAAATACGTGAATGGACCTACTGATCAAGTATCATCCTACGTGAGCGCTGAAAAATAATCCCTGCTACGGATAAGATATCGGATCCCTAAATTATTCAGATTCAAACCTTTCGCCCAATATAAAACACATACCCTAATAATCGCCGAACGCTTTATTATGATCCGCCTCCCTTCGCTGATTCTCAACCAACATTTCAGCCCCTGCTGTTGTGCGACCTTGGCTGGAATCGTATCGATTTAGGTGGGGCATTCGTCGGTGAGGTTATCGATAAATCGTAGGGCCTGAAGAGTAACTTCTGGGCTGCCTGGGCCTTGCCGTTCCAAACCTAAAAAGTATTCGCAAATAAAAGAAAAGTCGGTAAATCATGTGCATGAAATGCATATTTTAATCAACCCAAGGTAGTGACATGGACCTTGAATTCGTATAATCAAGTTTACAATATTAATTACCACAACTTCAATTTTATGTTTACATTTGCAGTGAAATTTGTTTCACTTAACTAGAAAAAGCCATGAAAAAACTTTTAGTTGTGATTCTTGCTTTCATCGTTATTAATGGAGTCTCTGGCACTCAGGATTATTTATACATCCATCAAAAGGGTGGAGCGGTGCAGAAGATTGAGATTAGCTCCATAGACAGCGTGATTTTTTATGATGCATCCTTACTCAATGGGGTTGGGTTGCAGGGATATGCCCAAAAGGGTCCATTCATCAATGGGAGTTCGGTTACTATTTATGACTTGAAGTTTGATTTGACGCCCAGTGGAAAAACGTACAACACCCAAATAAAAGATAATAAAGGTACGTTTGGGATTGACAACATCTCGTTAAGTTCCAACTATGTGAGTTTAAGGGCGGATGGCTTTTATTACAATGAAGTTCAGGGCAAGCAATCGGTGTCGCAAATCACATTATATGCCTTGACGGACATTACTGACCATAAAAATGTCAACATCAATTTGATGACACATCTGGAAAAACCACGAGTTGAATATTTGATGAAAACGGGTTTGTCCTTCTCAAATTCAAAGAAACAAGCTCAAAAAGAGATTCTAGCCATATTCAACATTCAAAAGGACAACATCGTTAATTCCGAAGATCTCAATATTGCCACCGTGGGAGAGGACAACGGCATCTTGTTGGCGATTTCGTCCATTTTGCAAGGGTACCGTTCAGAAAGCGAAATGACGGAACTTTTATCGAACATCAGCGAGGATATTCGTACGGATGGTATATTAAACAGCAGTGTTACAGGATCCGATTTGATCAATCATGCACTTTTTCTTGATACGCTTTCCATTAAAACCAAACTGACAGACAGGTATGATGCGATTGGTTACACCTCCAACGTACCGAATTTTGGGTCATACATCCAGAATTTTATTGCAAAGACGCATTTTGTAAGTACAAAATCGCTTATTACCTACCCAGTGGCAGGCAACTTTGGGTACAACCTTTTAGCACTAACCGACACCGTTTATGCAAGCTCATCAAGCATAAGGCTTAGCTTAGCTGCACAAATTCCAGTTGGGGTGTCCTTGAAAATTCGGATAACATCCATCCCTGATACGACATACATCACCGCTAATCCAAACGATACTACCAGAACGGCCTCAACGGACTCCATACGGTTGACCTATCACAGTTGGGCATATGCTTCAAATATGAATTGGATGGTTTCCGTGTTAACCAGAAACCCGAACGTTCAAACGTTCACAGCTTTCGGTTCCGGAATATCGTGTGACCTACAGATGGCGTTTATGGAATCCGGTCGTTTTATAATTGAATACTTTGAAAATAATTCGACCGTCGCAAGGAGAAAAAAGATTGTCTGGATTAATTACACCAAACCGGTTAAAATGGGTGGGAGACCGATTACTTCTCCCACCTAATCAGCATTTACGAATTGTCCCTTGCCCTATCATGCATACCCCTTCTGGGTTCCCACATTCCTTTTGACATATCTGGCGTCAGAGCGGAATAGGCAACCAGCTGTTCGTCGCTTAAAACGGATTTGATGGCTTGGATTTTAGCGTCCATGTCATTGAAGCAAACTTCATGAAAGGCTTGTTCAACAGTGGCATCAACATAGCCAAGTCGTAGAAGTTCCCTGCGTTGTGCAAAAAGCAAAGATGTCTTGAATGCATATTCTTGGTTGATGGTTAGTATCTGTTGAGCTTGCTTATTGCTCAGATCCAGGCTGTTGACCAATTGCTCGGTTTGACGGATGGTTAAAGATTCATCGAAAGAACGTGCATTCGATTGAGCCATCAAAGTAGTGCTTGCTACCAGCAAAACAGCTACTATAAAAAATCTAATTGTTTTCATTTTTTTTTGTTTTTAGTATTTGCTCCTTAGAGTATGGAAGAAGGGTTGAGTTTAGGGAGTATCGGTAAATAACCTGAATTTCAGATTCAACAGACCTATAATAGGCTGAATTTTGCATTTATTAAAGGTTATTGGATCTATTCGTTTTCCATATTATCCCTATATTTGGCTTCCTAAAAAATACACCACTTACTGATGGGTTTTGTCCGCTTGCTCTTAGCCATTTCTGTCATTATCGCGCATTCGAGTCCGATTTTCGGATGCAGATTGCTTGGGGGTGCGGGAGCCGTTCAAGCGTTTTACATCATTTCAGGTTTTTACATGACCTTTATTTTGAACGAAAAGTACATTGGAGTGAACGGGTCATACAAACTGTTTATTTCGAACCGATTATTGAGGCTGTATCCAGTTTATTGGACGGTGCTCCTATTGGCAATTTTAGTGGCGTTCATCTCGCTGATTCATTCGGGAGGTGTCGATTTCGGTAATTTGCAATCCTTTAGGCATTACGCATCAACTATGAATCCCCTCAGCATGATCTTTTTGGTTTTTACGAACATCTTCATGATTTTTCAGGACACAGTCATGTTTTTGGGGCTGAACACGTCGAACGGACTACTCTTTTTCACCTCCAATTTCAGGCAAACAAATCCTCCACTTTTTAGCTTTTTGCTGGTACCACAAGCATGGACCATTGGAATTGAGATTGCATTCTATCTGATTGTTCCATTTTTGGCCAGAAAGAAAGCATGGATCATTGGGATCTTGATCCTTCTTTCCATAGGCATACGCATCGCCCTATATCACAATGGATTAACGCACGACCCTTGGGCTTACCGTTTTTTCCCGGCCGAAATCGTTTACTTCTTACTGGGAATGATTGGTTATAAGATTTACAAAAAAATGCAGCATATAAAGCCAAATAGCATTCCTCTGTACATGGTTTTCGGTTTAATCCTATGCTTCACGCTATTTTTCGGGCTTATACACCTGCAAGGAAAAGGTTACCTATACTTATTAACGTTTTCAGCTTGCGTGCCCTTTGTTTTCATCTTATCAAAAAACTGGCGGATTGACCGGTTTTTGGGCGAACTATCCTACCCCATCTACATCTCACATTTGTTGGTGCAGACGGTACTTACGCTACTGAATGTGCAAGACATCGGAATCGGTAAAGGGCTGACGTTGGTCCTATTTTCGGTACTTGTCGCCATTGCCCTGAATCAACTCGTCATCAAACGGGTAGAAGTGTTGAGGCAATCGAGGGTCAAGTAAAAAAGATCTATTTGGTCACCATCACCTTCTTAACCACTGTTCCCTTTTCCATCGCAAACCGCATCACATAAACCCCAGGCGTGATGTTGCCAACGGAAACATCACTTTCGAATTGCCCAATTTTCCAGTTATTCATTAGGGTTCCTGTCAAACTGTACATGGAAACCTCCTTCACCATGGAAGTCGATTCGAAGCGAACCTTATTGCCCGAGGCTTCGTACACCATGTTCAGAACGGATTCAGCAGACATTTCACCCAGTGCACTGACAGCCAAATCGATGCTGGCGCCTACCATTAAATCGGACATGGGTCCGAAATGCATTTCGGTGCAGATTTTCCAAAAATTCGATTTGTTTTCGAGTCGATAAGGATTTTTTTCAAGACTCAGGGGAGCTGCAATTTGAAAGACACCGTTGGTCGGACTCTTGGTTACAGCAGTTATGGGCACTATTGCATAATCCTTGTCTCTGAGCACAAAGTCGCCAGTATCAAGCTTAGCCACATCTTTGTAAACATTAAGGGTGAAACCACTGGTAGAGGGATTGGTTACAAAGCATTTGTTCGGGCTGACAATGCTCTGGCCAGACATCATCTTGTAAAAGCCACCGGCCGTCGTTTGGTTCCCGGTTGCTACAACCAGCATCCGATAACCGACATCCGCGGTCGTGGTGGCATATAGAAGGCTATCCGCTCCAGGAATCAAGATTTGCTCGTAGGTGACCGGGTTCACTCGATACCATTGGTAAGACAAGCCCGATGACACCACACTGTTGTCACTCAGCGTTCTTACAACATACGAAACTTGCAGTCCACGACCCACCCAAGGTGCCATGACCCCAGTCAGGAACATACTTTCATCAAGAGTGACTTGGTTGAAATAAGTATCTGCCATCGCTAGGTCTGCTGTTTGTTCGTTGGATACATAACCACTATTGGCACCACCTCTGAGCAGTAAGCGGAAGGTATAGGTTTGATACAAGTCAAGGCTGAAGTTGTTGCCGGTCGTGGTGATTTCCGTTTCGTAGTTCATAAAATTGGCCCAGGAACCATCCGTTTTTTTATACTGAAGAACGATACTCTCCGCGCCATACGCTGCTGCATCCGGAAACGACATGTCAACAACGGCGTGCGTACCCGTTCCAAAAAAATTATTGTTCCGCACACTGGAATACACCATAAATCCACCAACCTTGCCTTCGAGTGGCTGAAACACTGGAAAAGTTGGCATCGCTCCACCAGCACCAGGAACAAAAGGATCATCAGCACGTACCGGAGTGAAGCTTCCTGTAAGAAGCAAGAGGAAGAGCCAAAGGGCAGAACGCTTGATGTCATTAATAGGGTAGAGGTACTTCATAATCGGAAAAGTTTAGGTTTTTCAATACATAGTACAAAGATATAGGTGACCTTAAGCCTTTCAAAACCTTCAACCAAGTATTTTACACTTTGAGTGAAGGATTTTATGTTTTCAGCCTTCGGTCAATACTAAACTATTTTCCACTATTAATTAATATTGTTTAGTCTAAATTTAATTTTATTGATCTTGTTTGTACATTTATTAAAAAACCGTTGTATATTTGCCCCGACAAAACCAAACAACCATGCTACCATCCTCCTGCCCAAGCTGTCAAAGCCAACTTCAGGTCAAGTGCCTGAAGTGTGCCAATTGCGGAACCGAAGTGACCGGTTCTTACGACCTGCCCTTATTGGCGCGCCTTTCTGACGAAGATCAACAGTTCATCCTCCGCTTCGTAAAGAGCAGCGGCAGCCTCAAAGAAATGGCCGCCCAGATGAAACTGAGCTATCCGACGGTTCGAAATTTATTGAACGATATCATCTCCAAAATAAACACCAATGAAAAATAAATCCCTCTTCGGCTTGTTGATAAACCCCTTCACGCGCATTGCCGGTTGGCAAGCATTCGGCCTCGGTCTTGTTTTCATTTCCTTGATGGGTTTTCTCGGCGCTTCCACCGGCATTGCCTTCGATGGCGTGTTCGATATGCACATGTTTGAGAATACGGTTCAGCAGTCCTTTATGTTCCTTGCCATCGACATGGTCAGTTTGGTATTGGTCATGTGGGCAGTTGGTCTTGTTCTCTCGAATAACTTTCGGTTCATCGACATTCTCGGTACAATGACCTTAGCCAAGGCACCATTCGTTTTGCTGGCCATTTTCGGATACTTCACCACTGCTCCGAATATGAATGAAATCATGAAAGATCCGTATGTGATTTTACAGAATACCACCTTCATGATCATGATGGTGCTTTCACTCCCTGTTATGATCTGGAGCATTGCCCTGATGTTCAACGCATTGAAAATATCCTGCGACTTAAAAGGGAGCACATTGACCATAGCCTTCATCGTCGGGATTTTTGTTTCCGAAATCATCGCCAAAATTTCAATCCATTACCTCGTATGAAACGTATACTGTTGTTCTTCTTATTGTTATCAGCCATGACCGCTTATAGTCAAGACATTACCGGCGAATGGGATGGCACCCTCAATGTTCAGGGCAAATCACTGCGCATTGCTTTCCACATCAGCAAAACCGATGCAGGTTACAGTGCCACGATGGACAGTCCCGACCAAGGAGCCATGGGCATTCAAATGAGTCAAGCCTCTTTCGAGAATAAGGTGTTGACGGTCGAGATGCGCATTGCCCAAATTAAATACGTGGGCACTTTGGATAAAACCACGCTGACCGGCACTTTTAGCCAAGCTGGGCAATCCATGCCCCTGAACTTGACCAAGAATGAACTAGCGGTTAAAAAAGTAGTTGTCGAAGAAAAGAGCTCTATTTACGATGAAACACCCATCAACTTACCAACCAAAACGGGCAAGATTTATGGAACTCTGACCACACCAAAGGCATTCGCAAAAGGGCCGTTGGCTTTGATCATTGCTGGCTCAGGTCCTACAGACAGGAACTGCAACAACCCGTCTATGACCAACGATGCTTATAAAAAAATAGCCCATGAATTGGCTTCAAACGGCATTGCTTCCATTCGCTATGACAAGCGCGGCATTGCAGAAAGCACAGCGGCGGTGGAAAGCGAGTCCAGCCTTGTTTTTTACGACTACGTGCAGGATGCCATCGATTGGATTCAGCAGGCCAGATTGGACAAACGGTTCACCCAAGTGGTGTTGATCGGGCACAGCGAAGGCTCGATGATCGGCATTTTGGCAGCCGGCAAAGCCGATAAATTCATTTCGGTGGCTGGTGCCGGCCGTAGCATCGGTGTGGTCCTGAAAGAACAATTGAGTTCGCAACCCAAAGCTGTTCAAGACGAAGCGTTCCCCATCATCGACCGTCTGGCCAAGGGTGAAAAAGTTGAAAACATCAGTCAGGCGATGATGCCGCTGTTCAGACCAAGTGTTCAGCCCTATATGATTTCTTGGTTGAAATACGACCCTGCTGTAGAATTGAAAAAACTGAAAATACCGGTGCTCATTATTCAGGGAACCATGGACATTCAAGTGAGCGTGGAGGATGCAAAATTGCTTTCTGCCGCCAAACCGGATGCGAAATTGCTCCTCATCGACAAGATGAACCACGTCCTACGCACGGTAGAAGGTGACCGCACTGCCAACCTGGCCACTTACAACAAGGCAGAATTACCCTTGGCCGAAGGCTTTGTTAAAGCTGTTACGGATTTTATTTTAAAATAAACAAAGGCATTACTTTTCGGCACAAGTGTGAATTATATAACTAATAATCAATTTAATATAACTTTTCCAAACTACAGGTTGCTCATCTTTGTCATCAAATAAAAGCCCTAAAACTTCCAAAGATGAAAGCAACAAAATTCTATTTACTAATTGCAGCAACAGCATTTCTAGCCACATCCTGTGTTGAACGTTCCGACAAGTACATAGCTGCCGTAGCGCAACGCGACTCTCTTGCCATTGAGAAGCAACTGTTGGATTCCAATTTCAATCAGACCATCACGCTCTTAAACGATATTGAATCTGGTTTCAAGGTAATCGGCGAGAACGAAAAACAAATGCAGTTCAACCTGAAAGGCGTGGAAGGCAAAACGCTCAACCAACGGGAATTGATCACTGCTCAAATGACTGCCATCCGGGTAACCATGGAGCAAAACAAATTGAAAATTGACGAACTCCGTATACTGGAAGCTAAAAAAAGAAAAGCAAACGGACTTTTGACCGACGCAAACAGCAAGTTGAGCGAAACCATCAAACTTTTGGAAGGTAAAATGGATGAACAAGCCCTTCAAATTCAATCGTTACAGACAGAACTGGCTCAGAAAAATATTGCCATAGATGAACTCACCACTACCGTGAACAATCAGCAAAATGAATTGGAAAAGCAAAAAACAACCATTTCGGAACAGGTAGCCGACAAAAATACCGTTTGGTATTGTGTTGCCACAACAAAACAACTCAAAGAAAGGAAGATTGTCACCGATGCCGGACTCTTTCAGTCGCAGAAAGTGATGAACAATGCCTTCGACAAAAATGCTTTTACACAGGTCGATTTGAGAAACTTCACATCGGTTGTCACCAACAGCACCAGTGTTAAAATTCTTTCTTCACACCCACAAAGCAGCTACCATCTTGTCACAGGTGCCAACAAGAAAATCACCATTGCCATTACCGATCCAACCAGCTTCTGGAGCGTGTCGCGCTACTTGGTCGTAAAAATTTAGTAGAATTTGCAATTGAAATGCACTTTTAATGCATTTCAATTGTATCTTTAGGGCATAACTCATTGGTATATCCGCCTTTTAAGGCTTTTGTTTTCAGGAATTACGACGTATCAGCTATCTAAATTACAGAGCCATGAATAGAATTGGATCTATCTTGCTTTGGCTTGTCGGCGAAATCCTGCTTATCGCAGGTTTTTTGAACCTGGGCCAAAATGACGTTCAAAGTCATTTGATATTAAACATGAGTGTTTCATCCATCATTTTAACCGTTTACATAGTAAGTTTGTTCGGTAAGAACGAACGTTCTTTCAAAAAAGGCGTCGGCAAAGGGATGAGGTGGTTTTTCACGCTCAACTACAGCCTGCTATCAATAGCAGCGATGGTTTATTTTGGGTTTTTCAATTCAGTCGATGTTACAACGCAGCTCATCGTACAACTAATTCTGCTTGCTGTACTTTGCATGGGTATGTGGGGAGCCTTCAATCCTTCAAAGAAAACCGAATCGGATACCAAGTATCTCAAAATGGAACAGAATCAGTTGATTATGATTCGGAATGTAATTAATGTTGTCCGATTGAGAGCCGAAAGAAGAAAGGAACTACCTACCAGCCTATTGAATGAAATTAAAGAGTTGCAAGACGAGGCTTCTCAAATTTCTCCAGGAAATGAATATGTAGCCTTAAAAATGGAAGGTCGAATCATGAATGAAATGAATCAAATCAATGCCAGTCTAAATGAGCAGACGCTTGATTTGCAAAGGTTGAAATACATCATTAAAAACTGTTCCAAATTAATCAGTGAATACAGAAGGACCTATTCAATGGCCCAAATGCAACAGTATACCTAATTCCATACCTATTCCCCCATCTATTTCTTCGAATTAATTATGTAATCTTTTTCAAGGATTGTGTAAGAAAATTCGTGTTAAAAATTCAGACCTTAGCCTCGTGAGGGTTGTAAACCAATTCCTTCACCAACCAACCAATGACATTTGTAGATTACTATTCAGCTTTAGGGATATTGAAAACGGCAACACCTGCCGAAATCAAGGTTGCATATCGTAAATTAGCCCGTAAGCACCATCCGGACTTGAATCCCAACGATAAAAATGCTCAAACGAAATTTCAGCAGATCAATGAAGCCAATGAGGTTTTGAGTGATCCGGTCAAGCGCAAGAAGTATGATCAATATGGAAAAGATTGGGAACACGCCGAAGAATTTGAAAAACAAAAACAGCAGCAACAAAGGGAATACAGTTCAAGTGAACAGTCTACAGGCGATTTCTCCAGTTTCTTTGAATCAATGTTTGGAGGCTCCGGGGGTGGAAGAAGCAACAGGCAAAAAAAATACAAAGGTCAGGATTATAATTCGGAGCTGCAGCTCAGCCTTTTGGAAGCATCGAAAACGCATTCACAAACCATTACGGTGGATGGTAAAAAAATCCGAATCACCATCCCTGCAGGAATCGAAGATGGACAAACCATCAAGATTGCTGGGCATGGCGGTGTGAGTAACAACGGTGGACCGAACGGCGATTTGTACCTTATTTTTTCCATCCTCCCTCATCCCCTCATCAAACGAGTGGGGAACAACCTCCATCTTTCCGTAAAGATTAATTTGTATGTTGCCACCTTGGGTGGTGAAATCACCATCGAGACGTTAAATGGAAGGGTTAAACTCAAGGTTGCACCCGAAACACAAAACGGTAGTAAAATAAAACTGACAGGGAAAGGATTTCCTGTTTATAAAAAAGAAGGGACGTTTGGTGATTTTATTATTACCTATTTTGTTCAAATACCCACGCATCTTACAGTTAGGCAAAAAGCCTTATTTACGGAATTGTCTGTACTATAGGCCTAAAAACAAAGAAGGTTGTCTCACGACAACCAATCTTCCTTAACCTTAAATCTAATACCATGAAAAACACAGTACAAAGATAAAGGGCTTTGAAGTGTTTTGCAAGTATTTCGAACTAAAAAACATGTTATTTAACATGTTTTAGTAAATGGTGTATTTATTACACTTATTATCAATCAGCGTCTCCTCAAAAAAGTATATCTTTCGTATGCTTTAAACAAATATCTACTGCAAATGGAACTTTTAGTGATTGACTGGGCAGGTGCGCTCAATGTGGCAGGATTCGCATTCTTGATGGTTTTCCTTTTACTTATTTTTATTGTGTTGGTACTTACTATTTCAGGACGCATCTTCGTTGGACTGGAAAAAGCAAAAAAGCAGCAATTGGAAAAAGCAGCAGGGCCTGTTGCTGAACTGGCCGAAAGCGATGCAGAAGCCGAAGTCATTTCCGGTGAAGTGCTTGCTGCCATCAGTATGGCTCTGAACGTTCATTACGGCGATGCGCACGACATCGAAAGCAACATCATCACCATCGAAAAAGGGGAAAAACGCTATTCTCCCTGGAGCTCCAAGATTTATGGTCTGAACGTGTTCCACAGAAATTAACCCCTTACTAAACGACTATGAATACGATCCAACCCGAGTCCATCGGCAATACCTTCAATGATTTTTTACACAGTACCGGCTTTGCCATGCTAACCTGGGGCGACCTACTGATGATGGGCGTCGCCTGCATTTTACTGTACCTAGCCATTAAAAAACAATTTGAGCCTTTACTCCTTTTACCCATTGCCTTTGGAATGTTTCTAAGCAACATTCCAGGTGGTGAACTGTTCCATCCAAGCTTTTTTGCAGGTGGCATGGTACATTGGGACATGTTCAGTCACGGCGCAGGTTTGTTCGATTACCTGTACTTGGGCGTCAAATTGCAAATTTACCCTTGCCTCATTTTTATCGGTGTGGGTGCCATGACCGATTTCGGCCCCATGTTGGCCAGTCCCAAGAGTCTTTTGCTGGGTGCAGCTGCTCAGTTAGGTGTATTTGTGGCCTTTTTCTTGGCAGTTGGCCTGGAATTCACCTTGCCACAGGCAGGTTCCATCGGCATCATCGGTGGAGCAGACGGACCTACGGCCATCTTCTTGACTTCCAAGCTGGCACCTGAATTGTTGGGACCGATTGCAGTCGCTGCCTATTCGTATATGGCCCTCGTGCCCGTGATCCAACCGCCCATCATGCGCCTGCTCACCTCTAAAAAAGAACGTGCCATCCGGATGAAGCAAATGCGTGTCGTTTCCAAAAGGGAAAAAATACTGTTTCCGATATTCGCCACCGGCTTGATTTGTTTTTTGTTGCCTGCAGCCACCCCTCTTTTGGGCAGCCTATTGCTGGGTAACCTGATGCGTGAAAGCGGTGTCGTTGAACGTCTGAGCAAGACGGTCCAAAACGAGTTGATGAACATTGTCACCATCTTTCTTGGTCTCACCGTTGGTGCTACCGCTACCGCCACGTCCTTCCTGAATGTACAGACGCTGGAAATTCTGGCGCTTGGCGTCTTGGCTTTTGCCTGTGGAACCGCAGGTGGTGTCTTGCTGGCCAAATTTATGAACCTGTTCACCAAAGACAAGATCAATCCACTCATCGGTTCAGCCGGAGTTTCCGCCGTCCCAATGGCCGCGCGTGTTTCACAGAACGTCGGTCAGGAAGCAGACCCCTTCAACTTCCTGCTCATGCACGCCATGGGACCCAATGTAGCCGGCGTCATCGGTTCAGCAGTGGCAGCGGGCTTGATGTTGACAATGCTCAAGTAAATAAAAAGTTACAGATTTCGGCTCAAAATTGATAGTATCCTTTCAAGTAGCATTATCTTTGCAAAATCTTGAAAATATAGCATGAAAACATCGACCAAATTACTGTTAGCAATTCTTGTATTTACTTTTTCGCTCTTATCCACTCAAGCACAGACAACCTGGTACAACAGTGCCCAGTCCAGAATTGATACGCTCCGAAAAGGCACTTTTACCGTTAAAGTTTTGAACAAACTGGGCAATCCAGTAACAGACAGTGTAAAAATCATACATAAGAAACACGACTTTGCCTGGGGATATGCCATCGACCTATCAACACCAACCACAGCAGGATCCACTTCCAAAAGCTCCACTACAAACAGCATCACCTCGGTGTATGGCGATCAAGCCGTTTATCAGTCCGAACGCTGGGGCAAATACCTTTGCTACAATTTAGCCACGGAGTCTGGCAAGACCTACAACCTGACCCTCAAGTTCGCCGAGTTGTACTTCAGCACAGCCGACTCCCGCTTATTCGATGTTTACCTGAACGGAGTACTTATCTTGAAAAAACTCGACAAGTACCAAGTGGCAAAAGGTAAATTTGTTGCCTTCGACACTACTTTCGCCTTTACAGCAGCCACCAGTAACGCCAAAGTGGAATTCCTAGCAACCAAAGACAATGTATCCATCAACGGTTTGGTCTTGGCCGAAAGCACGGGCAGCAGCCTCCTCCGCTTGAACTGTGGTGGCTCCACCGTCAACATCAAAGGAAAAATCTACTATGCCGACGACACGTACATCGACAATAGTTCTGCCGCATCCATGCCCACTTCGGACGATTGGAGTAAGGCCATCATGCTCAAATATTGCAATTTCGGCGTCTGCGGCAACCAATTCAAGTGGAGCGGCATGGAGGCCAATAAAGGCGTCCTCACTTACAGCGGCTTCGATTACACCAACGGTTGGTTTAAATCCGTCGGTTGGGACATGCGTGCCCACACCTTGCTCTGGGGCGGCACCAGTGCGACCGACTACCATGCTATTCCAAAATGGGTCATGGACCTGAGCTCCACACCCAATGCCATGTACGAAGCCTGTAAATCTCGTGTCATCCGAGAAGTAACCCGGTACAAAGGAGTCGTCAAGGAATACGACGTCATCAACGAACCCACCCATGCCAATTATCTACAGTCCATCGTAGGTGACTCCATCAATTGGAATTGTTTCAAATGGGCACACGAAGCCGACCCGGACGCTCGCCTCTTCGTCAACGACTACAACATCATCGAGTGGCAGGACCAGACCAACAATTTTATCACGTTGGTACAAAAAATGCTGCAGCACGGAGCACCCATCACCGGCATCGGTGCTCAATGTCACATTGGCTCCAGCGTTGACCTCACCAACTTCAAAACTCGGTTCGATCAACTGGGCCAATTCGGATTACCGGTCAAAGTGACTGAATTCGATATGGGTGCCAAATCGCTCACCGAAGCCCAGTACGCGGTCGAAATAGCTAAAATGATGCGACTTTGCTTTTCACATCCCTCTATCGAAGGCTTCGTTTTCTGGGGCCTGACTGAACCCACTTGGGTGCCTGCTTCCATCGTCAATGTGATTCGTGAAGACAGAACCACCAAGATTGCCGCCGACACGGTCTATAAACTCATACACCAGGAATGGACCACTAATGTTACTGGACTTACCGACTCCAATGGCAGACGTACGCTGAAAGGCTATTTCGGCGACTATGATGTGTTGGCCAAAGTGGATGGAGTTTGGGAAAAATTCAACATCAGCTTTAAAAAAGGGCAAAACGGTAAAATGTTTGAACTGACACAAGGCAGCGGTAGTGCGCCTTCTCCCAAATTAATGGGCGTCAAAGTGGTCGCACCCAATCAGATACAGCTCACGTTCGATAAAAAGATGACCAATCCATCTACACAAGTTCTATCGTTCAAACTGTTCGACCAAAAAATGAATTACCTTACTTCAGCAAGTCTTAAAGCCGGCGATTCCACCCGAATCATTCTCAGCACCAACGCTCCGATCAGCGACAAAGATTATGTACCCGTTTCGTATGCTCCTGGCCTGTTGACTTCCAGCGATGGTGGCAATTTGGAAGCGTTCGGGCCTGAAATCGCGGCGAACATCAAACCGACATACGTTTCGTCCAAAACCAGCACAGACGGTAAAAAAATCCAAGTAACATTCGACAATATACTGATTGACAGCACTGTAGTCTTCTCAAATTACGTGGTCAGGGTCAACAACAGGGTCGATACGGTTACCGATGCAGCCATCGGTACAACGAAAGATTACGTGTTACTGACCTTGAAAAATCAAGTCAATCGGAAAACGGACATTGTCACAGTCGATTACGTACCCGGCGCATTGAAGCGCACTGACAACCTGTACGTCACCTCCTTTGCCTACAACACAGTCAGCAATGCAGTCACTGCACCCGTGCTGACGACATCCACCACCACAGCCGACGGGACAATCATCTACCTCATCTTCGACCAAGTCATGAACCAAACGACCGGTCAGGAAGGCAGCTTTGCCATCACCTCCAAAATGGGCCGCAACTTGCAAACTTCCAAAGCTGATTTGTATCCCATCAATACGAAGATCATCCGACTGACCCTCAACAGTCCCATCATCAAAGGAGACTCCATCACGGTGGTTTACACGCCAGGAACCATTCGCACCTCTGTGGGTATTTATTCCGAAACCTTCACTTCCAAAGTGACCAATGTCAGTACGACGGATGTTGCGACCCCCGAAGCCAATGCGCTGAACATCTACCCTTCTCCTTTCAAGGATCTAATCAACTTGGAGAACCTCACCCCATACGATGCAGTGTCCGTGGTAGACATGTTTGGCAGAATCCGAATCAAACAACAACTCAACGGCTCTTCCAATCTAAGCATTCGTACGGAACAATTGGGACAAGGTGTTTACATGCTGATTTTTAGCAAAGGAACAAACAAAACGTGCAAAATGGCAATTAAAGAATAATCGTTACCTTTATCGACTATTTTAATCTGATAGTCGTAAAAATGAAGTTTCTGGTCTTTTGCTTTTTCTTTGCTATAACACTAACGATTCCCGCGCAACAGACCCGAATGGTACCGTTTGATGCTTTGGCTTCCAAGTTGGAAAGCACGCATCATGTGAAGCTTTATTACAAGTCCGCCTGGTTTGAAGATAAGCTTTTCAAGGAAACAATGGCCGAAATGCCTTTGGACGAATGCCTCCTCATCATCAAGCGAAACGTCCATCTGGATTGCATTCAAATGAAATCGGACGCCTACGTCTTTGTACCCGAAGAAGTTCGGAATTATTCCAACAACACCAATAGCGACGGCGTTCTTCTCATTGGTGACGGCAGCAACCTGGAAAAGGGAACGCGAGCAAGTATCAACGGTAAAATCTCCGACGTCTACACCGGAAAACCGCTGAAAGGTGCCACTATCAGCCTTGAAGCACTGAATTTGCTTTCCACCACCGACAAAGATGGCAACTACAACATTACGGTTCCGGTGGGTGAATACGAGATTGCCATCAATCAAACGGGTTTCGGAGAGGATATCCGCCGAATCAATGTGCAGGGTAATGGCATTGTCGATTTTGAAATTGCTCGAAGAACCATTCGGTTGAAAGAAGTGGTGGTCAATGACCAAGCAGCCAACCTGAATGTGGTCAGTTCTCAAATGAGCGCAGTCAAGTTGAACGCCAAAGCCATCAAGGAGTTACCCTTATTTTTGGGCGAGAAAGACGTTCTGAAAAGTCTGAAATTGCTTACCGGAGTTCAATCGACCGGTGAGTTCGGTACCGGATTCTTTGTGCGCGGGGGCAGTCAGGACCAAAACCTGATTCTGATTGAAGACGTACCCCTGTTTAATTCCGCGCATGCATTCGGGTTGATTTCAGCCATGAATTCCGACGGAGTCAGCAACGTCACCCTTTTAAAAAGCGGCATCCCAGCCAAATACGGCGAACGTGCCTCATCGGTCATGGACATTCGGATGGGGAGCAACCCCGACAAGACGTCCTTTAAGGGTGGTATTGGCTTGATGGACACCCGATTGAACTTCGAAACACCCTTATATAACAAGAAAGTTAGCCTATTGCTGGGTGCCCGAACGTCTTATTCCAACTGGTTGCTCCATCAAATGCCGGAAGCAGACCTTAAAAATAGTTCGGTCAACTTTTACGATCTGAATGCCTTGCTGAACATCAAATTCGACCCCAAAAACAAACTTGTGCTGTTTGGTTATTACAGCGACGACAAATACAGCTTGAACAACGAAAACCTGTATCATTACGAGAACCTTTTGGGTTCGGTTCAGTACTCGCACAAATTCACCGAAAAACTGAACAGCACATGGATGGCGGGGTTGAGCCGTTACAAAAACGACATGAGCGAAACAGACACGTTGGCACCTGAAGCATCGTACAAGATTTCGTCTGCTATCCACTATTACAACACCAAGCTAGATTTCAACTGGTTACCAACAAACGTACACACCCTGAATTTTGGGCTGAACGCCATCAAATACACCATACAACCGGGCATCCAAGAACCACTCGGCTCCATTTCGGATGTGGTCCGTAAAACAACGACCGTCGAAAACGGACTGGAAATGGCAGCTTACGTGAGCGACAAGATCAATTTTTCATCCCCGTTGAGTGCCGAAATCGGTCTTCGTTTCAGCCAATACGCCAACTTGGGTGTGACTACTCATTGGAACTCGAGTCTGGAGCCCAGGCTTTCACTCCGCTATTCCTTGGACGAAGCTAGCTCCCTGAAACTGAACTTCAACCGAATCAGCCAATTTATCAACCTGGTGTCCAATACGTCGGTGATGTCGCCGACCGATGTCTATAAGCTAAGCAGTCAAAACACCAAACCTGTTCTATGCGACCAAGTGGCGCTGGGCTATTTCAGAAACTTCAACCACAACGATTTGGAAGCCTCTGCCGAAATCTATTATAAAAAGCTGCACAACATTTTGGAATACAAGGACGGAGCAAAACTTTTGATGAATGACGACTTGGAATCCGACCTACTCAACGCCTCTGGTTACAATTACGGTGTGGAATTGTCGATGAAAAAGAATTCGGGAAGGCTCACCGGATGGGCTAACTATACGTATTCCCGCTCGATGCGGCACACCTCAGGCATTCTCAAATCGGAACAAATCAATGGTAACCGCTATTTTGCATCTGGTAGCGACCAACCACACAACGTCGTACTGGTAGGCAATTTTCACCTGACCCGGCGCTGGATGGTTTCCGGTACATTCAATTACAGCACCGGCAGACCCGTTACGTTACCCGAACTGAAATACGAATACGACGGCAAACAGTACGTTTATTATTCCGAACGAAACAAGTACCGACTGTCCGACTACCATCGTTTGGACGTAGCCATCACTCACAACGAAAATCTGAAACTAAAACGCTCCTGGAAAGGAAGTTGGACGTTTGCCATATTAAACCTTTACGCTCGGAAAAATCCGTACTCGGTTTTTTACAAGGCATCTGCCAATCTAGAAAACGAGTTCCGCCAATCGATGAACCTGTACAAAATGTACATCATCGAAAAACCGATTCCCACCATCACATATAACTTTACTTTTTAATTGACTGGTGATGCGAACCCTACACAACATACTATTGATTCTGCTGCTGGCACTGACCTTTGCAGGTTGCTCTGAAATATACATTCCCGAGGTTAATTCAGCCCAAAAAGCATTGGTGGTGGAAGGCCTCATCACCAATGGAGACGGTCCTTTCTTCGTCAAACTGACCAAAGCGCAGCCCTACAATTCCGACTCCATGGTTGCGAAAACCTACGTTTCGGACGCCAATATCTACGTCACCGACAATTTTAGCCAAATCTTTCCCTTCACTTATCAAAACAGTGGAAAATACGAACTGCCCACCACCTTCAGGGCTGTGATTGGGCGTTCCTATGTGCTGCACATCGAAACCAGCGATGGTGAGACCTACGAATCCGACGCTCAAAAGCTATTACCGGCTGAATCCGTAGATACCCTGATCACGACGTTCACAACCAAAGACTACCTCAACGAGTCCAATATTCTTTCAGCCGTTGGCGGGTATCAAGTCCGCGTGAACCTCTTTCACCAAGCTTCAGGTGCCAATCCCCTGCCCTTGAGCCGGTTCGAATCCAACCTCATTGTTCAGTACCAATACATCCTTACAGAAATTGACCCAACGACCTATAAGGAGAAAGATTGGTATTGGTTTTCATTTGGATGGAAAACATTCGATATGGATGAAACAACAAATCTCACAGAAGAAAGATCCAAGTCTTCCACTGCCGAAATCAAGAATCATGAGCTGTGTTTCATTCCAAGACAACCCTCCATTTATGGGTTCCCAACCTATCCAAGTTTCAGTGCCTCCTACTATTACCGATTAAAGCAATACACCATCAACGAAGACACTTATCGCTTCTACCAAGATGCGAACAGCCAACTGTCGGCCAGCGGTAAAATCTTCGACCCTGTTACCGCCCAATTGCTCGGCAACATAAACTGTACAAGCGACCCCACCAAAGTGGCGTTGGGCTTATTCGAGGTTTCGTCGGTTACTCAATCGGCTTACCTTGTTCAAAAGTCGACCGTCAAGGTTCCCTATTTGGCAAACATCACTGCTAGCGATAGTTACCAATACAAAGTCTATTCCGACTTCCGAGAAACAAAGGATCCGGAATTTGTGGTCATCCCATTCCCAAACTGGTGGTATCATTCGAATTAAACAGCACAATGGCACGCATTCCATTCACCATAATATTTCTTTTGGCAGTACTGACCTGCTTGACCAGAAACGTGCAGGCGGCAGAAACCGTTTACGTTCAAACAGACCGTTCGGTCTACATTTCGGGCGAAACCGTTTTCTTCAAAATGTACGTGCTGAATACCCAAACCAGGCAACTTTCGGAACTTAGCAAAGTTGGATACCTCGAACTGAGAGCGCCCAAATCGGCCCCCGTCCTCAAAGTTCGGGTTTCCATTTCTAAAGGCATGGCCACCGGTAGTTTCGCATTGCCCGATAGTTTGCACTCGGATGCCTATCAACTGGTTGCCTTCACCATATTTATGAAAAATGTGGGTGAGGCCTCCTTTTTCCATCGGGAGGTCGTGGTTGCCAACAGACTGGACAAATACCTGAACTTCAAAACCCTCAAACAAGCACCGGCAGATACTGGAAACGTCCATGCTGCGGATGCGGCACTTTGGGTCAAAACAGACAAACAAACGTACGCGCCTGGCGAAAAGGTCGTGCTTCAACTGGGAAGTTCGTTTTCCAAAGCCAACCTAGCTGTTTCCGTTTATGAAGAACCTCGCTTGGCATTGACGGACAAAACAATCGTTGAAACACTTCGGGAAGGCCCTATTGAACCAGAGGTAAAACTCATGCCCTATATGCCCGAAAGGCAATCGAAGATACTGAGAGGCAGGGTCTTGGATGCAACCACCAACAAAAGTGTTCAAGATGCCCTTGTCTTGTTGTCTTGCCCGGACAGTGTTGCCAATCTGCAATATGCCCTCACCAATTCGGATGGATTGTTCCAATTGCAATTAAGCCCGTATTACGACAACAAGGAGCTGTTTCTCAGCATCAAAGATATGCCCACCGACTTGCATTTGAAAATTGAAGTAGACGACAATTTTGAACTGGCCACACCTTGGCAACCCGAATTGAGTGCCGTTCAGAGTTCAGCCAAAAACTACCTGTTGAAAAGTCAAGACATTGCTTACATCAATAAAACGTACGCCGTCAGGACCATAAATGGGGAAAAAACACCAAGCAATGCCCAACCGTTCTGCCCCCTGCTGTATCGTCGGCCTGTGAAACCGGTTCGTCCATCCGATTTCGTACCGTTGGACAGTTTTCCCGAAATCGCAGTGGAACTGCTGCCAACTGTCAAGTTTTACAAGCAGGATGGTAGCTATCATGCGCGCACCCTCACCCGCCAACAGAAATATTATGGTCGAATCGATGCTAGCATTTTTCTGGATGGTGTTTACTTGGACGACATCAACAAAATAATCGCCTTGAACTCCGAAAAAATCAAGAAAATAGACGTGGTGGAAGAGAAAAGAGCCTTCGGCAATGTCGTCTTTTTCGGAATCATTTCCATACAGACTTTTTCGAATGAGATTCTGAAAACGGCTCCAGCCTCGTCTTCGCTGCGCCTAAAAAACGACAGCATCAATGTGGGCAAGGACTTTGAGGCTCTACGTTCACCGTCCTTATTGGAAAGTAAGTCACCGTTCTTCAAACAACTGTTGTACTGGAACCCAGCTGCCGCTTTAAATACGGATTATGAGTTCTTCACCTCTCAAAACACCGGAACTTTTCGAATTAAAATAGAAGGCATTGCGCCGGATGGCAACCCGTTGAGCACCACCACTTACATTGAAGTGAAATGAAACACCTCTATCTATTTGCCCTTCTTTGGATGAGCACGATCCTCCATGCACAGACTGGAGACTCTATTTTTACGCCAAAACTAATGGGCGAATACTTCGTTGAAGAAGCCAGACACCAAGGTGAAATTTTCTTCAACAACGACTGGGCAGAAAGCACTATTTTACTTTCCAGCGGCGAAAAAATACAGGGAGTGCAACTCAAATACCAGGGTTATTTGGACGAAGTCATCTGGTTAAACCCTGCCAATTTCAATTCCTTTATCGTAGACAGAGCCTATATCAGCGAATTTTGGTCCGTCGACAAATCGAACCAACCTGTCCATTTCAAACACCTCATAGTTAACGACTCAACTTCCAGCCATGCCAAAGATATTTTCGTCCAAGTGGCTGTGGAAGGTGCCAGTTCCTTGTTCATTCAACGCAGGGTTTTGAACATCCCAGACACCTACTACACCGACAACAACGTCACTTATGCCCAAAAAGCGTATGAGCCCTCCCCGCTCTATTTCATCCAATTGACATCGGGGCAGTTACTAAAACTGCAACGCTTGGGACGCCATGCCTTTATGAATTTGTTTCCCGAACAAAAAACCAATTTGACAGCTTTGATTCGCAGGCATGGGATAGATTTACGTACCGAGGAGGGGTTGATGCAAGTTGTAGAATTGATGAATGCGGCAATACTTGCCAAAAAGCCCTAACTCTTGCTTGCCACTTTCATCTTGATCTCCTCCAAAATAAGAATCGGGTCACCCCAATAACTGAAGCTGTAAAAATGCCCTTTCAGGTTTTCATCATTCTTTATCGTTGAGAACTGAATGTATTGATTCTCAAGCTTATTAAAAACATTTAGGTTTCCAGGTGTAGGATCAAACCGGATCCATCCATAGGGATTACAAAACACCTCCGCCCAAGCATGCTTAGGTGTAACTGAATAATTGAGAACATACCCATCAACTGCCATTGCAGGAATATTACACGAACGGCAAAGAGTAACAAACAAATCTGTAAATTCCGTACAATCACCTGTTAATTGTTTAAGAGCTTTAGCGGCTCCAATTTGACCGGGATTAAAACCAGTGTACGTCATTTTTTGACTGACATAATCATAGATTTTCTTAATCGTCTTTAAGGTATCTTTATTTAACATGGAATTACCCACTGACATAATCAGGCTATCATCCTTCTCAAGGTATTTTTCGGACATAAGAAAATTACTGGCCGAATTAAAAAAGACCTTCTTACCACCTTTAACCGATTTAAGATCATGCTCAAAAATCTCAACGACTGCAGAAATCTTAATTTTCAACTCCCCTTTTTCCGATTCAATCATAAACTCAGCATATCGATTACCGTCCATGTCATAAACCCTTACAGGAGGCCGAGAATAGTTCATCGAAATAATCCGTTGAATATTGATTCTATCTCTTGGTACCACACAAGTCAATTGCACCTTTCTTGTATTTCCATTTATATATATCGTATAGTTGGCATCGTACCCAACCACCCTGGAATCGGCCGAAAAGCAATAAATGACACTAAGATTTAGTAAAAGGAGGAGAAATAAAAGGTTTTTCATGGTGGGACGGTCTACTCTATTTCGTTATTTTTATGGACTCTATCACTCTCAAAGCCGCACTTCGACCAACTTCGTCTCCTTTCAAATAGCCAACGACTACTTTTTAAGTAATTCATAATCTATTGTGTGCGTGTTTTTTTAAATATATGCCAAAGTTAATAATGTTCATTGTAACAACATTATTTGAACATGTTTTTTGAATAGACTTTTTTATAAATGGGATTCTACTGAAAAGGGGTTACATTTTTTGAAGAACCCTATCTTCGATGGACAGCGACTTGTGAATCAGTTCGGCAGGCAAGGTCAGCTCCGGATGCTCCTTTTCCATCCCCCGAACCGAAGCAAACAATTCAGCCGAAGGAATCATGCTGCTGGTTCTGAACTCGATCAACTCGGACACCTCGTGCACAAACTTGAACACATCCAACTTGGACTTCTTGGACGCCTTATTCAACGGCCGTTCCGATTTCATAACTTTGCGTTTTATTTTCACCGCAAACATAGAAACCAACTATGCCAACTTGTGGCACAGGTCAAGAAAATTTAAAATAAAACTCGTATCTCCAGGTCGGAAAAGAAACCTTGTTAAACTTTATTTCCATATCTCAATTGTTTATACGTTCGACTGCTTTAAACACTAGAGAATACTTGTTGTAATACCTGAAACGATGGATTTGACGCTATAATTAAATAGAAACTTCTCAGGATCTCTGTCATATTCAATTTTCCCAATACGCACCTTTTTGCCAGGCTTTGGGTTCGAATCCAGAATCTTGGAATTTAATACCAACGAAAGAAACCGTTCACTTAAAGCGCTACTCTTGTCTGTTTTCTTATTCATTACAGCAATCTTTAAATGCGAATAAAGGAGGTACATGTTCCCCTTGGCATTTAGGTCATTCGCCGTAAAGAAAAAAGTCATGCTTTCAATTTCTCCTGAAGCGATCTTCATGAACATATTGTTTCGGAGCAACGGATTCAGGCTGCTCGCAGGAATGTGAGAAAGATTTGCCTTCACTGTAAAAGTATTTAACCGGTCAAATAGTTTTGCATCCAGTAAAACGTGGAACCTCCCCTTCCCCATTAAAAGTGCATCGCCTTTCAGAATAAGGGAAGCCTTCCTTTTTATATAAAGCGTGTCATTGGTTACGTTGTAAAGCGTTGCATGAATTTGATTGAAGCAGATTGATCCTTCATGGTTTGCCTTCGGGACCTGTTCAACGTAAGTGATGTCTCCGTTTTTTACACGGATGGAGTCCAAGTTAAGGGAAACGGGGCAGTTGTACATCATTTCCTGAAAGACTGGTTTTACGACATGCCGCTTTACTTTTCTATTATCACGGTATACAATCAGGTTCAAGCTGTCAATCTCTATACCAGAACTTCCCAACCGCTTCGATTTTAAAAAGTCTCCCACTGAAAATCCTCCTGCAACAATGTTTGACAAGCGACCGTCCATGCGATCGGTCGCAAAATGATGAAGTTCGGCAAAACGTTTTTTGGAATAGTTCGGATGAATCACGAATTCCTTGATCGACAATTTACCCGGCTGAAACCTGTAATCGATGCCCTTAATTCGATACGTGTACATGCTGTCTTTGGTCACCGTCTGAAATCCATCTGCTTTAAAATCAAATCTTTTTAAAAGTCGGATGGACAGGGTATCGCGTTTATCGATTTTAAGGTCGTGCATGTTCAGGACACCAGATTGCAGGCTATAAGCTGTTGCAAGTTCAAGTTCTTCAAGTCCGAAATCAATTTTCTTGATAACGATTCGTCCTATCCGCAGATTCATGGGCATAATCGTAGGCAAAGCCTTTTTTTCCGAATGCGGCAGTTGTCCAAAAATACGGATTTCTGAAACGCTCACTTTTCTGATTGCGATGCTCTTTTGGAACAACAAGCGAAATAGGTTGACACCTTGAATTCTGACGGCAGTGACTCTCCCAGTTAAACGTTTGTCCTTCCTGTCTTTGCTCATCAGTAGGAGACTATCCAACTTCACCTCAGAGAATAGGGGCCGCAGATGAATTGGACCGACCGTAATCTGGTACTTTTCACTCTTTTCGTTGAAAAGCGATTCCAGTCGGTTTTCCAACCAAGGTTCGACGAACAGCGTCGTGGTAAGTTTTAGGATTAAAACCACCGCAACCACCGATAATATGCAGATCAATAAGGTTTTCCTTTTCATAAACAGTATGAGCCCAGGGAAAACTTAAAAGTACTTGTAACCGTAAAGAATTCATTATACAATTTCAGCAGAGAATTGCAAAATACATACATCTTAAGGCCGTGGTCGCATAAAATACGACCAATAATTCTTATACACGATTTTTCCATCATAGAATTCGATAACTTTACCCGAAGTATTTAACCCCATATAGTAACCAAAATAAAAATCACTATGACCATACATAAAGTTTGGATGGAAGAAGGCTGCACCTCCTGCGGCCTCTGCGAAGCCACTTGCCCCGACGTCTTCCGCTTGGACGACATCGCCATCGTCATCGAAGGCGTCAACAACGCCGACTTCTCCAGCGACATCGAAGAAGCAGCCGGCAGCTGCCCAGTAGAAATCATTAAGTTCTCGGAATAGACGCCCAATACCGTCCCACCATCTCCATCAAATCCTCATGCAGCCTGCTTAATGCTTGCTGCGTGGGGATTTTCTATATAGTAACTTATACACAACAAAAACACATACGGACATGGCAGGAAAAGTAACGAGAATGAGCAAGATCAAACAATTATTACAACCTGCATTCCTTTTCTAGTTTTCGTCCGATAAATTGATTGGAATAATAAATTCCCGACCAACAGAAAAGTGGATTAATTTCAGAAATTGCAAACGTCCAATGATCATTGCAGGATGTGTATTGAACTCCATGGCGTAATTAAAAATATCATCTGAATTTATGGAAGCTGGATGTTCCCGCAACAGTTTTTCTTCTTGCTCTTTGGAGAAAGTATGCTTCACTGCAAAATCATGTGCATCCTGCTCTTTCTGAGCATCGGCTTCAGCAAAATCCACATTCTCAAGAGAAATATATTTCTTACCATGTAATACAATATGACCTAATTCATGAAAGAACGTAAACCAGAATCGGTCGTTTTGATTGTAACGGGCAGTGAGTTGAATCAGGGGTGTGTCGTTAATCCACCGTGTTGAGCCACTTAATGGAACTTTGGGTAATTTGGGTGTAAACAATAAAATTACGCCGGCTTTCAAACATATATTTTGAAGTTGCACGAAAAAATCCGCCGGCTGATTCACCATCAAATTTCTTATGGCGGGAATCTGTTCTTTCAGTAGTTTGATATCAAACGCTGGTGAAACCGTTTCTTGCGATTGCAATTCTCCCCGGCGCAACCATGCTGAGATGGAATGCGCTTCGTGCGTGTGCTTCAGCGAAGTATAAGCAGCAACTTTCAATTCACTTTGCATATACAGATTATCCCAGGCTTTTGCAGAAGCCACACCGAAAAACGAAAGCAAATGATGTGTTTTCTCTTCAAGATTACGAGTAGCAGGTACCCAGTTGTATTTGGCCATTACGGCATAGGGAAACTGTTTAGCCCAATCCTGTGCACTGATAATAGTTTCTTCCTGCCTCTTGCGGGCAACATATTCGTTGTAACGTGCTTGTTTGTTGATCCAGAACGAAGCCGGTATCTGAGTCACATTCTCAAACAATACTGCCATCTCAGGGGTTAGCGAGCTTTCTTCATTTAAAACGGCATTTATCGTTTTTTCGGGTTTGCCTGTTCTCAAAGCAAACTCTTTGATGCTCATGCCCATTTCTGCCAGTTTTTCGCGCAGGGTTTCGGCAGGATGAAAAACAACAGTTGGTGTGAATTGATTGGTTGCCATAGCGCTATCGTCTGTTTTTCTTCTCGTGGTAATCGGTAATTTCTAATACTGTAAGCTCTTTGAGCTCTTTCAGTTCAACTGAACCTTTGTGAACACCTTCAAGTATTGGAGCATAAATCAATCGGCTGGGTTGCTCTAAACTGCAAGCCCATTCTCCCGATCTGTTCTCGGACAGCGAATGATGATTCCCTGGTAAATGAGGCAAAACATCAAAGTTTTCTGCATCGTACAAGTCATTTAATCGTTTGTGATACAACTCAGCTTGCAATTTTCCCAACTTACGCTGTGCCAGTTTATAATCGTTGGCATATTTTTCCAACTTTCGATCTGCAAAGATAATAATCATTCTTTAAATATCAAAATATGACACACACTTTCTGTTTGTTATAATTATAACCGCTCAGTTGTTTTCCATAGAATACACTCGTCTCAGCAGTCGTTCCCTCCAATCCCATTAATAAACGTCTCCACAAACCCCCTTATCTTGGTGAGTATGCGTTCTCCAACAGATTTGCGTAGTAGCACTGTAGGCTTCTCCCCCTCAATCAAATCCAACACCTCATCCCTCAACGGCTCCCTCTCCGAGAACAAATAATCCGCAATCACCTTCTCCACCCTTACATCCGACAAATTCTCCTCCACACACAGCTTCTTGAACGCAGCCAATTGCTCAGCCGACCAGAACCGCTCAAACTCATCCGGAATCGCATCTGCATCCTCAATAGAGGCCATATTCTCCCGTATGAACTTCTCAATCAACTCCCTCTTGCTGCGAAGGTGCGCCTCGCCAGCAATCATATCCACAATTTCCTTCCGCCGCTGGTCCACATTGGGATGCCCAATCAAATTACCCAGCAGCGCCAAAATATACACCACATTGATCTCGTCCCGATGAATCAACTCCAGCTCAAAATCCACATCATCCAGAATCGAAACCTTTTCTTTATGCTTAACCGTTTTATCATAAAGGTCCAAATACTTACTCTTATAATCCGCAAACGCCTGCTCCGTCATCTCCAAATGCGAGAAATCAAAATCCGCAAACGTAGCCAGCACATTCTTGAGCCTCATCAACTCCCTGAACGCCTTAATAAACGCCAACTCCTCATTCTCATCAACCAAAAAATTCACGCTATCCACGGTAGGCGCGATAGCAAGCAAGTCAACGTAAGCCTTATCAAACTTCACAACATAATCCTCATACGGCTCCACCAAAATCACATCAATCGCATCCTTATTGCTGAACAACGTAATCGCATCATCCGTAGCCTTTTTCAAATTCCGAAACACCACAATGTTGCCCTGCGACTTTTGTTCATTCAAAATCCGGTTCGTCCGCGAATACGCCTGAATCAAACCGTGATACTTCAAATTCTTGTCCACATACAATGTATTCAACGTCGGGCTGTCGAAACCCGTCAGGAACATATTGACCACCAGCAAGATGTCAATCTCTCCCGCCTTCACCCGCTTCGAAATGTCGTTGTAATAATTATAAAACGACTCATTATCCTTTGTGGAATAATGACATCCATAAAGAGCATTGTAATCCCCAATAAACGCCTCCAACTTATCCCGACTATGCGCATTCAAACCATACAGCGCCTTAGATTCCTCCACGACCGAAACCTCTTCCGGCAGAAACCCATTCGCATCCTTGTCATCCTCGTTGGCAGCATAGCTAAAAATAGTAGCCACCCGCAAATTATGCGTGCCCAAAGCCTTAGCAGCCGCAAACAACTCATAATACTTAATCAACGTCTCCACACTATTCACACAAAACATCGCCGTGAAATCCTTATTGTGCGTCTTGCGCCCATGGTTGGCAATAATAAAATCCACAATCTTGCCCAACCGCAGCGGCGATTCCATCAGCTCCTTTGTGTCGATGTCTTCCACCTCGATGTCCACCTCCGTCAGCGAATCCTTCCGCTTGTAGCGACCCACGTATTCCACCGCGAACTTCAACACATTCTCGTCCTTGATGGCGTCGGTGATGACGTATTTGTGGAGGCAATCGCCAAACAGTTCAGAAGTGGTCCGTTTACCCATCTCGTTCTTGATGGAATTCTCAGCAAAAATCGGCGTGCCAGTAAACCCAAACATCTGTATGTTGCTGAAATAGGCCTTGATGCGAGCATGCGTTTCGCCGAACTGGCTCCGATGGCATTCGTCGAAAATGAACACGATTCGTTCGTCGCGCAGCAGCTCCATCTTTTTAGCATGGCGCGTCAAACTGATGGCCGTGTTCAGCTTCTGGATGGTGGTGACAATCAGCTTCGTATCGTCCGAGAACTGGCGAACCAGCGCATTCGTGTTGTCGGTGCCGTCGATGCTACCTTTGCTGAAGCTGTTGAACTCCTTGGTAGTTTGGTAATCGAGGTCCTTGCGGTCCACCACGAACACGACTTTGCGCACGTGCGGCATGTTCATGAGAATCTGGCTCGCCTTGAACGAAGTCAGTGTCTTGCCCGAACCCGTGGTATGCCAGATGTAGCCGTTCTTGGTCGTGTTCTTGACCCGCTCAATCAAGGCTTCCACCGCGAAATACTGGTACGGGCGCAGCACCATGAGTATCTTATGTGCCTCACTCAGAACGATGTACTTACAAATCATCTTGGAGATGTGGCAGGTATCCAGGAAGCTGAACGCGAACTGCTCCAGCTGCGACACAATCTTGTTCTCCCGGTCGCTCCAATAGAAGGTCTGCTTGAACGACTGAAACTTGTTGTTGGCGTAATACTTGGTATTGACCCCGTTGCTGATCACGAAAATCTGGACGTACTGAAACAATCCACTGTTCGCCCCAAACGAATGCCTTTGGTACCTGTTTACTTGGTTGAACGCTTCCTTCAGCTCTATCCCGCGCCTCTTCAGCTCAATCTGCACCAGTGGCAACCCGTTGATTAGCAGCGTCACATCGTATCGATTCTTATACGAACCCTCCACCGTGACCTGATGCGTCACCTGAAACTGGTTCTGACACCAGTTGTCCTGGCTGATGAATTCGAAATAGAGGCTCTCCCCGTTGTCCCTCGAAATATGCTGCTTCTCCCTGAGTATCTTGGCCTTATCGAACACCGACCCCTTCGACAATATATTCAGTACTCGGTCGAACTCTTTCGTCGAGAATAACACGCCGTTGTGTATCTCCAACTGATTCTTCAGATTGGCCAACAAGGCTTTTTCGTCGGGGATGGCCACCAGGTCGTAACCAAGCATTTGAAGCTGCTTGATGAGGTTGTCTTCGAGGAGGAGTTCGGGTTGGGTGGTCATGGTGTCAAGTCTAATTTAGATCTATTCTATTTTTCAAAGCTTTTACAGCTTTGTCAAAATCACTTTCAATTTTCTGAGTTTTATTGAATATGTCATATTCAACAAACGCCTTATCTTCAGCTTGTTTAGCCGATATTTTGCCTTTTCCTTCCAATATTTTATATTCGTTAAATGCCATAAAATTGTTTACACTTTCGGTAAACTGCTCCATCGAAAATGTATTTCGGGTTTCGATAATGCGTTCGATATAGTCGAAAAAAGCACCTACGGAACGTTCAAGACTTTTAATCTCTTGTTCCGATAAATAATTTTTAGCCACAACGGTATCCGATTTTAAAATCCGACCATCGGGAGCGTTTTTCCATGTCTGTAAGCCCATAAATTCTTGGTCGGCAGAGGCGTTGTGGTAAATTATTTCGGCTGCTGTTTGCCCATGAATAGCAAAATGAAATTTATTTTGCACCGTTGCGTAAAATTCCTGCGTTATATCCGATTTTGGGTCGTAATCAATGCTGCACTCGGCAAAAATATCGGTAATTTGTTGATAAATGCGCCTTTCACTTGTACGTATCGACCGAACACGCTCTAACAGTTCACGGAAATAATCTTTACCAAAGAATCTTCCATTTTTTAAGCGTTCGTCATCAAGTAAAAACCCTTTAATTATGTAGTCTTTCAGGGTTTTAGTTGCCCAAATCCTAAATTGTGTTGCTTGCCGGGAGTTTACCCTGTAACCTACCGAAACAATTGCATCCAGATTATAATAAGTTGTTTGGTAGTTTTTACCATCTGCCGCAGTTGTTTCCAAAATGGAAATAACTGAACTTTCTTGCAATTCGCCGCATTCAAAAATATTTTTCAAATGCTTGCTAATAGCAGGAACCTGAACGCCAAATAATTCGGCAATGGCTTTTTGTGTGAGCCATACGGTTTCGTTGTTAAGTATTACCTCAACTTTTACATTGCCTCCAGGCGCTGTATAAAGCAAAAAATCCGTGAGTTCATCTTTTATTTTAAGTTTTTTTGTCATGTTTTCTACGGTTTAAGCAGCAAATTTCTCCAAATTCATGCAATCTTTAATTTGTAACTTGGCCTTATTGAACACCGACCCCTTCGACAAAATATTCAGTACTCGGTCGAACTCTTTCCTCGAGAACAGCACGCCGTTGTGTATCTCCAACTGATTCTTCAGATTGAGCAGCAAGGCTTTTTCGTCGGTGATGGTCACTAGGTCGTAGCCCAGCAGTTGAAGCTGCTTGATGAGGTTGTCTTCGAGGAGGAGTTCGGGTTGGGTGGTCATAACTATACGAACATTTGTTGCAGAAGTCCTTTTTTCCAGAGTTGCATTTTCTCGATTTGGAGGGCGGTTTGGGCGATTTTTTCGTCAAGGGCGGAGAGGAAGGCGGCGATTTTTTGTTGTTCTGGAAGAGATGGCATGGGAATACTCAACACTTCTAACGAACTAAAACTCAAAGCGGGCATAGTTGATGAACTCGCCAATTGTGAAAGTTCTTGGCTTAGAAAATTAAATACAAAAAAATAGAACTTGTTAATAACAGGAATATTAGGAATAATGCGAAAGAGATTATTTGCAATTATACCTTCAAACCCATACCCTACCAATCCTGGGGTTCCATAGCGTACCATAAACAAATCATCTTGCTTTATATGATGTTCTACACCGGGAGAATTAATATATCTGATTGGTTCATTTGCACTTGTCAGGTCAATTATGCGAATGAATCTATGCATATTCTGACCTTTTTCAGTGTATTGATTTTCAACTCCGCATTGTATTCCTTGTTTAAATCGAAACACGTCTTTAATTTTCCTTTTTTTCCATTCTAAGAATTCATTTCCATCCTCGTCCTTAAACCTCAGTTCTTGGGAAAAGAGCTGTTGCATAACGCCTTTTTTATATTGTTCCAAGAGGCTTTTCTTCTTTATCAGTCGTGAGATTTTATCGTCATTATTAGAAAAAAATAAGGCAATTTTGGTTTGCTCTATTAAAGTAGGAAAAGTAATTCTAATGCTTTTTAATATTTCTGTATTAATAGATGGCATAGTTTGACCTACAGCAATACTTCTGACTTTGTCCTTTGATTCATCTTTTTGAAAAAAGGCACTTATAAATTTTGAATTTGAGTTTTCTTTATTAAATCTTATCCGTAATAATCTTCCGGAAAAAAGCCAACCAGCTTCCTTTGAACTAATTAGTGAATTTCTATCCACTGAACCGACTCTACTAAATACAATATCTCCCTCTCTTAAAAGATACGATTTAAGTCGAATTTTATCTTCATCTGAGACCAATGGCAAATTTTTATGCAGAATCCCCAATTCATTTAAATGTTCAACGGTTATTATTGGAGTTCCAAAAAGAACATAGTCCTTCTGGTGTAAGACAGAGCCAAACGGACCAGTTTTAACATCAGAAATTTCTCCCAAACTAGCAGTTTTCCATTCCTCAGGAAACTCAGGAAAGCGTAATCTCGGTATATTCATTTGCTCTTCCATACCTCAAAACGGTGTTGAAATATTCAGATCCTTACAGAATTCGGCAATCAACTTGTCGGTTTCAGCCATCGTTTTATCAAGTTCTACTATCTCAATGGCAATCTGATTTATATCAATACTTTCTTCAGCTTCAAATGTATCCACATAACGGGGAATGTTCAAATTGAAGTCATTAGTTTCAATTTCTTTTAAAGATGCTCTTTTGCTATATTTTTTAATTTCGGTTCCATTGCGATAAGTTTCAATGATTCGGTCAATATCCTCTTCCCTTAAAACATTTTGAGTCTTAACTTTTTCAAAGTATTGGCTTGCATCAATAAACAGAACATCCTCTGGATTCTCACGACATTTCTTGAATACTAGTATACACGTCGGTATTCCCGTTCCATAAAACACATTCGCCGGCAACCCAATCACCGCATCCAAATAATTCCGATCCTCAATGAGATACCGCCGAATCTGGAGTTCAGCCCCGCCACGAAAGAGGGCGCCGTGCGGGAGAACAACGGCCATGGTGCCATTGTCGGCCAATTGATGGATCATGTGTTGAACGAAGGCGAAGTCGGCCTTGCTGCTCGGCGCCAGCTTTCCGTACTGGCTGAAGCGGTCGTCCGTCATGAAGAGGGGGCTGGCGCTCCAGTTGGCGGAAAAAGGCGGGTTGGCCACGACAGCCTCGAAGCGCATGTCATAGTGTTGCGGATGCTCCAGCGTGTCTTCCTGCCGAATGTCGAACTTCCGATAATGGACATCGTGCAAAATCATGTTCATGCGGGCAAGGTTATAGGTGGTGCGGTTCATTTCCTGCCCGTAGAAGTTGTTCACTTCTTTCACCTCCTTGGCCACCCGCAACAACAACGACCCCGAACCACACGTCGGATCGTAAACCGACTTGAGCTTACTCTTGCCGGTCGTAACCAATTTGGCCAATATCTTGCTGACTTCCTGCGGCGTATAAAACTCACCCGCCTTCTTCCCCGCCCCACTGGCAAACTGCCCGATGAGGTATTCGTAGGCATCGCCCAGCACATCCAGCTCCGTATTCTCCAAATGAAAATCAATCTGATCCAAATGAAACAGCACCTTCGAAATCAACTCATTCTTAGCCGATTCCGTCCGCCCCAACTTCGTACTCGTCAAATCCAAATCCTCAAACAAATTGTCGAAATCATCCTCACTCGCCGTCCCCATGGTACTCTGCTCAATATTGCCCAGAATCTTGGCCAAATCCTCCAGGATAAAGTTATCCCCACCCTCCTTGTCACTATTCCCCCGCTTCGCCACCTCACTAAACAACTCCGACGGCTTCAGAAAATACCCCAACTTCTCGAGCGATTCTTCCTTTATGGCCTCAATATACTCCTTGCCCTTCGCACTGTTTTCGTCAATATCCGTGTACCGAATTTTATCCTGCTTCAGTATGATATCCGCATACCTCCACATCTTCTCCGACAAATACTTATAAAAAATGAACCCCAGGATATAATCCCGGAATTCATCCGCATTCATTTTTCCGCGTAGGGTGTTAGCTATGTTCCAGAGCTGCTGCTCAAGTTGTTTTTTGTGGTCTTCGGACATGGTAAAAAATGGTTATGTGAAAGGGAAATGAGAGAGATAAATGTACGGAAAAACAACAATTATTAAGCTGAGTTAAACAATCTGAATTTCATATTTTTTCATTAAGAAATTATCAATGTCAAATGGGGTAATTAAATTAAGTAGTTCTTCCTTTTCTAATTCACTTAAATCACAGATTCCAAAGTTTTTAATATAGTTTTTAGCAACAGAATAGAATTTACCAGAATATGGTTTACTCGTGGTCTTAATATAGTACCAGAATACTTTTGACATTAATATCCTTTGAAGGATTCTTAATTCTCTAATTGAATCAGAAAGAATTGCATATCCATTATAGAAAAGGAAATCCACATCATCAGTAAATACGAAACAAGGTGTACTTGAAATATACGGAAATAGCAGTTTGTAGCCATGATGAGTTAGGGCTTGGCTTCGCCCATAAGCATACCATATTTCATATTTTCTTTCTCCCTTATCTCGCGATGCTAATTCGCCTTTGTGAAATAACAGGTATTCATAGGTGCTTGAGAATTTAATTTTAAAAGTTTGTTCGTCAATAATTTTAACTGTTCTTTTACTTTTGTCAAACAAATCTTTTTCGCCATGAGTTACTATATATGGAAAAATTAATTTTTCTGTATTGACTTCCAATTCAGATTCAGATTTTAAAGTGTTTGGTTTAATCGCATTCCTGCATATGCCTTTTTCTATTTTAAATTCTTTGCCGCCTTTTTCAAGGAAATAGTAGTTATCACTCTCTTTAGTTGGTTTAAAGACATATAAATCATTGTGAAGCGTTGCAAAACCATTTCTTATTTCAAACTTTTTTCCAAGTGGAACCCCCGTATTTTCAATCTTGGAAATTATATTCTTTTTCTGCTCTGACATTAGATACCATCCATCAAAATCATTTAGGTTTTCATATTTAATTGAAATGAAGTTTTTTGATTTTAGATTTCCAATATTTTCACTAGTAGTTTTGACATAAGAAATTTCATTAGCGGGAGCCTTACCAATAATACAGATGCATGTGTATGTTGATCTTTTTTTGAATAGTTGTTCCCCACCAAAATCAACAATTAACATGTCAAATCTATTTCTTGAAAAATAGCTTCTAACACTTCTTCCATTTAGACTTTTATAAAAAGTGTTTACGGTAATATAGCCAAGAACACCTGTCATATTCAAGTTCTCTAACCCAATCTCGAAGAATGGGATATATAGATCGGATTTGCCTGAATAAGATACACTCCAATTTTTTAATAATTGCTTTGATACAATATCTATTTTTGTCGATCCTACATAAGGTGGATTACCAACAATTATATCAAATCCATCGTTTTCAAAAATTGAAGGAACTAATTTCCAATCAAAATTTAAAGCATTACCCTGAAAAAGGTTAAAATCAAATTCACTAAGTTCTTCACCGTTGGAAATAGCAAGTAATGTTAATAAGATTTTTGTTCTTTCGATACTATACGATTGAATATCCAATCCAAAGATATTGTCCCTAAAAATTTCGAAGTAACTTTTATTGGTTTTCTGTTTCAATAAATCCGCTACTGTCAAAAAGAATCCTCCACATCCACAAGCAATATCACCAAACTTAAGGATTGAATAATCATTTTCCTCTATATGCTTCTTAATGGCCTCAACTACAATATACTCACGTATGTATTTAGGTGTATAAACAGCTCCATTAACTTCTTTGTCAGCAGGAGATATTACAAATTCAAAAAGTTCAATTAAATCTTCAAGGTTTAGGCTTCGCCTATTTTTTTCGTACAACTTTAAAAAAAAATCCAAATTAGTTGATTCATCAGAGTTGTCATCAATAATTAAACTTAAAATCATCCTATTTCTAGACGGATTAAGCTTGTTAATTCGTACAAATGCTGATACAAGTAGTTTATTTACTATATATGTATCGCATGAAAAGCTTTTTAGAAAAGCGAAAATTTGTTTGTTATTTTCCAATTTGAAAAATCAGATTAATTGAGGACATATCAAGGCATGGTTCCAAAAATCATTATTCACAATTGTATCATGCGAATATTGCCACTTACTTGCGTGTGTATGTACATAAGGTTTTAAAATGAGATCTTGATATTCCTCGATAAGATTAATATATTCCGGACATTCGGTTCTTAATAATAGCCATCTATTTGGAAAAAAATTTGATAGAACAAAATCAATACCAAGAATTGCTTCCATAGGGTAGTGACCAATTCTTGGACTATCTAAAACTAATAGATCACCTGTATCAAGTTCTTTGCGCTCCATTAGCTTTCTTCCTCCAAATTGAAAATGATAAATTGGATGTGGAAACTCAGGTTCACCATCATCTACACCTTGAAGATGTTTATCAAGATGATATGATGTTGTTAATTGCTTACCAACTTTATCAGCAAATCTAGTTCCTTCAATAACAATATTAAATTCAAGTAGCTTGAAAGGATCATTAAGTGTTCTCAAATCATTACAATCACCAATTGCTTTTACATCTAACATTATTTTTAAATCTTTACAACCTACTGGAAAAATGTAATCTGGTGTTTTTTCAAACTTAAAAATTAGACTATTTAGATTATATCCCCAATAATTCGAATTTGTATCTTCTCTAGGAATTTGAGGAATACTTTGATTATCTTTTAATTGAGTAATCGCAACTTGAATTGAAGATATCTCCGCAGTTGGGAAATATTCATACAGCACATTCGCTAATTTCTGCAAATCAGATGCCATTTTTCGACGATTCTTCATTACATCAGAAGATATATTCATGACTTGTACTCCTTTTTAAGTTCCTCAAAACGTTCTCTTTCCGTAGGGTGAAGTCTAAATCCTTTACCAAAAGACTCCCTTTCAAGTAAAGATTCTAATGATAAATATTTTTTATCTTGCCAAGAATATTTCTGCAAACCGTCAATTAAAAAACCATCTTTAGGATCTAATGGTGTCTTAAAAGCTTGGCAAATTGTCCAAAATTTTGTGCTTGTAGCCTTATCAATTTTAGTAGCCTCAACAAGTTCGTTCAAATTAAATCTTTCTTTGATTAATGTAACCCTTTCTTTAGCCCCCAAGCGGATTAAGGGAATATTATTAAAGCTCCGGTTCCACCATTTCATTACATCAACGGACCACCATCGACTATATGCATCGCTAAAAACACCCGAATACGCGGAATCTTTTAACAATTCCAATAATAAATGCCAATCTTTTGATTCTTTAAAATTTACACCTAATCTTGCCGCAAGTACTTCTTGATTAATTAATACTCCAGCTTTCAATATTATCTCTTGGAAAATAAACTGAGAAATTTCTGAAACGGAAGTGTCCTCTCCTTCTAAAAATCTCGAAGAAAAAATTCTATCATCAACAAGTTCAATAGAAGGAACTCCTAGAATTTTGGCAAAAGCGGTTTTGTCAGCGTAAATATTTTTATAGGCCTTGATAATTGAAGCAATGATTTGTTCAAACTTTTTACCAAATTCCCCGATACTTATTTTGTTGATCGTAAAATCAAATAAATCATGGCTTGATGAGTCAGGATCATAGTATTTCTTCAAGTTTTCAGAGCTTGATAGCAGGAAAATCGGAAATTCTTTTTTAAATCCATCATCAATAAAGCATTTCGAGCGGATTCCAGCAGCTAAACTTGGTGCAGTATAGGTTGCAACCCGATCTCCCTTTTGATTTCCATCTAATTTAAAGTCGAGAATAATGGCATCAAACAATTCCTGTTTTTCAACTAATTCATTTATTAGTTTTTCATAGCTTGTAGGTTTATCAATGGTAATAGCCACTAATGCTAAGCCAGATAATCCATCTGCATAGGTTTGACTACGTTGTTCATCCTCATCGTCAATGTATAATATCTTATATGACATATTCTTTAATTTCTTCTGGTTTTGCAATTGGAATTCTAATTTTTATATTGGTTGAAAATCCTTCTGGTGCATTTTCAATTGATATTTCACCATTGTAACTTTCAACAATATCACGCACAATCTTCAATCCTAATCCTGTTCCAGTAAGCTCATCGTTTGTGGATGCTTTGTGACCTTTAGGACTGGAAGTTGTAAAGAAGGCTTTAAAAATTTTATTTCTGTTTTCTAACGGAATGCCATCACCATTGTCAATAAACTCAACAAATATAGCGTTGTTCTCTTTCCCTGCTCTAATTAAGATTTTCCCTCTGTCCTGATGCGCTCTTTTTATGGCTTTCTTTGAATTACTGTATAAGTTGAATAAAATCGAAGCCCACTCGGAAGTATGCATTTTACAGGTAAATAAATCGTACCCATTTATATCAGGTATCATTTCAATATTATTTCTTTCTCTATCTGGCATAATTGTTCGCACAAATGGTTTTATGACATCCCTGATTTCAATAGGCTTCAATTCCTGATTCACATTTTGGGATATCGTTTCATCAAAGTACGATGCATAAACCTTGAATGAATCAAATGTGTTTCGTAATCTAATTGCTTTCTTGTATTCCTCTGATGCTTTCTCCAAATGATCTAAAATATACTTTGTATCAATATCGAAAACACCAAGATAATTCATGATTTCATGTGTAAACTCACCAATTATTAATCCTAATCCAGCAAGGACACGAATCATGTTTAACTCTTCAATATTCTGGATTGCTTGGCGAAGATGCTGAGCATGAACTCTCAAATTATCTATTTTGGTTGGCTCATCTGCTTTATTTGGTAACCTTAGAGGGGGAGCTGTCTTTAGAAAATCTCGTTCGAGATCATCTGCAATCTTATCAAGCTCATCCGCAGTTTGTTGAACAGCTAATTTAGGATCTCGCGAGTATTTTGGCTCCCAATTTTTTTGTCCTGTTGTGACTTTTATTCCTCTTTCAGATGCAATTCGACTAACTGCAGAACCAATTACTTTATATGCAAATGTAATCAGTTCCTCATATGCATCATTATTAAACAAACCTTCCCGACTAGATAGTTCTTGAAAATTTGTATTATCACCCCCAATCTCAACAAATCCAAAAAAATTATTATTACCATGGACAGTTAAAATCTTCCTTTTTCTAACCGATTCATCCAACCCAAGCCAGTCATTTTGAGATTCACCATATGGCAAAACGCGAAATCCATTTCTATATAGCCTTATGCCTCCGAAGTCTTCCGATAGACTCAGAATATAGCTTTCACTTTGTTTGGGAATAAGTCCTTTATTAAAAATATAGTAATACGCTCGCAATTTTACTTCATTCAAATATAAGAATGCAACACCTTCTTCTTTATCACTTTTACTAATTAATTGAGGTTTTTTTGTATTCGTATTTGGAATACGGCTTTTCTTTATTTCCCAATATGCTTTTCCTTTGCTATCGACAAAACCTTCAATTTCAGCCAATGCATGTTGATAAAACATTGTTTGTTGATTAGCGATATTTTTCCCATCTTTTAAGCACTGGATAGCAAAGCCGGGATCAATCACGTCGTAATCTTCTCTTTTTACTTTCGATAACGGAAATGGTTGTATCACATCAAGGGCGTATCTATAAACACGCTTAATCATTGCATCAGACCACCATTCACGTAAACCATCAATTTTTAATGTCGTTCCACGCTCTTTTTCCTTAGGTATCTCCTCAATCTTATTAGATATGCTAAACAGATCATCATCCATTAGATATTTAGTCCAATCAACAACAATCTTCAAGGCATTAGTGGAATCAATTGTTTGAGTTATGATCGTTAATTTTTTTCCCAAACGCTGAGCAGAGAACCGACCTATGCCTTTTTTCCCTGCCCTATTTCTTTTATAAAGAGGAGAAATAGGCTCATGAATTTTTGAGGATGAGGAAATCCGCATAAAGCCATTTATTAGTTGGTCTCTTGTCATTCCAATTCCATCGTCATTAATAACTAAAGTGCCTCCTTCATTGTCAACATTTTTAAAATTTAATGTGGCAAAACAGGCATCAGCATCATAAGCATTTTTTACTAATTCAGAAACAGCAGTCTCGTGTCTGGCTACCAACTCTTTTCCAAGTCTATCAATTACACCAGAATCTACAGAAAAACGGACGTTATCTTTATCAAAAGAGACAAGGCTGTGTGACAGCTTTAAAATTCTATCGAAATTCTGGGGATCTTCAGCTAAAGTTTTAGCCAACTCTTCTCTGATGTTTTTCTCATCCATATTTTCCAGGATTAATTCTGTTGTTAATATTCACGATATTATTAAAATTTCATTTTACGAAGGTGCCGTTGAACTTCCCTTTCCACTTCATCAAAATCAGGTAAGTCCTTTATTTGATCATTCATTGATTTTTGCCAACGACCTTTGTATTGAGGCATTCGTTGTTCTAGCTTTATGGGAAAATCAGTAGCCTTAAGTCCTTTACTTTCACATTTTGATTTAAATTCATTGACATAAAAGTCCACATCCATACCATGTACTTCTAACAAATACCATATATCGTAGAAGTCACGAGCCTGCATACGTTGCATTACTGAACGCAATTTTTCTACTAAAACTTCCTCCAAAGGATAGCAAAGTAAAGTGTGTTCTTCCTGATCAGTATAACTTAGTAACAACTTTTGCCATACAGGAGCAAATACAAGTTTCTCACTTCTTGAAATATCTACTTTAACACGTTTATTTTTCCCTTGGCCTCCTAATGGACCTATATAACTAATATAGAAGTTAATGCCACCATCTTCATGCTCGTTATCGTCAATAATTTCTAAAGGGATGTTGGACTCCTCACGAATATATTCAAACGCTTCTTTGAACCAAATAAAAATTTGGTCATTAGAAGTCGTATTATTTAACAAAGTAAAATCGAGGTCTTCCGAAAAACGATAGTCTTTAAAGTACGTTTTCTTTAAAACGGTTCCTCCCTTAAATGCTAGAGATTTCGCTAAATTCTCATTTTTAGCAACACCTTGCAAAATCCAAGAAAGGATATAGTCTTTTTCAATTTGTTGGTCACGTACTAGAACTGCTCGTGCTTTACTTTGTATTTCACTTGGTTTAATCATGTGTAAATAGCCGATTTAATCGTTTCGACATCAATGTTCTGAATAAGACTCCATTTACTTAATAACTTCCCCTCCTTCGGTAATTCGGTATCTAGAACAATATAAGAAGCTGTTTTAATTTTTTGCAGTTCAATTATGATTGGTTGAGTTATTTCAAGCACCTCCAATAGAAATCCAAGTCTTTTAATAACCGCCTGAGAATTAAATTGTTTTGCATACTCTAGTAACTTGCCAAACTGTATATTATCCTTTGAGATGTAAATTGCTCTTGCAATTTCCACAATACCACCTGCATAGTCTGGTTTAAATAGACAATCGATAAAAGTTTTTTCTAAATCAGAACAATTCACTTTATTAAAATCATCAATCCACATTTTTTTAATTCCAAAAAAGTGATCTGAATTATGGTAAATAAACTGAAAAGGGACCTCTTTTACATTAATAATTGAAGGTTTAATCTGCTTAGCAACAACAATCTGCTGCTTTAGAGATGGTTGAGTGATTAGGTTATGTATTTGAAGTGCTGAATAGTATCCAATATAATGATCAATACCATTTACGAGACCCTCTGTCAGCAAGTGCCAATCTGGCATAAAGCTTTCTGGATCTTTCTCATAGGGTATAATATAATAAACACCATCCTTAATTCTCATTAATAAACCACGTTTTGTCATGTCACTCAAAAGCTGATTTACAGTCGGTTCGGATGACTTTGACAAAACTTCAAAAGCATCTGAACTTTTAAAGCAAAATTTCTCAATACCATTAAAATAGGTTAGAAGTTGGTTGGATTGAGTTGAAATATTCTTATTTTTCATAGGTCCATTATCAGATGAAATCTCACTACAATGATACGAATAATAATTTATTAAATGCAAATTCTTTTCAATAAACTGTTTTTAGTAGTTTGATAATCAGCTTTAGGCTTATTTAATCGATACAATTAATAATTAGTGAATGCAAAATAAGTTAATTGTATTCTAGTCTTTAAAGGTTCAGAGGTGCGATTGATTCCATGCGCACAACATTGCTATCGATTTCAAATTTCCTTTCAATAATTGCTCATTAGAAATCAATATAAGGTATGCTATATTTCAAACAGTTCTTCAATCTCCCCCAAATGCAACCCCAAATGCCGCCCATAATCCCGAATCATCTCCTCCAGCGTGATGGGCTCGGCTAGCGCGTTCAGCCATACATTGCCAAGTTTGGTTTCATCGACGCGGTCGGCAACGTGGGCGAAGTGGAGGGTGGTGGAGGTGAAGAGGGAGACGAGGTCGGGCCAGGGGGAGTGCTGGTAGTCTTGGAGGCGAATCCATCGGTCGTTGTTGCCGAGGTTGGCGTAATCGGGGAATTGGAGGGGGATGGGTTGGTATTGGAGGTGGATGATTCGGTGGGTGTTGTTGGTGGCGGAGTCGCAGAGGTGGCCGAGGATCATTTTGATGGTGCGGTGCTGGGAATTGAAGCGGGTGGTAAGGACGTCGGCGGGGAGTGCGAGGAGCTTGGGTTCCCAGAGGGCTACGAGGCGGCGGATTTCGGCGGTGTGAGCGGAAAATGGGTTCATGGCAGCAGGTTGGGTGAAACGGCAGGATTGCGTTAAGGGAATGTAATCCTGCTGTGTGGGTTACAAATCTATAAAGATTTTTTGATAATGGTGGGAGTTTGGGGAGAAAATGTTGATGGTGAGGGAATAATGTAGCGAATATTCGAGATTTCAGGAAAAATGTGGGATTTGAATTAATAAGTTAAAACCTTTTGAGTTGTTTTATTTTTCTTAAAATTGTCAAGAATATCAACAACAAAGAATCCCTTGTTAATTATAATTTTTTGGGGGCCAACAACATCTTTTTCCAAAATCAAGGTGCCACTTAACGTATACACTTTAAGATGATACATTTGGTTTAGGTCATTCTTAGGCGTTATTATCGTTATTCGCTCTTTACCTCCAAATATTTTGAAATTAGTTTCATTATTTGCTGTAAAGGCATTCATACCTGATGTTAAATCTTTTTCTACTTCAAACTGAGCTATTATGGGAATACTCCATCTACCAGATTCATCACACACTCTAATACATATTGAATGTTTACCTTCAGTTAACTGATTAATAGCAAGTGTGTCATTTAACAACAAATAATTTGTTCCAACGATATTTATTTTTGTAGCATGCCTAAAGCCAGGATCATTATCAAAGAAGTATTCAGCATAATTAATTTTTGAGAGGTTGCTTGAATTGCCTGTATTCTGGACAATTACTATTTGTGATTGTGGTATTCCCCAGATACCTGAACTGCCTTTTACTCTGAAATACAAACGATGTAAACCCACCGATATATTTTGTATGTTTTCAACAGTATTAATTAAAATACTGTCTCCACTATGTACAGTCAACCTTATTCCGTTACCAACTCCGGGGTCGCTATCGAAAAAGTATTCAGCATCAATTACCTTTTTGTTTGTCGAAGCAGTCTGTTGAACAATAACAAGTTGAGATTGTAGTATACTCCAATTTCCAAGGTTGTCTTTTGCACGGAAATAAACCCTGTGCAAACCTTCAGTAATATCTTTAAGATTGTATAAAGTAGAAATTGATACATTATTTCCTGCCTGAACACTCATCTTAATGCCATTTCCATAGCCGGGATCTTGATCGAAAAAATATTCTGCTTCGGTTATTTGGGTTGTATTAGGATTAAAGGCCTGAACGATAATGATCTGTGATTGGGGAATACTCCACCTGAGAGAATCGTCTTGTGCTCTGAAGTATATGCGATGTAAGCCGGTTGATAAATTAGAGCAATCAATTGTTGTTTTAACTTTAATCACACTGTTAACAAAAACTATTGGTACAGCAATTCCTTTTCCATATCCTAGGTCTTTATCAAAAAAATATTCTACTTGACTTACTTTGCAAACTAAATTAGAATTGATATTAAAATTAAGAGAAAAAGAATCCTTTTTAATTCTAGAATAATACCCATCATCTACCTGAAGTGCAATTGTGTATTTTCCAGCAGTTTTGAATTCATAATTCATTGTTTTATTGTAACTTACAATGGAATTGTCAATACTCCAGGCAAAGTGAATTGAATCTTTATTATAGGAAAAAGATTTAGTTGCATTAAAATCGACACTATATGGAATAGAATCAACATCAATTATAACATTCTTATGCGAATTTGAAGAAGAATAATTGGCAATTACTGGATTTGAGAGTTTAAATGATTGTAAAATGGAATCTTTGATTGTAACACTATTCCTATGTAAAGAAACAATCAAACCGACAGTATATTCAATTTGATTCGTAGAGTCAAATGAAGAAGGATTTATATTGTAGTTCCATGTAACATCTTTTCCGATTTTATCAACATGAAAGTCTAATCCATTATAGTCAAAGTCCCAAAAATAGTTTAAGGTTGCATCTGGATAAATACATTTCATTGAATCTGCAGAAAAATGAATTTGTGTTCTAGGTGTTAGAACTAAATCTTTATTAAATGGTAGGCCCGTCTTGATCGGATTCAAGATTTCAAATGAATATTCTAAATCGTTTTTTAAACCACTTTCATTTATTGTTGATATTTTAATACTATAGCCACCTGGTTGCTCATACTTATGCTCTTTATCAATATCTATGTATGAGTTAATGCCATTATTCAAGTAAACCGTATCTTTTTTTGAACCATCTCCGTAATCAATAATCGATGTGAAGCCCTGATTATCCCCGCTCGTTAAAATTAGCAGATGAGTGATGATTTTTTCTGGTGCATATCCTCTAAATACATTGACACTATCATGAAAAACATTCATTAATGTAAGATATGGGAGTTTCAGATGATCAAAATTTAGTTTAATATCTTCACCTAATAACTTGAACTGCAAAGCATTGACATCCTTACTTTCAAAATCATTAAAATTGATTTGTTGTTTTGAATTAGGAAGTAGTGTAACAGCATTACTCTTTTTCAGAGGAATACCTATAAAATTATCAACCAACTCAACGTTAAATAAAGAATCGTTTCCGGCATTAATTAATATGACAGAATTGCCTGAATTGACAAATGCTTTAGTCAATAATCCGGTTTTGTATTTCTCTATTACATAACATCTCCAATCGAGATAATCATGCAGTTTTTTAGCATTAATTATTGCTTCTCGCTCTAGTTCCTCATGATTTAGAAATATTTCATAATTAGCAATAACCCATTTTTTTACAAAAACACTCGTTAATTTATTTCTGTCCAACGGAGCAAAACTCTGACCAGTCGGGCTTAAAAGGTAACCTTCATCGTTTGTGTAACCATCAAGATAAGGATCGACCGAAACATTATATTTTAAAAATTTCCACTAGTGTCCCGTTAAAAGTCGCTGAAACTGAATAACATAGGATGATCATCCGAAAATCGTTCAGTAGCAGTTTTGTTAAATATCTCATTTATAGGCATTTTCTCAAAAAGGGTTAAGCCTAAAGT
>Ga0302288_1000100_pt1 | contig 79376 bp, 73 predicted proteins | sample III_Fen_N1_1_FD_194549 | JGI IMG/M metagenome (GOLD analysis project Ga0302288, IMG submission 194549) | Peat permafrost microbial communities from Stordalen Mire near Abisko, Sweden - III_Fen_N1_1 | ecosystem: Environmental > Terrestrial > Soil > Wetlands > Permafrost | place: Sweden: Abisko... | reverse complement strand
CAATTTGTAAATTGAAACTATATACACACGATACATAGTATACATAATTTTTGGTATTCATATTTTTTATTTACTTTTACATAAACCTATAAATACATGATATTAAAAAAAATTACACTTTTTTTGGGAGGTATTCGTTTAATTTTATTGCGAATAATGATAATTATATTATTATTATTTTCTGTAGGTTTATTTTTATTTTACAAAAACAGTAATAATCAACAACTTTCTCTTGATAGGAACAAAGACAAAGCCATAAGAAATTCTTTTGATGCTATATATAAGGTTAAATCTAAAAATTTTGAAATAATTCTCTTCGATTATGCTTGTTATAGTTGGATGGTTGATTTTATTAAAAAACCGAAAAGCAAAAAGCCTGAAGAATATATTACTGCAACAAACGAAATGCAACTTTCTGTATTTCAGGTATTCGATTTAAATAAAAACACTGTATATTGTAGTAATTCAGGACTAACGGATAATGATACACTACTTTTCAATGATTCATTTTTCAATAAACTTTATAAAAATAAAAACCTTAATTTTTTCATAAAATACGACACCCTTATACTTGAAATACATGCTTCAACAGTTCATCAATCTGAAGATGTTAATAAAACAGAAAAACCAGAAGGTTATTTAATTGTTGGTAAATTGTGGGATAAAGCATATATTAATGAATTATCTACGATTACAAATACTAAAATATATTTAAAACTATTAAAGAAATCACAAATAATAGACAATCACTTTATTCAGCTAAAAGATATTAATAATAAAACCATAGCTAACGTCTATTATTCACCTAAAACATATTTAAAAAACATTGTTTTAGTTTCAAATGGATTCTTCGAAATGTATACTTTAATTATTGCCCTTATTATAATTACTTTATGCTTTAGTTGTTTTGAATATTACATAATGCGCCCTATTCAAATTCTCGATAACTCGTTAAAGAATGGAGATTTTACTATTCTAGGTCCTATAATTCAGAGAGAAAATGAACTTTCGTCACTTGCTGGGAAAATACAGGAATATTATGGACAAGTAGATTGGGCGCAAAATGAGATTGCAGAAATGAACAGGACAAAAAACGAACTTACTCAAACCTATGAAGAACTTTTAACACAAAAAGATACTGTCGAAAAACAAAATGAAGAATTAGCTCTCCAATCGGACAAATTAGCATCAGCTCATTATGAGATTATGTTTAAAAACAACCAATTAGAATTTCAAAACACACAAATAACAGATAGCATTAAATATGCTAGTATGATTCAAAAAGCTGTCTTAACACCACAATTTAATATCGAAAAAATTTTTAAAGACCATTTAATATTTTTCAAACCAAAGGAAATTCTAAGCGGCGATTTCTATTGGTTTAAAGAATTTTATGGGAAATACTATTTTGCTTGCGCCGATTGTACTGGTCACGGCTTTTCTGGAGCGATGATGAGCATGTTAGGCATATCCTTTTTGAACGAATTAACTCATCATCATAATGATAAAAATATTACTCCAGCAATTATTTTGGATAAATTACGATTAAAAGTTGTAGAAACACTTCATCAAACAGGTGAAATTGGTCAAATTAGAGATGGAATGGATATAGGTTTATGTATGTTCGATCCCGAAAACAAAAAACTCGAATATGCAGGTGCATATAATGTTTTATATCAAATTGTAATACATACCGATAATACTATAGAATTAATTGAACACAAAGGAGATAGAATGCCCGTTGGTATTTATGATAATCCAGAACCATTTACAAATTTCTGTTTCGATTTAAAAGAAGGCGATACTTTCTACTTATCGACTGATGGTTATATCGATCAATTTGGAGGTCCCAATAAGAAAAAACTAAATAAACAAAATTTTAAAAACCTTTTAAATTCTATTCAACATCTTAATTTATCGGAACAACGATTATATATTAAAGACTTTTTAAAAAGTTGGATTGGAACGTTAGAACAAGTTGATGATATTACCGTAATAGGAATTAAATTTCTGTAAATATGAATTATATTTTAAAAACTAGAATTATAATAATTTTAACAGTTTTAACTTGTTTTGGATGTAATGCAATTGCTTACGCTTTAAATAAGAATGAATCTGTTGGAAATATAATTGATTCATTAAATACAGTAGCAAGAAAAGAATGGAAAGTAGAACGATACGAATCTTCAATTAATATATTATTAGATGTTTTACAGCAAAATCAATCAATAGATAATAAAATTGCAATTATTAAAACTTGTAATAAACTTGGTTTTTTGTATTTACATCTATCAGATTATAGTCGAGCATATTCTTATTTTAATAATGCACTTGAAATTACAAAACAAAAAAAGCTTAAACGTAATACATTATACACACAATTAAATCTTGCATTTGTTTCGTTACAAGAAGATGATATTGAACGTTCGCTCATTTATTTAAAAGATATATTATCGAATGTTTTTACAACAGGTGATACTAGTTTAATTAAAAGAACTTACGGTATAACTGCAATGTATTATGAAAAAAACAATGAATTAGAAAAAGCATTAACTTATTATAGAAGTTACGAAGCAATAAGTTATGCTATAATGATAAATCATCGAGCATCTATATGGCGAAATAACTTAAAAGATATATTATTAGATACCGAAACAAATTTACTTGACGATAGAATAAAATTTGCACTTCATAATCTTCAACTTAAAGAAAAAGATGATAGAATTATTCAAGTTCAACGGGTTAAAAACATACTTATATCGGGAATTGTTGTTAATGCAATTGTACTTATTGTTTTAATTTATCTATTGATAGATAGAATTCGAGATAATAGAGTTTTAAATCAAAAAAACAAAGAAATAGAACAACAAAAGGAAGAATTATCTGCTCAAAAAGATAAATTATCAAATCAAAATAAAAATATAACATCTAGTATTAATTATGCATTAACGATTCAAAACGCATCACTACCCGATTATCAAACAATTGCAAAACATTTAGATTTCGACATTTTTTATAGGCCCAAAGATATAGTTTCTGGCGATTTTTATTGGTTTTATGAATTAAACGAAAATAGTTATTTTGTGGCAGTTGTAGATTCGACTGGACATGGTGTACCTGGTGCATTTATGTCGCTAATAGGAATTCAATTATTAAATGAAATAGTAATCGAAAAAGGAATCCATCAGCCAGCCGAAATACTCGAATATTTAAATAAAAGTTTAAGTAAAGCATTAAAACAAAACACTTCAGAAAATGATGATGGAATGGACGTATGTTTATGTCGAATTGATAAAATTGATAGCAAATATAAAATATTTTTTGCAGGAGCAAAACGACCATTATTCCATTTCTCAATAGGATTGAATATATTTCAAACAATTAATGGAAACTCAAATTCAACAGGAGGTCGATACGCAAAAAAAGAAAATGTTAATTACATTCAAAATGAACTTTCGATAAATAATGGAGATATAATCGTATTATCTTCTGATGGTTTAATTGATCAACCACTAATAAATAATAAGAAATATGGTTCTCAACGTCTCCTTGAAACATTAAAGAAAAATGCTTCGTTTAACGCTAAATCTCAAATAAAAGAATTAATTTTAGATTATGAAACAGCTCTATTAAATGAAACACAAAGAGATGATATATCAGTAATGGTTATAAAATTTTAATATGATTAAACTTTCTGATTCACGAATGATAATTGCATATAAAGGACCATTTACACTTCAAGTAGTGTCTTCTCTAGGCGAATTTATAAGAGCGACACCAATTGAAGATTCAATGTCAAGAAGTCGTTTGTTTAAATCGTTAATAGAAGTAGCTCAAAACATTGCACTGTATTCCGCTGAAAAAATAGTTTTTAAAAATGGGAATCAAAGTGGATTTGGAATGCTTAAAATAGAAGAAGATGACAATTATTTTAAAATTACAACAAAAAATAAAATTGATGATTCAAATTTTAACAAACTAAATGTATATTGCAATCAAATTAATGATCTCAATCATAAAGAACTTAGAGATCTTAAAATGCTGAATATTAGAAACAAAAAAGAAGAAGAAAATAGTGCGCATCTTGGTTTTATTTATATAGCTTTATTAACACTAAATAAAATTGAATTTGAACTTGATAAAGAAGATTCTTCTTTTCAATTAACAGTTAAAGTAAACAAAAAATACTCTATAAATTAAAAAAGCACGACAATATGGAAAACCTCATTAGAATTCCACAAAAAGAATTGCCATATTTCCCAGGCGTTGATTTTAATTTTGACACATGCATTTGTGTCCTCTCTGAAGAATCATATATGGAAGAATCGTATAGTTTCTATAAACCTTTAATGGATTGGATTCGAGAATTTTTCAAATATAAAAATACTTTGGATTTTAATTTCAAATTTACTTATTTCAATACATCAACTTCAAAAATGATTATTGAAATTCTTGAACTTCTTGAACAAAAAAAGGCAGAAGGAAACAATATTACTATTAATTGGTATCTTCCTGCTGATGATCCAGATATGCTAGTCGAAGTTGAAGACTTTGAGGAAGATGCACAAATAAAAATTAACAAAATAATTGTAGCATAAAAAATGATTGATCAACTAATAGGTTATATTGCTGCTTCACTTACAACTTTTGCTTTTTTACCTCAAGCTATTAAAGTTGTACAAACAAAAAAAACTGAAGGTATATCTTTGTGGATGTATATAATTTTTACACTTGGAGTCGCTTTTTGGTTTATTTACGGTTTACTTCAAAATATATTTCCAATAATAATTGCAAATGCAATCACACTTGTATTTGCATCCGTAATTTTAATATTTAAATTGAAAGAAACAACATTAAAACAAAAATAAAATGGCAAAAGGAACTTCAAAAAATGGACTATTAATAGTTCTAATACTCTTATTATTAGGAGTTACGGGCTTATATACTTATCAATATTTCAGAACCGTAGAACAAGATGAAGCTATCACAAAATTAAATAATGAAAAACTTCAAATATTGTCTGAAAAAGATTCGCTTCAACAAGATTTTCAGAAGCTATTAAACGATTTCAGCGATATTAAAACAGACAATTCTAGCCTTCAAAATCAAATTAGCACCCAAAAGGCTGAAATTGAGGGATATATAGAAAAGATAAAAGGTTTAGCAAAAAACTCAAAGGAATTAGCATACTACAAGAACAAAATAAAAGAATTACAAAATAATAGAGATACTTTTCTAGCACAAATAGATTCTTTAACAAAAGTAAATCAAATACTTAAAAGCGAAAATTTAGCTTTTCAAACTGATATAGAAAAGAAAAAAGGGGAAAATAATGCGCTATCAGATAAAGTTATCAAGGCAGAAAAAATTAAAGGTGCTGATATTTCTATTCAAGCTTTAAACAAAAAGGGGAAACCTCAAAAAAAGGCAAAAAAAGTTACAGAATTAAAAATTTGTATTAGTCTTGTTGAAAATGAAATAGCTAAAGCTGGTCAACGTGAAGTATTTTTTAGAATAATTGACATATCAGGCGCAGTTTTACATGGCTCTTCTAATGATGTCTTTACTAATAATGGAAAGCAAATAGGTTATTCAGCAAAGATTACAATAGATTATCAAAATAAGCTAGTACAAGCTTGTGGTTCATTTGTCTGTGAAGAGCAAACTCTTAAAATGGGAACTTACGAAATTGAAGCATATACTGATGGTGAAAAAATTGGACAATCTCAAATTACATTTGAGTAATAAATATTATAAAAAAGAGGCTGTCTTATTTGAAGATAGCCTCTTTTTATTTGTATCCCGATGGAATCTTAATCCAATTTTTGAATTCTAATTGAGTTAAAAATCATTTTGAGATATCCACTTTAAAAAAATACAAATAATATTACTTATTACATGAATTACAAATCAAAGACTTAATACTTTGATTTTCGAATATTTGAAATGAAAAATTCTTCGTTTTAAATAACGTGCAAAAACGTTCTGGATTAATATTCTTTGCTTTATTCATAATTATAGAAAAAGAACCCGAGTTAACTCTCTCAGAAAATAACGTCGAAATAGATATATAAGAAAACAAATATTCTTCTGGAATTGCATCAGCTAAAATAACATCGTCAAGCCAATCTAAAGCTGTTTGATATTCTTTATTATTCACAAAAAAACCATATAAAGCAAGAATATTTGAAATCGAAATATCATACGGTTCAATTGATATTAATTTAGCCATAGCAATATCTTTCGAATTTTGGGTTGTTTGATTTGACCTTACAATCTTCATTAAATAAGAAATTTCTAGTAATTGTAACGTATCTAATTTCTCTTTTTTATTAACCTTCATTTTATCAAATAACATACATATTTTTTCAGCATCAATGTCAGTAGTTACAAAATCATTTAATACATATGAAACAAGACTATTATATAATTTGAAATTTGATATAAACTTAGGATTTTGTGCTAATGTAATTACAGAATCAACTTCCTTTTTTTTAACATCCATTTTATTAAAATTAAATGGATAATACTCTCCTGGATCAATTAAGTACGCAGCATTTACGATATACGGTTTTAGAATAATATCACTCGTAATATTTGTTTTATATACATTTTTACAAACTACACCTTGATTTATTACAATTAAATTTAATTCGACTGAATCAACAAATATATCCTTTGGAATGTTACCTAATTTTATTTTTAATTTATTTGACTTTGAATCCTCCGTATTTAATTTAAAAATATCGTCATATAAAACTGGTTTTAACATTATCCCACGATTTGGAACTTGATAATTAATTATATTTTCTTTTCCACAAGTAAACTGATTTTTGTTTACGATATCAACTGCAAATCCATCCATTGGAGATTTAAGCAACTGCTTTATTTTTTTTAAATTATCATATACAAAAAAAATATTATTATCTTCAATAACAATATGTTGTGCAAACTCATCTATATCATTAAACTTATTACATTTTGAACAGATTTTCGCATTATATAATTGCATTCCATAAAATTTAGATGAGATATATTTTGAAGACGATTTATCTATAATTGGTGCAATCGAATTATTATCACCTAAATCAACAGATGCAAATAATTTTTCACCAATTGGATCTAACGAAATTGAAATACCTATAAATGTAAAATTCGCATTATACATTAAATTAGCCGTTTTTGCATTCGACTTCCATTTATCAGTAAATACCTGTGCAAGTTGAAGATATGTAATCTTTTTGGTAGTACTCAAAGCAGCTTTTCCAATTATCTCAGAAACACTTCTTGTTCCACCATAAGCAATTGCTCTTTCTCCTGGATTTGATTGTTCCATTGTTGCAAAGTCAGACATAAATAACGCTTGATCAATTGCCGTTTTCTTTAGTATCAAATTGGTTGACAATTCTTTATACCCTTTTAAAATGCGATCTTGATTAATTATTGTATTTACGATTCTCTCTAAAAATGGTAAATTAAGAAATCTTAAATCAACTAATGTTTTTGTTGAATCTTCAAAACTTGCTCCGTTTATTTGAGCATTCGTTTTAAATGTTATTGATAAAAAAACGACAATCGATATAATTGAAGTAAATACGTTTTTAGTATTATTCATAAATTTAGCTATTTAGATTATTTTATTTATTGATAGTCTTTTAATTTTATAAAACAAAAATATGAAAAACTTTGTGTTTGTATCTTATAGAAAAGAAATAGTAAAGACACATTGAAATGTATATATAAATAGAAAAGACCTATTGAATAAATTCATAGGTCTTTTCTATTTATATTTTTTATATTTATTTATGAGCCAATTTTTCTACTTTTTGTTCGTGAGAATCAGCTACACGACCAGAAGGATCATCGTTTTTTTGCCATTTAGGAATCCATTTAAGTACAGTTTTAATAGCTGTATCTTGTGGATAATGTTTCTCAAAAATAGTTCTGTAATAGAAAGCCTCTTTCGTTGAAGGAGTATTATGAGGGAAACGAGATGAAGCTGTTGCAAATTCTGAATCAGAAACTTGAGAATTTGTGAATTCAATAAGACTATCGATCCAATTGTAACCAACACCATCGCTAAATTGTTCCTTTTGACGCCAAAGAATTTCATCAGGTAAATATGGATTTTGTTTATCGTCGAATGCAGCTCTTAAAATATGTTTTTCTGCTTTTCCTATTGAGCGATCAGGACGTTTATCTTCAGGAAGTAAATTCATCACTAAATCAAGGAAATTTCTATCTAAAAATGGTACACGAGCTTCGAGTCCAAATGCCATTGTCGATTTATCGGCACGTAAACAATCGGCAGTAGAAAGTCTTTGAACACGACTAATCGTTTCTTTTTGAAATTCTTCAGCACTTGGAGCATTATGAAAATATAAATAACCTCCGAACATTTCATCGGCACCTTCTCCAGAAAGTACCATTTTTATACCTGTGCTTTTAATATAACGACTTAAGAAATACATTGGAGTACTTGCACGTATTGTAGTTACATCATAGCTTTCTATATGCCAAATAATATTTTCTAGTTCTTTAATACCATCTTCAACACTAAAAACTACTTGATGGTGAGTTGTACCAATAAAATCTGCAACTTTTTTAGCAAATTGTAAATCTGGCGCATCAGGCGATAATCCAACTGAAAATGAATGTAATTCATTATTACCCATAATTCTTTTGGTAATGCTTGAAATCAAGCTTGAATCCAATCCACCAGATAATAATACTCCAAAAGGCACATCACTCATTAAACGAATTTTAACAGATTCAGTAAGTGCTGCATTTAATTCTTTTAAATTTACTGGATTAATTGCATTTTTATAATCTTCATATGAAGGATTATAATACTTTACAAATCCAGTCTTTTCTGTATAATAATGTCCTGGAGGAAATGCTACCATTGACTCACATTGATCTGCAATAGATTTCATTTCCGAAGAAAAATATAATTTACCTTCTTTATCTGAGCCATAATATAATGGTTTAACCCCAATTGGATCGCGACCTACAATAAAATCATCACCATTAAGAACAATAAATGAAAAAATTCCTCTTAATTTATTACAAAAATCGTAACCAAATTCTTCGTAAAGATGAACAATTACTTCACTATCACATGTTGTGTGAAATGTATGATTTTTAAGAATTCCATCACGTAAATCTTGGTGATTGTATATTTCTCCATTATGAATAACATAAGCATCATTTGTGCCTTTTATAGGTTGTTTACCTGTTGTTAAATCCATAATCATAAGTCTTTCATGACATATGATCGAACCATTTGGAGCTTGATAATAATCTCTTTCATCGGGTCCTCGATGAGTCATTCGTTTCGATAAATCTAAAGCTTTTTGTTTATCCGCTTTACCTATAATTCCAAAAATCCCACACATAAAATGTTTGTATTAAAATTAAATTGCGAGCAAAAATAACATATATTAATTGAAGATACAAGGAAATTAATAATTTTTAATACAAACATCAATGGGGACTTACACTTTTTGTTTTTTAAAAGATAATTAGTTTCAATTTAAAACACAAAACACGCAAATCGCTAATTTATTTATGTGTTTCAATGTTTTATATTTTAGATTTAAACTTCGAAAAAGCAATAATTTCAATAAAATTACTAAGAACTTTGCTTAGATTATATATCTCAAATATTAAAATACATTTTATTGTTTGAGATAGCCATGTCCATATTTCCAACCGTACCCCCAACGCCAAGGAAATGGTAAATATGGCGAACCCCAAAATCTCACAAAACGATGCATTAATCTAGCTTTTTTATGATATCCTGTTAGATTAATACAGTTATATAATAGACTATCAGCATGAATTCGTTCCTGCTTTGTGCCTCCTTTCCAATATAAACTATCATGCATTAAACAACAGTCTTTCCACAAATTAGGATTAATTAAAGGTCCTTCAGGATAACAGGAACAATAATCACTTGTAAAGGGCTTTATGTCTTTTTGTGAATTACAAGATATTAAAAAATATACTAGAGTAATAAAAAAAAGGAATCTCAATGCTATATCATTACTAAAGTTGCACCAAATTTATATTTTTGAAACGATGCATCTTGAAATTTAAACCTTGAATACTTCGTTTCTAAAATACTTTTGATTTTCAATTTTAAAACACCATTCCCCACTCCATGAATAAAAACAATTCTTTTCTCATTCGAGATTATTGCATTGTTTAATTCTTTTTCAAAATGCTTTATTTGAATTTCCAATTTATCACCAGGAGTAAGTCCTCTTTCATTTTCAACTAATTCGTGAATATGTAAATCGACTTCTCGAATATAATTTTGTACTTCTTTATTTTCTTTTTTCGATGGTTGAGCTGTTTTTTTATCTGCAAATTCTTTGACAAAAATCACCTTTTGAAAAGTTTTACCATCAATTTCTCGAATATCATCGGCTAATGTTCGTTCGTAAACGGTTTCAATTAATGCTGGTTCGTCAAAAAAGTCATTTTCCTTGAAACAACCTTCTTTAAAAAATTTAACGGCTGATATAGTAATTTCCTTAAAAACTGGTTGCTGTGGAATAAATTTTTTCTTTTTAAAAAATGTTCCTTGCACTATAAAATGTTTTGATTCTTGCATCGAATCCTTTTTATATGATGTGATAAATTCTTTGGTATTCGATTCAATAATATTAATCTCTACGATTTCAGCAAGTTTCTCATTTTTAGAACTTATTGTATATAAAAAGTGATAATTGCAATCATTTATCAAATACAATTCGATATTGTTTTGATTTTCTTGATCTTGCACAAACGCCAAATATATTCGTGGCATATCATTTCCATTAATATCATTATCTGACGATGGAATTAATTGATGACGTGTAACTTCTGTTTGTTTAATTGGAGCTTGAACAATTGGCTTTAAAGCAGTATGTGGATTTGAAAAACTTTTTTCTTCAATTTTAACCAATTCTGTTTTTTGAAATGGGATATTAAATCCACTTTCGTCACTAACTTCAACTAACTGAGCATTAATTATTTTTACAACGATTCCCCCACCTATTGCATTTAAGTAGCGTACTTTATCTCCAATTTTCAATTCCATAGTAATACATTTTTCACAAAGGTAGTGCAAGACTTTTATCCAACCTACCAAATCGAAAAAAATGCGTTACCTTTGCCAAATGTTTGAACCAAAACACATCAAAATTGCTAATTATACTTACGATTTACCCAACGAAAGTATAGCAAAATATCCATTAGCAAATCGCGATGAATCGAAACTTTTGGTTTTTAAAAACGATCATATTTTAGATAGTTCCTTTAAAAATATTCGTGATTTCATTCCTGTAAATAGCGTTATCGTTTCAAATAATTCGAGAGTCATTCCAGCACGCATCTTTTTCAAAAAAGAAACCGGAGCTATAATCGAAATATTTTGTTTAGAACCTATAGAACCGGCAGATTATCAAAGCAATTTTGCTCAAACTCAAAATTGTGTATGGAAATGTATCGTTGGAAATCTTAAGAAATGGAAAGACGGTTTTTTAATTCGAGAATTGAAATTTGAAAATAAAATATTTGAACTTAAAGCTGAAATCGTAAAAAACACACGCGAAGATTTATGGATATCTTTTTCTTGGAATTCTAGTGAAATCTGTTTTTCACAAGTCATTGAAAGTGTTGGTGCATTGCCAATTCCTCCGTATTTGGAACGAGAAACAGAATTTTCAGATTATAATCAATATCAAACTATTTACTCGAAAATTAAAGGTTCGGTAGCTGCTCCAACGGCTGGTTTACATTTCACCGAAAAGGTGATTGCCGATTTACAAAAAAATGGTTCGCAATTTTTAGAATTAACACTTCATGTCGGTGCTGGAACTTTTAAACCAGTTAAAACAGAAACTATTGGAAACCACGATATGCATGGTGAACATTTTTCGATATCAAAAGCAACGATTGAAATTCTTTGTAAAGGTGAAAATATTATAGCAGTAGGTACAACTACTGCTCGTACGTTAGAAAGTCTTTATTGGATTGGTGTTTCTATTATTGAGAATAATCAAAAATGTATAGATGGTATCTTTTACATTGAACAATGGCAACCATATCAAAAGGAAACAACAATTTCTAAAAAAGAATCTTATCAGAATATTTTCAAATATTTAGAAAATAATGAGCAAAGTATTTTACATTGCAAAACAAGTATTATCATTGTACCAAGTTATAAATTCAAAGTTATAAATCAATTAATAACCAATTTTCATCAACCACATAGCACACTAATACTTTTAGTGGCAGCTTTTGTTGGTGATCAATGGAAAACCATATATAACCATGCATTAGGAAACAATTATCGTTTCTTAAGTTATGGAGATAGTTCTTTGCTTTTCGGGCATTAAAAAATACAGCAGGTCGGCGTGTCGCTCAATTGAAAAATGGAGAGGAAAGTCCGGACAACCTAGAGTATCGCACTGATGAAAATCAGGTAGCAGTGATGTTACAGTAGGATGGAAGAAAATAACCACCAACATCTTCGGATGTAGGAAAGGGTGAGAAGGCGGTGTAAAAGACCACCGGTGCCGATAGTAATATCGACAGCCGCATCCCTAGCGAGTTGCAAGACCATGTAAACCGGCGTTACGAGAGCTACTCGCTCCAGCCGGAGGGTAGGTCGCACTAGATAAATGACATGCAATTACCTTCGGGCGATTACAGAATTCGGCTTATAGACCTGCTGTTTTTTTTGGCACGATACTTGAAATTAGCTTTTAAAATTAGTAATAATTAATTAGAAAGGAGCTACGAGCAATGAGAACAAAGATTTATTTGAGCCTATTATTTTTAGGATTAACTTCAACAGTTTTTGCACAAAGACATGCTACTCGAATTCCACATCAAAATGCAAACCGATTCGAAAACAATCGTACATCACATTCTGGAGAAGCAAGACGATCAGTATATTATTCACCAAAACCTAGAGTCGTTTTTGAATCACCTAGACCAAGAATTGTTATTGCTCCTATTGCTCCAACAATTGTTATAGAAAGAAATCATTTTCGAAATCAATTACATGAATGTGAAAATTATTTAACAAACGAAGATCTTTGTCAAATAAATAGATGTTTAAATAATATACATAATGAATTCGAAAAAGTTGAATACGTTAAAGATAAACTTGATTTTTATTATGTAACAGCTAATCAATTAAGTAACATCATTTTTAATTTTTCTTTTGAAACAAATAGATTAGAACTTGCAAAATATGGATTTGAAAAAACAATTGATCCGCAAAATTACGACTTAGTATATAATACATTAGATTTTCAAAGTAGTAAACGAGATTTGGATTATTACATTGATAATCAAAATATATGTCATCGATAGTTTAAACTTTAAGTTTTAAAAAAGTATCGAAATTAACTCGATACTTTTTTTTTGATTAATATACTAAACCAAAAAGATTACACGTTATATTCGAAATTAAACCATTTAAAAAGCCTATGAATAAAATCTCTACTAATTATTTTCTTATAACACAAAACGATCAATTACAAATAAATAATCTATTAGAAGATGAAATAAAATTTGATCGTATGTCAAAAAAGTTGGAAACAATACTTTTAACAGATGAACCTTCCAGCGAGGTTATAAGTCGGATACTCTCGTTTGTAAAAAACGAATTGTAAAAAGTAAAAAAGGGGAATATGTAATAAAACATACTCCCCTTTTCTATTTATAAACCAAACATTTAAGAAACTGGAATTGAGAAAAAGAATGTAGATCCTTTACCAACTTCAGATTCTGCCCACATTTTACCTCCCATAATTTCAACTATTTTTTGAGAAATACTAATTCCTAATCCTAAACCATTTTTTGAAAAATCTTTATGTTCAATTTGATTAAAAATTTTAAAAATATCGCCTAAATATTTATTATCAATTCCAACACCAGTATCTTTCATATAAAATTCAATATTATCTCTTTTTCCATATTGTTCTTGATTATCTACTTTAATTGAATAACCAAATTCTATATTTCCTTCGTTAGTAAACTTTAATGCATTATCAAGTAATTCCTTTATGATTTGAATTAATCGCGATTGATCTGTATTTAAAACTATTGCCAAAATATTTGTAGGTCTATTAATTGAAAAACTAACTAATTCATCTTTTGAATATTCATATAATTTTCTTTGCGCAAACACCTCTATGTCTGTTACAATTGTATTTAAATAAAATGGTTTTTTAGTAAAACTGAACTGTCTTGTTTGAATTTTCGACAAATCAATAAGTTTTTCTAAAGTCTCAATTAACTGAAATCCACTTTTTTGTATTATAGACACATATTGTTTTCTTTTGGCTGGTTCAATTGATTCTGACTCTAATAATCTTGAAAATCCAATGATAGCATTCATTGGTGTTCTAATTTCATGAGATATATTTGAAATAAACGTATTTTTAAATTTTTCAATACTATTATATTCATCTTTATAAAGACTGTTTTGTTGTTCAGTTATCTTTAAAGATGTAATATCTTTAACAAAAGTTGCAATTTTATTTTCTGGAAGACCTATCGAAACAACATCCAAATATCTTTGATTTGTATCATAATATTGTTGAGTTCTGACAATTTTTTTATCATGTGGTAAATTTTCAAAAAGCGATTTTTGATCATTTTTAATACCATGTAAATATTCAAGAGAACTTAATCCTTGAAATCCAATTGGATTAATTCCAATTACTTTGTCAAATTTTGGAGAACTTTCAACAACTTTATATTGATATCTTCCAGATGTTGCATCTTGCTTAACTTCATTTAACATATAAGCTTGACTATCTATAAAATAATCATTTAAGTCTTTTGTATCAATTTCACTAATTACATCTTCGTTAACATTAAATCGATCAAAACTAGATTGTATATCATCTACAAAAGATAACGATCTACTTATGTCTTGATCATTTAAAGACGCATCGATAACTGCATTTAATTGAGGTACATCGTTTATGTTAGAACTTTTATCAAAAAAAACTAAAGGGATTTTTCTCGTTATAGTAAGACTATTTTTTTGAGCAAAAAATGATTGCATTGACCCAGTAAATGCTGAAGTATCTACGACAATTACTTGAGGGATTATTTTACTTGCAAGACTAATACAGTTTTCTGGATTAGAAACTGATGTAATATCTGAGGCACCATAATTTTCAAAAAAAATAAACCTTAGTTTTTCTATCAAATTCCCATCACCCGAAACAATAAGTACCTTTTTCATGAAATTGCATTTTTACTGCAGATATATACTTCAAAAAGCCTTTGGTGGTTACATTTTTTGGAATATTTTTTGGAATATTTTTAAATAAATTTCAATTAATTAATTATTAACGAATTACTACATCAATTTTTAACGAATTACTACATCATCAATAATATTTTCGCCAGCTTTAGAGTTAACAATATCAACAAGATTACTACGAAGCATAAGTAATTCATTTCTAAGAACGGATGAATCTACTTGTAAAAAAAGTTTTCTTCCAGAAATATCTATTCTCTTGGTGGAATTTGCAATTTTAACTCCAACGATATCTTTCCAATTATTAATTACTTTCTGTTCTAAAAATTTTTGCCAAATTCCATTTTGTTTTAAAATTGATTCAAAAAGATTTTGAACAGTGTCATTATTATTTTTACGTTGCATTATTTTCGATATAAAGCTAAATTTCGAAGTCTATCTAATAAAGTTGGATGAGAATAATGAAAAAAAACATATAATGGATGTGGGGTAAGATTACTTAAATTTTTTACGGAAAGCTTCTTTAATGCTAGTTGTAAAGCTTCTGAATCGTAATTTTCGGCCGCAAAAGAATCTGCTTGATATTCATTTTTTCGTGAAAGAATATTAACAAATATTCCAAAAATAAACGATAGAGGACTATATAAAATTGCAAAAGCAACTAAAGCCATATGAATACTGTGATGTTCAGCACCTAAAGACATAGAAAGTTCTGGTTGATTTACAAAAAAGCCAAGTATAAAAAACATAATACCTGTTTGAATCAATGAAAAAACTATCATCATTAATACATGTTTCTTTTTATAATGTCCTATTTCGTGAGCTAGAACTGCGACAATTTCATTTACAGACATTTCATTTACTAAAGTATCAAATAGTACAATTCTTTTTTTGGCACCTAAACCACTAAAATAAGCATTTGCTTTTGTTGAACGTTTTGATCCATCTATTATAAAAATATTATGTAATTTAAAGCCTACTTTTTCACTAAAAAGTGTTATTGACGACTTAAGTTCTCCTTCTTCTAAGGGTGTTTGCTTATTAAACAGAGGTACTATTAAACTAGAATAAAACATTGCCATAAACACTGCAATAAAACCAACTAACAACCAGGCATAAATCCAAAAAGTTGTTGGGAAAAATGAAATTAACCAAATAATTAATGCTAAAATTCCACCTCCCAAAATTGCTCCTAATAACCATCCTTTAATTTTATCTAGGATGTAGGTTTTAACTGAAGTTGTATTAAATCCATATTTCGATTCTATTACAAATGTATCGTATATATCAAAAGGTGTATTGATAATATCTGAGACAAACATTATGATTCCAAAAAACATTAAAGCTTGTAATATTGGATTTGTTGAATAATAACGCACTATTGTATCTACAAAATTAAATCCTCCAAATAGGATCATTGCAAGGATTATAACAAAACTAAAAGAACTCGTTATTAATTTAAATTTTTGATTTTCTTTTTCATACGATTGCTGTTTATTATATTTTTCATGATCATACAAACCTTCCAATTCGATTGGAAGAGAATTACTTAAACTAGCTTTATTTAAATATTCCAAAAATCGTTCTAAAACAAAATCGAATGACAAAACCCCGATAACAACAACAAATAAGAAGCTAGAATTCATACGTTTACGTTTATTTAATAATTCATTTTAATAATCTCAAAGGTAAATCTTTTTTAGTCAATTTTATATTTTGAAATGAAATAGAAAAAAACTCAGTTTAATTAGTTTAATAACTACGTCAACACTACAATAAATAAGGAAAATCGTCGTTTGTAGGAATGAATTGTTTTTTTTATTACAAATTACTATATTTGCCGTCTTAATTATGTCAATGCAAAAAAAATACATATATCTATTAATCGTTTGCCTTTCAGCGATTTCTTGTCGAAGTGAATTTCAAAAAACTCTTAAGAGTAATGACTATAATTTGAAATATGAGACAGCAATTCAATATTTTAACAAGAAAGACTATTTAAGATCACAACAACTTTTTGAAAGCATCTTGCCTGTATATAAAGGAACTGAGAAGGACGAAACGATAAATTATTATATAGCTCAATGTAATTTTAAAAACGAAGATTTTACGATGGCATCGTATTATTTAAAAACGTTTGTAAATACATTTCCAAATAGCGATAAAGCTGAAGAATGTAGGTATTTGACCGGATATTGCTACTACAAAAGTTCCCCAAAATATTCATTAGATCAAGAATATTCGAAACTGGCAATAGAAGAATTTAAAGTATACTTAAGCAAATATCCAAAAGGTATTAATAATGAGTATTGCGTTCAATATATTAAAGAATTAAATAAAAAAATCGAAAAGAAAGCCTATTTTAATTCAAAACTATATTATGATATGGAAGAATATAAAGCAGCTACTGTTGCTTTAAAAAATTTCTTAAATAATTATCCTGATTCAGATTTCAGAGAAGAAACAATGTTTTTATTAATAAAATCTGGTTATTTAATGGCAAATAATAGTATTGTTTCTAAACAATTCGAACGTTATGAAACAGTAGTTACTGATTATGAGTCTTATATCGATGAATATCCAAATGGTAAGCATTTAAAAGACGCTGAAAAATATTTCTCAAAAAGTCAAGAATTTATAAAAAAACAATCTCTATAAACCGGTTAAAAATTCAATATATTATGGACTACAAAAAATCAAAAGCACCTAGTACAACAATTACTCGAGATATTGTTGATCTTGAAAAAGGAACAAATAATATTTACGAATCGATTTGTATTATTGCTAAAAGATCTGATCAAATTGCAATTGAAATAAAAAAAGAGTTAGACCAAAAGCTTGAAGAGTTTGCATCTTTTTCTGACAATTTGGACGAAACATTTGAAAACCGTGAGCAAATTGAAATATCAAAATTCTACGAACGTCTTCCAAAACCAACATTAATGGCTATCGAAGAGTTTAAGGAAGATAAAATTTATTGGAGAAGACCAGAAATAGATCCATTAGCTACTATCTAAATAAAACCATAGCAGATGCTAAGGGGTAAAAAAATAGTTTTAGGAATAACTGGAAGTATTGCTGCATACAAATCTGCATCATTAGTTCGATTGTTAGTTAAATCGGGAGCCGAAGTGCAAACGATAATGACTAGTTGTGCCAAAGAATTTATTACCCCACTTACATTATCAACATTAAGTAACAAACCTGTACTGAGTGAATTTTTCAACGAACGAAGTGGTGATTGGAATAGTCATGTAGATTTAGGTATTTGGGCAGATTTATTTGTAGTAGCACCAGCATCTGCAAATACAATTGCAAAAATGGCGACTGGTGTCTGTGATAATCTATTATTGACAACATATTTATCAATGCGTTGCCCCGTAATGGTTGCTCCTGCTATGGATTTGGATATGTTCGCTCATCCAGCAACTCGAAAAAATATTTCAATATTAGAATCATACGGCAATCTTATTATTGAACCTGCTTCGGGTGAATTAGCAAGTGGATTATCTGGAAAAGGTAGAATGGAAGAACCTGAGAATATACTTAATGCAATTAATCAATTTTTCGCATCGAAAGAATCAAATCCTAAAAAAAAAATCCTAATAACCGCTGGCCCAACATATGAACCAATTGATCCTGTGAGATTTATTGGTAATCATTCGTCTGGAAAAATGGGATTTGCATTAGCTGAAGAATTAGTAAAGCAAAATTTTGAAGTAATTTTACTTTCAGGACCGGTAAGCTTACCCACTCCATTTCAAACAACTAGAATTGATGTTACAACAGCAAATGAAATGTATAATAAAGCTGTCGAGATTTTTCCATCATGCGATGCAGCTATTCTATGTGCAGCTGTTGCTGATTTTGCGCCTAAAACATTTTCAGATAAAAAGATAAAAAGGAATGAGAATTCAATGACTATTGAATTAATTCCAAATAAAGATATCGCCCAAAAGTTAGGTGAAATAAAAACGAAGAATCAACGTTTAGTTGGTTTTGCATTAGAAAATGAAAATGAATTGTCTAATGCTGAATTAAAACTTAAAAAGAAAAATCTTGATTTTATTGTATTAAATTCGCTAAATGAAATTGGTGCAGGTTTTAAAAATGATACAAATAAAATTAAAATTATAGAACCCAATGGTTCAATTACTGATTTTAAATTAAAAGCAAAAACATTAGTCGCTAAAGATATTATAAATAAATTAACTGCTATTTTATGAGATTTTTTGTTAAAATAGTTTTGTCATTTTTAATTGCACTCCTATCTATAAATGGATTTTCGCAAGAATTAAAATGCATTGTTTCTGTTTCTGCAAAAGAACAGCAAGAAAGCGATGCAAGCGTTTATGCAAACATGAAAAAATCTATTCAACAATTCATGAATAGTCAAGTTTGGACAGATAATGTATTTGACGATAAAGAAAAAATTGAAATGAATATTTCAATAACAGTTACATCAAAATCTGGAGATAATTTTGATGCTACACTTCAAATTCAATCGAATAGACCAGCTTTTGGGTCCCGTTATAATTCAATGATGTTTAATTTTGTTGATGATAAATTCAAATTTATTTTTCAAGAATTTGGAACGATAGAATTCGACGAACAACGATTCAATTCTAACCTAACCTACTCTTTAGCTTTTTATACATACATGGTTTTAGGATTAGATTACGACTCGTTCTCACTTAATGGTGGAACAAAATGGTATCAAAAAGCTGAAACTATTGTTAATAATGCACAAGGTCAGGGTGATTATGCTGGTTGGAAAGCTTACGAAAATAAAGAAAACAAATATTGGTTAGTAGAAAATATATTAAATCCAAGTTACGCCCCACTGAGAACCTGTTTATACAATTACCATAGACTTGGTTTAGATATTATGAGCGATAAACCATTGGAAGGTAGAGCAAAAATTGCAGAATCGTTAAATGAATTAGAAAAAGTTCATGCTGTTAAACCTGGTTTAATAATAATGACTGCATTTTTTCAAGCTAAAAGTAAAGAAATAATAAGCATTTTTTCGGAATCACAACCTGATGAAAAATTAAGAGTATCAAATCTATGTAAAAAAGTTGATCCTGCTCGTGCAAGTGATTACGACAAGATTACTGCTCAAAAATAAGTACCTCAAGAAGACAATGTTACAAACATTAAAAATTAAAAACTTTGCGCTCATTGATTCTTTAGAGATTGATTTCGAAAAAGGATTTACTACCATTACAGGCGAAACTGGAGCTGGGAAATCAATAATTATAGGTGCTCTATCTCTTTTAATTGGTCAGAGAGCCGATTCTTCTGTTCTTAAACAACCTACAGAAAAAAGTATTATTGAAGCAATTTTTAATATTAATGGCTACGAATTAGAACAATTCTTTAATGATAATGATATTGATTTTGAAATAGAATCTGTTATAAGACGTGAAATTTCTCCAAATGGAAAATCTCGAGCATTTATTAATGATACTCCTGTAACACTTGATATATTAAAAATGTTAGGTGAAAGTCTTATTGATATTCATTCACAACACGAAAACAGTTTACTAAATACTAGCGAGTTTCAACAAAATATAATTGATTGTACCGCAAATATTCAGTCGGAAGTAAATAGTTATAATGAATCATTTACTCTTTTAAAGAAAAAAGAACAAGAATTAGAAAAGGCAAAAATAGAAGCTGAAAAATCTGTTTTAGAATTACAATTTAAACAATTCTTATTTGAAGAATTAGAAAGAGCTAAACTAGTTGTTGGAGAACAAACAGAATTAGAAGAAGAATTCGAAAGATTAAATCATATAGAAGATTTAAAAGAAGCATTTTCTCAAGCAAATGCTATTTTTAATAACGATGAAACAAATGTAATAGGACAAATTAAAAACGTAATTACACTTTTCTCGAAATCAAAAACATTTTTCAAACCATCAGATCAATTAACTACGAGACTAGACGAAGCTTTAATTGAACTAAAAGATATTGCCAATGAAATATCAAGCAATAATAATTCAATTTATGCGGATCCAGAAAAACAACAGATAGTTGGTAAACGACTTGATACTATTTTAAGTTTAGAGCAAAAGCATAAAGTTGAGACAGTTAAGCAATTACTTGATATTCAGAATGAATTAGATCAATTTATTGTTAATACATCATTAAGTGGAGATAGAATTGATGCATTAGACACAGAAATAAAAAATCAAATAATTGAACTAGAAATTAAAGCAACTATTTTATTGGAAAAGCGACAAAAAGCAGCGTTACCATTTAGTAAAATAATTACAGAAAAACTAAAAGAACTAGGCATGCCTAATGTTGATTTTCAAATTGATGTAATAAAAACGAAAGAACTTCGTCGAAATGGTAAAAGCGAAACAAAATACATGTTTTCTGCAAATAAAAATATGCCATTACAACCAATAACTGAAACTGCTTCGGGTGGTGAATTATCTAGAATTATGTTATGTTTAAAAGCTGAATTATCGTTAGCGAAAACATTACCAACTATAATTTTTGATGAAATTGACACTGGTGTATCTGGAGATATTGCAGATAAAATGGGAAATATAATGAAAGAAATGTCTCAAAATATGCAAGTAATTTGTATTACTCATTTAGCTCAAATTGCAGCAAAAGGAAACGAACATCACATTGTATATAAACAAGATAACGAGAATACAACAAACACAAATATAAAAAAACTCACCAAAGATGAACGAGTAAATGAAATTGCCAAAATGGTGAGTGGCAAAAATCTTACAAATGCAGCAATTCAACATGCTAAAGAATTGCTTAAAAGTTAATTAAAAAACGAAAAACTATGGCACACGATTTATTAAAAGGCAAAAAGGGCATCATTTTCGGTGCATTGAACGACATGTCAATTGCATGGAAAGTTGCAGAAAAAGCTCACGAACAAGGAGCAGAATTTGTATTAACGAACACAGATTCAGCTATAAGACTTGGTTCAATACACGAATTAGCAGAAAAAACAAATTCAAAAATCATAGCTGCAGATGCTGCAAATGTTGACGATTTAGAAGCATTACTTTCTGAAACAATGGAACATTTTGGTGGTAAAATTGATTTTATTCTCCACTCAATCGGAATGTCATTAAATGTTCGTAAAAAACGACCATACGATGATTTAGATTACAACTATATGATGAAGAGTTTAGATATTTCAGCAATATCATTCCATAAATTATTACAATCGGCTCGTAAACTTGATGCTATTAATGAATGGGGATCGGTAGTTGCATTATCGTATGTTGCAGCTCAACGTTCGTTTTATGGCTATAATGAAATGGCAGAAGCAAAAGCGATGTTAGAATCTATTGCTCGAAGTTTTGGTTATATTTATGGTAGAAACAAGAAAATTAGAATAAACACTATTTCACAATCACCAACATTAACAACAGCTGGAAGTGGAGTAAAAGGGATAAATGATTTATTAGACTTCTCAGAAAGAATGTCTCCTCTTGGAAATGCAAGTGCCGAAGATTGTGCTGATTACTGTTTAGTAATGTTCTCTGATTTTACTAAAAAAGTAACAATGCAAAATCTATTCAACGATGGTGGATTTTCTAGTATGGGTATGAGTTGGAAAGCAATGCAAGTTTATTCAAAACATCTTGATGAAGTTTTGAAAGAAGAAGCTGAGATAACCGACTAATGATAATTAATTTATTAGATTAGATGTTCTAAATATTAAAAAGTTTAGTTACATTTAATTTTAAACAATTGAATTTTATAATATTAAGAGTATAAATCTATTAACTTTTACTACTATGTCAAAATCTGATACATTTAAGTCTATTGAAGATAATGTCTTAAACATAACGTTTTCGGACATATTTGAATTGGAAGAAATACAGAAAATCCAAACATTATTTTCTGATGCCTTTGGTGTATCGTCCTTAATTACAGATACTTCTGGCAAGACTATTACAAAGACTTATAATTATTGCACGCTATGTAAAGATATTATAAGAAAATCTGGACAAGGAATGCACGATTGTGGTGAAATGGAACGAATACTTAGTAAACATTCTGAAGATGGACCTGTTTTAAGAGAATGTAATAATAGTGGACTTTGGGAAGCTGGAGTAAATATAATCGCTGGCGGACAACATATTGGAAGTTGGATTGTTGGTCAAATTCAAAATGATTATAAATATGATAATCAAATTAAAAAGATTACCGACAAATTAGGCGTTAATCAAGAAGAATTTACATTAGCACTCTATGATGTGCCTATTATGCCAATGACTCGATTTAAAAGCATTTCTGACATGTTATATACATTTATTAACTCTCTCGCAGAAAATAAATATAAAAATCTTCAGCTAAAAAAATATATAGCTGAAAAAGAGGGTTTAAGTGAATAATATTTCAATATAAAAAGATTAACGGCAATCGATTTCAAATAGAAATGATTGCCGTTTTTTATTTATTATCATTATTTTAATTAAACTTGAAAAATAAATTAAGATATAAAACCTATAAAAATATTTAAAATGATAATTTCAATCAAATTCCGAGTTATTATAGTCGTATGTGTGGCAATCATTTTGGGTTCTCTGTACTATATTTCAGAAAATAGTAAAAACAAGAAAGATTTAAAACAAACGACAGGAGTTATTGTATACTTGAACAAAACATTTTTAAATTATCCATCAACGAATAAAGAAAAATATCGTTATTTAAGCATTGCAAATTATCCGTTAATGTTTGAAATGTATGCTGATAATCAAGCTTTTTTGATTGATAAACTTAAAACAGGAGACGTTGTTACTGTCTATTATAATGAAGTCAATGAAAATTCAAATAATGGAATAAATAGTTCTCTTTATTTTCTTGAAAAAGATTCGAAAATATATTTCAAAAATACAGAAACATACAAAACAGTTTGTATTGTAATAATCATAATTACGTCATTCATTGGACTTATAAGCTTTATACTATTTAAGCGAGGTAAATTAGAATTATAAAATTGAAAAAAATCAAAATAAACAAAGGACAAATTTCAAAACGTCAAATTATTGTTGTCGTTGTTGGCTTTAGTATCACAACTTTAATGACTTATTTATGGATATTATACGGTTCAAATCATTTCTTTTCTTTGTTAATACGTTTTAGAGGTAAATATATAAACGAAGCATTTATTCTGGTTATTGGATTGATAATCTTAGGTTTTGGATTATTTGATATTTACCAAACAAAAAAATAAATGCTACTTAAATAATACAATCAATTAAATGGCGTTTAAAAGCTTTAGAAAAATAAGATTATGAAAAAGTTAATAATGTATATACTAGCAAGTTCTATTCTAATAGTCGCTTGCAAAAAAACGTCGACAAATCCCAGTTATTCCCCAACTTGTACATCATCTGGAAAATCTTTTTCCTCCGATGTTTTGCCGATCTTAAAAAATTCTTGTTCAGATTGTCATTCATTTAATGATTTTGCATCTGTTTCGGGACAAACATCAAGAATAAGGAGCAAGATTGTAGATGGATCAATGCCTCAAGGCAGTTCCTTAACTACTGCACAAAAGAATGCAATAGTTTGTTGGATTGACAACGGTGCAATTAATAATTAGTTCAAAAAACTGCCTAAAAACGAATCTAAATTAATTAATTACCGTAATAGATAATTAGATATTTTGAAGAGTATTCTAATTATAAAGGTAGAATTGATTTAAAAGAAAGGGAGGTATGCTATGTTGGAATATACAAAAACAGTTCTATTGCGAGTAAGTTTCGATAAATTGCTTTTTAAAAAGGAACTAGAAAAGTCGTTAAATACTTTAGAGCCTAAAGAAATTATTCAGCTACAATCTTGGTTAGGACAAAAATATAGTCGTGTATTTCCTGAAATTATAGAAGAATATTTTTAAGCTTTCAATTCATATTGTTACATTTGATCATATAAATTTTGATTAAAAATATGAACAATGTATATGCAATAGGTGAAATCGTTTACGATATTATATTTCGTGATAATCATCCACAACAAGCTAATCCTGGAGGATCGATGTTAAACTCAGCTATATCGCTAAGTAGAACGGGTCTTCCAGTTTTTTTTATAGGTGAAATTGGCTGTGATGAAGTTGGAAATATTATTAAATCTTTCCTTGTTGATAACTCTGTTAATATATCACATATTCAATCGTATACAAATCACAAATCAAATATTGCATTAGCATTTTTAAATAAAAAAAATGATGCAACATATATATTTCATAAAGATTATCCTAAACAACGATTAACGCAAGAATTACCAATACCTATTAATGGAGACATTGTATTATTTGGATCTTCATTTGCCTTACAATCAGAAACTAGAAAGCCCCTACTTCAACTTTTGCATAATGCAAAAACAAACGGAGCTACTATAATATATGATCCAAATTTCAGGAAACAATTGACTGAAAAAAATCTGCTTTTAGAAATGATTAAAGACAATATTTCTAATGCAAATATTGTTAGAGGATCGGACGAAGATTTTCATAATTTATTTGGAGAAATAGATGAATCTTCTATTTATGCAATAGTTCAAGAAATTGGCTGTAAATATCTGATAATTACTAAAAATAGTAATTCAGTTTTTATACAAACACCTACATTTATTGATACTATTTCTGTTCCTAAAATCGAAACAAAAAGTACTATAGGTGCAGGTGATAATTTCAATGCAGGACTAATATATGGGCTTCAAAAGCTGAATAAAAATGTAAATGAATTAACGAAAGATAATTGGTATGAGATTATTAATTTTGCAATAGAATTTGCTTCAAATGTTTGTGTAAGTTTTGATAATTATATTTCGCTCGATTTGGCTTCGAAATATTTTATTCAGAAATAGAAACTGCAAGCTTTTTATATAAATGATGCACGATATCTTCTAACGTTTTCTCGCCTATTTCAATCGAAATTTCTTCAGCATTAAGATTCGTCTTTGGGGATGTAGTAACTACTATTAAATCAGAGTTATTAACAAGTTTATTAACAGTATTGATTGAATCATCTATACCATAACAAATAGTTATAATTCCTGTATGTAGGAATAGTTTAGCTGTTTCAATTGTAAGGCGCAATATTTCAGATTCATCATTTTTACAATTGCTACAAATACCATTTAAAAGCCTATCGGAATCGATTACAGAACTTAAAATCCCTGCTGAGAAAAAACGTCGTTCTAATAGAAAAGCGATATCTCTTACAATATTTAATTGTCCAGAAATGAATACAATTTTAGCTTTCTGTAATAACTCCTGTTCTCTTTCCTCACGTGTAACAAATTCAATTGCCATGAAACTTAAAACTCAAAATTATGAACTAAAACTATTACATTGTATCTTCAATCAAATATTGAAACTTTCGAGGAATAGATGTTTCAAATTCGAGTAATTTTCCTGTTACTGGATGATTGAATTTTAAAACTCTAGCATGAAGTCCTAAACGATGAATTGGGCTTGGTTTTGCCCCATATTTTCTATCTCCAATTACCAAATGACCTAAATCCTTCATATGAACACGAATTTGGTTTTTTCTACCAGTTTCGAGGCTAGCTTCTAATAATGTATAAAATCTACTACGTTTTAATACATTAAATTTAGTAATTGCTAAATCACCGTCATTAGGAATTTGGCTTGAATAAACATTAAATGCAGCATTTTCTTTTAACCAAGATGTAATTGTTCCATTTTCTTGTTCGACTCTTCCTTCAACAACTACAGTATAAATTCTCTCTTCTACCGTATCGAGCCATGCGTGTTGAATTTTTTCTTTTACTTCTTCTGATTTTGCAAACATCATTAATCCGGAAGTATCGCGATCTAAACGATGTATAACGAAAATTTTATAATTTGGAGAAGATATTTTAACATGTGCACGAAGTATGTTATAAGCAGTAGGCTCATCACTCTTAGGATCTGACGCAATTGATAACAAACCAGAATCTTTATTTATAACAATAAGATGTTGATCTTCATAAACAATTTTTAAACCTTTATAATGTGTTTGTTGAGCGACTAAACCTGTCTGAATACTAACTTCTTGACCGACTTGTAAAGGATGATTATATAATGTAACAACCTGTCCATCAACTAAAACTTGACGATGAGATAATAATGATTTTATACCATTCCGACTTTTTCCATTATAGGCAATCATTAAAAAATCCATCAATTGAGATGCTTCTTTAACTTTAAAATTTATTCGTTTGGGACCTTCGAACCTTTTGTCCTTTTTTTCTGATTTAGCCACCTTATTCTTTGTTTAATAATGTGCTGCAAATATACGGTTTAATTTGAGTTATTTTTAAAGCACATTTTCATAAAAAACAAAAGCTCGTCACACCGTTAAAATGACGAGCTTTGAAATATAGTTTCAATAATTATCAGGCTTTCCAAGCATTTTTTGAATTAAAAAATGCCTTATACACCGACCAATTTGAAACTGTTAAGACAACATGGAGGACAAGTAAAACAATAGCCATAACAATAGATGCAGGCTCTAAAAATAAATGAAAAAGGAAAATATTTATGAGAACTGGAGTTAGAATAACTAATGCTAAAGGAACAAGATAACCTGTTAAAAGTAACAATCCAACTATTGTTTCTGTACCTTTAAGTAAAGGTAAGAAATAACCCGTTTTCATTAATCCACCCATAAAATCTGCAATTACGCCAGTTAAAGGTGGCTGTGGAATAAAGTGTAAAAATCCATTTAAACCAAACACAAAGAATATTAAACCTAATAATACTCTTGCAATAATTGAGACTATTTTCATGACAAATATTTTAAATAATTATAAATAGTTTGACAAATTGATTGTTCAAACATTACAAAAAAACTTAAAAATTTATTTGTGAAATAAGAAAGCTTTATAGCATTTTGAAAAAAAACGGTATATTTGCCGCTCCAATAACTGCCCAGGTGGTGAAATTGGTAGACATACCAGCTTGAGGGGCTGGCGCCTTCACGGGTGTGCAAGTTCGAATCTTGTTCTGGGCACGAAAAAGCTTCATCAAAAATAGATGAAGCTTTTTTATTTATACATTAAGAAGCGTTTTAACTTTAGTTTTAATATCCTCTAAACCAAAAGGTTTTTCAATAAAATCATTAATTGCATGATCGTTACAATAGGAATGCATTAAATCTTTAGATTTTCCAGAAACTAATAATATTGGTAAATCAATAGATTGATATGAATTTCCAGAACGAATCTTTTTTGCAATTTCAATTCCATCCATATCGGAAAGAGTTAAATCGAGAATTAACAAATCGTATTTATCTGATGTAGCCAATATTTCGTGTCCACTTTCCATTATCGTACTGGTATAACCCATCATGGAAAAAATTCTTTGTAATAATTTTTGGTTTTGAAGTTCGTCTTCAGCAATTAATATTTTCATTTACAAATTTTTAAAACGGTTTTATTTCGAATGCTTGAGGGAATTTAACGCCACCAACATAAGGACGTACTTTAATTGATAAACCTTTGGCACTTCCATTCATCATATACGACATTCCAAATGTTTTAACAGCAGCTCCATTTTCTCCAGCTAATTGTTTTTTTAAATCGAAACTAACTGGAATTGATAATGTTGCTGTTTCTCCAGGTTTAACTTCGAAATGTTGATTAAAAATTCCACTTAAAAGTTCTTTACCTTGAACTAAAGCTGTCCATTCGATTTTATCGAGAGCAGCAACTTTTTTATTGGGATTAGTTACAAGAACCAAAACATTAAACGACATGGGAGCTTCTTTTTCGTAAAGCAATTTACCTAAAATTGATGTTCCCATAAAGCCAGCCTTTTTATCTTTTTTCATTTCGTCGAGTTTTTGACCCGATACTATTACATCGCTAATTCCCGAATATTTAAATTCGCAGGTTTGTAACCTTTTTAATTTTGCTGCTCCACAACCCAAAAGGGCAAATAGTATTACAATTAATAAAACTCTTTTCATAGTTTATATTTGATTTTAAGCAAAAATATGATTTTTAAGGATATATATTCTACTTATTTTTGAATTTTCAAATAAGTATAAATGCTATTGGTCAACTAACCTTATAGATCTAATATTGTAGCATTAAATAGAATTCATAAAATATGAGTCAAGAATTAGCAAATATATTAACACAAGAGTTTGAAAATAAAGAAATTGCCAACACACTACAAGCAATTTCGGAACGCTACAAAGATGGTAGTATTTTCACAACAAGCTTTGGAATCGAAGATCAAGTAATAAGTCATTTTATATTTGATAATTCGATTTCGATTAAAGTTGCAACACTCGATACGGGAAGATTATTTAAAGAAACCTACAAAACCTATTCGAAAACATTAGAGCAATATAAAAAGCCTATTCACTGTTTTTTCCCCCAACATACAACTGTAGAGAAAATGATTACAGATAAAGGTCCATATAGCTTTTACGAATCTGTTGAAAATAGAAAAGAATGTTGCCAAATACGAAAAATAGAACCTTTAAAACGATTACTTGCAGGCAATAAACTTTGGATAACAGGTATTCGTGCCGACCAAAGTGAGAATCGAACCTCGATGCAACTTTTTATGTGGGACGAAGGCAACCAAATAATGAAATACAATCCATTATTATTTTGGAGTCTTGAAGATTGCTTTACCTTTGCCAAAACAAATCATATTCCCTATAACATCCTACACGATAAAGGTTTTGTAAGTATAGGATGTGAGCCTTGTACACGCGCAATACAAGAAGGCGAAGATTTTCGTGCTGGCCGCTGGTGGTGGGAAGATAAATCGAAGAAAGAATGCGGACTTCATGGATAACTAAAAACTAAGAACTAAAAATTAAAAACTAATACAATGTCACATAAATACAATGAAAACCATTTACGAGAACTCGAGAACGAAGCAATCTTTGTAATGCGAGAGGCAGCTGCTCAATTCGAAAATCCAGCAATTCTGTTTTCAGGTGGTAAGGATTCGATAGTACTTGTACATTTAGCTTTAAAAGCTTTTTATCCAGCTCGAATTCCTTTCAAATTGGTTCATATAGATACTGGTCACAATTTTGAAGAAACATTAACCTATCGCGACGATTTAGCAAAAGCTGTCGATGCTCAGTTAATTGTAAAATATGTACAAGATTCTATCGATAAAGGTCGCGTAGTTGAAGAAAAAGGAATAAATGCAAGTCGCAATAAACTGCAAACAGTAACATTACTTGATGCAATTGAAGAATTAAAACTCGATTGTGCAATTGGTGGCGGTCGTCGTGACGAAGAAAAAGCTCGTGCAAAAGAACGTTTCTTCTCGCATCGCGATGAGTTTGGACAATGGGATCCAAAGAATCAACGTCCAGAATTATGGAACATCTTTAATGGCCGTAAAAATGTAGGCGAAAACTTTAGAGTTTTCCCAATTAGTAACTGGACCGAAATGGATGTTTGGCAATATATATTACTTGAAAAAATTGAGATGCCAAGTCTTTATTATACACATCGTCGTAAATGTTTTAACCGCGATGGTGTATGGTATGCATTAGCAGATTGTATGACATTGAAAGATACCGAAAAAGTTGAAGAACTTGATGTTCGTTGTCGCACAATTGGCGATATTACCTGTACTGGTCTTTCATTATCAAAAGCATCGACATTAGAAGAAATTGTTGAAGAAATTGCAGCATCGAGAGTTACAGAAAGAGGAAGTAGAACAGATGATAAACGTTCGGAAGCTGCGATGGAAGATAGAAAGAAAGAAGGATATTTTTAAATAAAAACAAATAACCCCAACCCCTTGAAAAGGGGCTAAAACATTCACATTGTGAAATGGCAGTTAGCCCTCCTTTTAAGGAGGGTTGGGAGGTATTAAAAGATTAAAACTTAAAACAAAGTCACATGAGTCAAAGAGGATATTTAGATATGACGCTTTTGCGTTTTTCGACAGCAGGAAGCGTTGATGATGGAAAAAGCACCTTAATAGGTCGATTATTATACGATAGCAAAGCAATTTTCGAAGATCAACTAGAACATATCGAAGCTACGAGCAAACGTCGTGGAGAAGAAGAAGTTAACCTTGCTTATTTAACCGATGGTTTAAGAGCAGAACGCGAACAAGGCATTACAATTGATGTAGCTTATCGTTACTTCGCAACACCAAAACGCAAGTTTATTATTGCCGATACTCCTGGTCATATTCAATATACCCGAAACATGGTTACCGGAGCAAGTACATCAAATTTATCGATAATTTTGGTTGATGCTCGTAATGGCGTTGTTGAACAAAGTATTCGTCATACTTACATTTCGTCCCTACTCGACATCAAACATATTGTATTTGCTATCAACAAGATGGACTTGGTTGATTTCAGTAAAGATGTATATGATAAAATTGAAAAAGAGTTAAGAGTTTTAGCAATAAAAATGAATGTTCGCGACTTTCATTTTATTCCAATGAGTGCTAAAAATGGTGACAATGTTGTGGATGCTTCGGTAAATACTCCTTGGTACAACGGTCCTACTTTATTGCATTTACTCGAAACAATTGAATTGAGTGGCGATAATAACCTCGAAGATGGACGTTTTCCTGTACAATATGTAGTTCGTCCATACAAAGAAGATTTCCACGATTATAGAGGTTATGCTGGACGCGTAGCAAGCGGAGTTTTCAAACCTGGCGATAAAGTAACAGCTTTACCATCGGAAATGGAATCGACAATACAATCGATCGACTTATATAAAGATAAGCTTATTGAAGCATATCCGGGCGATTCAGTAATTATATCATTGACAGACGACATTGATATCAGTCGCGGTGGAATGCTTGTTCATTCGCATTCTAAACCTACAATTACGCAAGATATTTCGCTAATGGTATGTTGGTTCAACGAAAGACCTTTAGTTCCTGGAAACAAATATTTGATACGTCATACATCGAGCGAATCGAAGTGTTCGGTACGCAGCATTGATTTCAAAATGGATATAAACACCATGGAGAAAAACAACGAAGACAAGATTTTAAAAATGAATGATATAGGACAAGTTACTTTAAGAACTGCTAAACCATTGTTTATAGATTCATATAAGAAAAATCACATCACTGGAAGTCTAATTTTTGTAGATGAAGGTACCAATGAAACGGTTGGTGCTGGAATGATTCTTTAATTTAATTTTGAATTATTAATTATAAATTTTTAATTAAGAAAAAGTTCTTCGAAAAGTAAAAAATCGAAGGACTTTTTTTATTCCCGTAATTCGTAATTATTAATTCGTAATTGATTTATTTTCCGTACTTTTGTAACGCATAAAAGCAAAGATCATGAGCAATAATATCCTTGAACATTTAGGTGAAATACTAAAACATAATCCTCAGAACCTCACTATTGTAGAAGAACAAATAGATATTGAGATTCAAATGGAATATTTCAAGGTATCGAGAGTTCATAAAGAATCGAAAACCGATATCGTTGACGTTGCTGAAAAAGATATTTTAACAAATCCAGAAGCTACAATCGATGAGAAAAAACAAGTTTTAACAAGACTTGCAACGCTCGAAAATGTTGAAGCTTACAGAGCAATCGAAGCTTTTTACAATAACGAAAACGATCCTTTCCTTCTAAGCTGGTCGGCCCTTGCCTTAAAGGAAAGCAAGATGATGTTAGAATCGTCGTTACTCGATGAAAAACAAATACTTATATCGACTGGTTTAGGTGGTAAGAAATCGAAACTTCGTTACTTTATTGTGTTTGTGTCGAAATCGGGTGAAATATTTAACGAAACACAACGAAAAGTAATTAAAAGCGAAGTCGAATTTGTACTTCAGGAAAACAAAAGTGATGTTGAAAGCATCGATTTTGATGAAAACTATTCAAAGATTGTATCGCTTATTCCATTGGATGTTCCAATAAAAGACACCATTTCGAGTGTAATTGACGAATGTAATCTGTATGGTGATTTTATTAAATCTAACTTCATCATTACTAACGTTAAAAAACTATCTACGCAAGAAATAACCGATTTCTTAAATGCTCCCGATAACGACGAAGAGGAAGAAGACGATTTCGATGAATTAGATATCAACGATTTGTTGGAATAATACCAATAATTTAATTTGTAACTCGTTGGTCATGCTGAGCCTATCGAAGCATTTATGTAATCTCAAATCCTTCGACAAGCTCAGGATGACATTCGTTTAATCATAATTAATATTGAATATTTAATGTACTCTTGGGGACACAATCGACGGTTTAATTCATATACCGAATATTTCAAAACCATTTTTGGAGAGCGCGTTCAAAAAATATCGCTCGATGCTGGATTTACTTGTCCTAATCGCGATGGTTCGAAGGGATTTGGCGGATGTTCGTACTGCAACAATAACAGCTTTTCTCCATCGTATTGTAAACCCGAAAAGACTGTTGCTCAACAGATAGAAGAAGGAATAGAATTCCACAAATTCCGTTATAGACGTGCCGATAAGTTTTTAGCTTATTTCCAAGCATATTCGAACACCTATAAAGATATTGAAAGCCTAAAAGCAATATACGAAACCGCCAAACAACAAGGTATCGTTGGTTTTGTTATTGGCACTCGTCCCGATTGTATTGACGACGAAAAACTCGATTATTTTGCCCAATTAGCCAAAGACTATTATGTAATTATTGAATATGGCATTGAATCGTGCAACGACCGCACCCTAGAACGTGTAAATCGTGGTCATAACTTTGCAACAACAGTAGATGCCATTACAAAAACAGCAGAACGTGGTATTAACGTTGGTGGACATCTTCTCTTTGGACTTCCTGGTGAAACAAAAGTAGAAATGTTACAACAAGCAAACATTATTTCCCAATTACCTTTAAACACTATTAAATTCCATCAATTACAAATAATTAAGGGTACTCGCTTCGAGCAAGAATACAAGGCAAATCCTGATGAATTTTCGCTATTCGAAATGAGCGAATACATCGATTTTATTGTACAATTTACCGAAAGACTGAATCCAAACATTGTTATTGAACGTTTTTCGAGCGAAAGTCCGCCCCGCTATGTTGTTGCTCCCGAATGGGGACTGATTCGTTATGACGAAATGCTTCGATTGATTGAAAAGAAAATGGAGTTGAGGGATACTTGGCAAGGGAAGTTTTTTCAAAAATAGAATAAGAAATGGAAATTATTTCTGACCAACCTACATTTATCAGTTTCAATCAAAATATTTCGGCTTATTCCTTGCCCGAAAAATTCACCTATCCTTTTAATTACACACCACACCCACTCTGCCGTTTGGCGGTTTCTGAATTGAAACAACATTTAGAAACACAATCGGATTGGGAACATAATTTTGGAATAGATGCTCGGGTAAATGGTACGAATATTGGCAAAATGTTCGGCATTTTACTCGTTCGTAATAGTCAAAACGAAATTGGTTATTTGGCAGCATTTTCGGGCAAATTAGCGGGGAAAAATCATCATCCCTTATTTGTTCCTCCTGTTGTCGATTTATTACAGGAAAATGGCTTTTATAGGATTGGGGAAGATGAAATTTCTGCAATAAATCGAAGAATTACTGCTTTAGAAAACAACGAAATATATAAACAAATTACCGTTGATTTTGAAGACTTTAAGAAGCAAGCATGTATTGCATTAGAGCAATACAAAATAGCTATGAAAGCAGCCAAACATTCTCGTGATGTTTGTCGTGAAGATGCGCAAACGAAACTAGATTCTGAAGCATTTACAACTCTTAAAGATCAATTAAAAAACGAAAGTCTTAAATGGCAATACGATTATAAAACACTATCGAAACATTGGCAAGAAAAACTTGAAAATTTCCAAGTAAAGATAAATGTTTACCTCAACGAGATTAATGCATTAAAAGAAGAAAGAAAATCAAAATCGGCTGCTTTACAACAAAGAATGTTTGACCAATATCAATTTCTTAATTTTAAAGGAGAGACGAAGAGTGTTTGCGATATTTTCCTTCAAACAGATCAAAAAATTCCTCCTGCAGGTGCAGGAGATTGTGCTGCTCCCAAGTTATTACAATATGCCTATCAGCAAGGATTTCACCCATTAGCATTAGCTGAATTTTGGTGGGGACAATCGACCAGTTCCGAAATTCGCAAACATGGATGCTTCTACCCTTCTTGTCGCAGTAAATGTGAGCCAATTCTTGGACACATGCTCGAAGGATTGGAAGTTGAAACAAATCCAGTTTTAAAACAACAAGAAGTATCAAATATTCCTGAAATAATTTTCGAAGATTCAGCAATTATTGTTATAAACAAACCTGCCGAATTTTTATCGGTTCCAGGAAAACAGATTGCCGATTCGGTTTACGATTTCATTAAACGAAACTATCCCGAAACAACAGGCCCCATAATTGTTCACCGACTTGATATGTCAACTTCGGGATTAATGGTTATTGCAAAGACATTAGAGGCGTATATAAACCTTCAAAAGCAATTCCTAGATCGAACTATTAAGAAACGATATATTGCCTTGTTAGAAGGAATTGTAAAAAGCGATGAAGGTGAGATAAATTTACCTTTGCGCGTCGATTTAGATAACCGTCCACATCAACTTGTTTGTTTCGATTATGGAAAGCCTGCTTTTACTAAATGGAAAGTTATTGAACGTTCGAACAACCGAACGAGAATTATTTTTTTTCCTGTAACAGGACGAACCCATCAATTAAGAGTTCACGCATCGCATCCTCAAGGATTAAATTGCGCAATTGTTGGCGACGATTTATATGGCGAGCGTGCCGATAGATTGCACTTGCATGCCGAATATTTAGAATTTGTGCATCCCGAAAATAAAGAATTATTGCGTTTTCAAATAGATGCAGAATTCTGATTTTGAATCGTTAAATATCATTACAAAGCTAAAACCTTTTCAAGAATAAACTGTATATGAATGTAGTTGAATACTCGCATTGAATTATACTTCGTTATGGTATCAAATACATTCAAAAAAACTTTAAAGTATATTCTTGCAGAAGAAAAACCATTTTCTTTAGAACATCGTTTGTTATTATCGTCACTTATAGTTGGTTTTTTAATGAGCATTTTAGGTTCAATAATCAATTCGTTCATAATTACATCTACAATTGCCATTTTTGTACCCTTATTAATCTCTTTAATTATTTTAATACTTTATTATTTCGTTAGATTTCAACAAGATCTAAAACATATTACATTATTTATAGCATTTGCTGGTATTATTGGAATATCTACAATATGGATTTTTAATGGCGGTATTAATGGTTCGAATATTTTACCTTCATATGTAATTTTAATTTTATCACTTTTAGTTGTCCCACAAAACATTAAAGCTTTTGTCATACTATTATTTATTCTAATTAATATAATTATAGCTTTTGTTCAATTATATAAACCTGAAATAATAATAGCATTTCCAACAGAAAGAGAACGTTGGTTAGACTATGTATTTACAATGATATATAGCTCTTTCGCAATTTTTTTGATTATTAGTTATGTTCATAAAAGTTATACTCGCGAACGATTAAGAGCCGAAGAAAATGAACGTATTTTTAAATCATTATCCGAAAATAGTCAAGATAATATTTCGCGTTTTGATCGACAACATCGTCATCTTTATGTTAACCGAGCAAAAGTCGAATTGACAAAATTATCTGCAAAACAAATCATCGGAAAAACCTATACAGAATTAGATATACTCGATAATCATCAAACATCAAAACTTGAAAATAGTATTGAAAATGTATTCGTATTTTGTAAACCAGTAAATATATTATTAGATTTTACAATAGATGATAATTCGATATATCTCGATTATCGGTTATATCCTGAGTTAGACGAGCAATGTAATGTTATTTCTGTTCTTGGTGTCTCAAGAGATATTACCGAATTAAAACAAACCAATGCCCAACTTTCGCAACTAAATATCGATAAAGATCGATTTATTTCTATTCTTGCTCATGATATTAAAAGTCCATTTAATGCAATACTTGGTTTCTTAGATTTATTATCATCAAATATTCATATTTACGACTTAGAAAAAATTGAAAGACAAATAAATATTATAAACGACAAAGCAATTTTAACTAATAATTTACTTGAAGAAATATTGACCTGGGGACGTGCACATTTAAGCAAAATGCCTTTCAATCCCCAAACAGTAGGATGTCGACCTATTTGCCAAAATGTTATAAAACAACTTGAAGCAAATGCTAATCACAAAAGCATAAAAATTTCAATTGATGTTGACGAAGATTTAACTGTCTATGCAGATTTAGATATGTTAAATACAATATTACGAAATCTTATATCGAATGCTATTAAATTCACAAACGAAGGAGGCATGGTAACTGTGTCTGCAGAACAAAACGATTTACACATTTTTATTTGTATTTCGGATAATGGTGTAGGTATTAATAATGACGAATTAGTCCGTTTATTTGACATTTCACAAATTCAATCAACTGTAGGAACTTTTAATGAAAGTGGTACAGGATTAGGATTACTTATTTGTAAAGAATTTGTAGAAAAACATTCTGGGAAAATATGGGCTGAAAGTATTATAGGCAAAGGCAGTGAATTTAAATGTAGCTTTCCAATTCTACTTTAGCGATCCTTATACATTCTATTTTCCAAATCATTTTACTCTACAAAAAAACATTTATATTTGTCGAAGGTCATACAATTTGTCCTATAATATCGATGTACATGAAATCTTACAATTGGGGAATACTTGGAACCGGCAAAATAGCTGTTAGATTTATTGAAGGTTTACAAACGCTTAAAGCTGCAAATGTATATGCTATAGCTTCGAGAAGCGAAGAAAAAGCTTTAGAGTTTGCCAATCAACATTCGGTTCAGGTGGCTTATGGTAGTTATGAAGAATTAGTTAAAGACCCATTGGTTGATGTTATATACATTGCAACTCCCAACAATCTTCACTACGAAAACACAAAGATGTGCCTTAATGCTGGAAAAGCAGTATTATGCGAAAAACCTTTTGCTCTCAATAGCTCACAATTGGTTGAAATGGTTGCTTTAGCTCAATCAAAAAAAGTATTTCTAATGGAAGCACTTTGGACAAGATTTTTACCTACAATCGAAAAAGTATTACAATTAATTGAATCTGGAGCAATAGGTGAACCTAAGATTCTAAAAGCTGATTTTGGCATTAAAGCAGAATACAATCCACAAAGTCGTTTATTCGATAAAACATTGGGTGGAGGTTCTGTTTTAGATATTGGCATTTATCCATTATTTTTATCTCAACTTTTATTTGGCAAACCAACAGCAGTAAAATCATTATCGGTAAATGCTCCAACAGGAACAGATATGACTGCAGGAATGATAATAACTCACGAAAAAGGAAGGATGTCTCTCCTAGCCTCTTCGTTTGCTGTTTCATTGGAAACAAAAGCAGAAATTGTGGGGACCGAAGGAACGATTACACTACACAGAATGTTTCACATGCCAACATCGATAAGCATTACAAAAGATGGAAAGACGAAAAAAGTTCCCGTTAAGATAAAAGGAAACGGCTACAATTACGAAGCTGAAGAAGTAATGAAATGTTTATCCGCAGGAAAAACTGAGAGTAGCAAGTTGTCTTTAACTTTTAGTCTTGAACTTATGAAAACAATTGATGAAGTTTTAAGTTTTTAATAAGTATTTTGAATGAAAAGCATTTTTATTTTCAAATACCTCTAAATCCGCTGAAGGGGACTTGGTCTCACCACATACCTTAAAGCCCCTTTAGGGGTTTGGGGTAAAAAAGAATTACGTTATAAGATTTTTTTTACTACTAATATGAAACAGAAATCGGAAAAATTTGCAAAGAACCAACAAGCTCCTAAAACGAGCAAAACCATTGAACCAACATTCAAATCGATGAGTAAATATGTTCAATATTCTATAATCGTACTTTTCTGTTTTGTTTTATATGGCAACACAATTCAAAGCGATTATGCATTAGACGATGCGTTAGTTATTACACAAAATAACTTTACAAAAAAAGGTGTCGAAGGTCTTAAAGAAATATTTTCGTACGATTCATTCAAGGGTTCTGGTGACACCTATATTCATTCTGTTTCGGGTGGTCGTTATCGTCCATTATCTATTGCAACGTTTGCAATAGAACATCAGTTTTTCGGAGAAAACCCACGTATTAGTCATTTTATAAATATCGTTTTGTATGCATTAACATGTTTACTTTTGTTTATTCTTCTAAATAAAATACTAGCTCGATATTCGAACATGCATTGGTTTAATACAATTCCATTTATTGCAACGCTTATATTTGTTGCTCATCCTATCCATACCGAAGTTGTTGCTAATATTAAAAGCCGTGATGAAATACTATCACTTATTTTCTCATTATTAAGCCTTTGGCTTATTTTAAAGTATATTTCATCAAAGAAAATAATTTTCTTACTAATTAGTCCAATTACATTTTTCTTAGCCTTACTATCGAAAGAAATCGCAGCCATTTTTGTCGTTATAATCCCCGCAACGATTTACTTTTTCTCGAACGAAAATTACAAGAAGATTGCGTTACTAATGACACCTATAGTTATCGTATTTATAGCATTTCTATTCTTAAGAAATAGTATGATTGCAAAAACAGAAACTGATATAAAATTTGTTCACGATGTAATGAATTATTCTTTTGCCGAAATGAATGTCGCTCAAAAATGGGCAACCATTATTTTCTGCCTTGGGTTATATGTTAAATTATTATTTGTTCCCCATCCTCTTACTTGGGATTATTATCCCTATCACATTAAAATTATGGAATGGTCGAATATTTCCGTATTAGTTTCTTTAATTGTTTTAATTGGATTAGTTTTTTTAATGCTTAAAGGTCTTAAATCGAAATCGATAGTTTCTTATTGTATACTTTTATTCTTAGTTCCACTTGGATTAACAGCAAATATCCTGTTTCCTGTTGGTGCTTTTATGAGCGAACGTTTCTTGTACGTTTCATCGATTGGATTTGCTATCCTTTTAGCCTGGATATTAGCCATTTATTCTCATAAGATAAAACTGAAACCATTATTTATTTTGTCTCCAATTCTATTCCTTTTTTCATTTAAAACAATTGATAGAAATAAAGCTTGGAAAGACGACGACACTTTAATTGCAACCGATTGCAAAACATCTGTAAATAGCGTAAGAAGTAATGCCGAATATGGCAAAAAACTTTATGTAAAAGCCCAAAAAGAAACAAATATCGAAGTTCAAAATTCAATGTACGACGAAGTAATGTATTACGAAACAAAGTCTTTCGAGATTTGCAAAAATGTTGAAACAACAAACTTTATTTTGGGAACATTGTACGGTAAATATAAACACGATTTAAATAGAGCTATTTTTTATCTCGACAACTCCATTCATCTCGATCCTAAACATATAGAAGCATACAATAATTTAGGAATTGCATACGGAATGTTAAAGCAATACGATAAAGCAATAGAAACATTCCAAAGCGCATTAAAAGCTTCGCCAAATGATATTGAAGTTTTAAAGAATTTAGCTTTAACCTATCAGTTTATGGGACAAGCTGAAAAAGCTACATTTTATGATAACAAAATAAAATCAATTGAGAGTAAAAAATAATTTTTAGAATGGATATCCTATTCCTATAGTAAAATTATAATCGGGATGATTTTTATTCCAACTAAAATTTCGTTGCGTCCATAACCATTGTTTGCTTGGATCGAGCGAAGGATTTCGAAGTTTTACAGCAAAATCGAAACGTAGCACAAAAAACGAAAAATTGGGCCTTAGTCCAAAACCTGCAGAAATTGCTATATCTTTATAAAAACTTGGTCCAAATTGAACAACCGATTGTGTACTATCTTTTAACGATGACCAAATATTTCCAACATCACTAAAAATGGCACCATTTAAGAAGCGAAATACAGGAAAACGTTGTTCTATATTTGCTTCAAGTTTTACTTCGCTTGTTGCATCAATATACATCGAATCAATTGTTTTATATTTTGTAGATTCAAGAGTTCCACTAGCCCAAGCTCTCATACTATTAGATCCTCCAGCATAATATTGTTTTATATAAGGAACAACCGAATTTTTACCTATAGGTATAGTATATCCAAAAAACATTCGGTAAACCGTCGATACATTTTGAGTTTCAAAATGATAAAATCTATAATCAATATCTGTTTTTACAAATTGTGCAATATTGGTATTGAACATCTGATAACTACCTTTTACAACTGGTCTTTTAGCTAATTTACTTAATGCATAAAGCGAATTTCCAGCTGTTTCAATAAAAAATTTACAATAGCCATAATCTTGTACCTTTTCTGGATTCATATTCTGCCAAATAACAGAATAATTAGTCGATGAAATAAAATAGTCCTCATATTTTTTTTCAATATTGTGCTGTTTTATATATGTATTAAATGCTAATGATCTATTAATGTATTGAACACCTTTAATTTCAAATGGAGTAAAATAATGTGTTAAGAATCTGCTAGGTTTCGACAAATAACCGAAAGATAAATAACGCAAAGGTCGCTCATAAAAAGGAATATTTTGATAACTGTATCCTGCTTTTACAAATGTTCTTAAACCATATTTTTTCGTCGTTTTTGAAGAAATAAATGGGAAAATAAATTTTGGAGATACTATCGACAAATCTATTCCATATTCTCTTGAATTAAATGAATTACTATTTTCAGTTTGAAGTAGACTGTTTTGTTCGAACGAATACCGTATCTTCATGCTATAAATCTCTGCACCACGAAAAAGATTTTTATTCTCGTAAGTTGCTTTTGCCTGTGCTCCCCAATCGCCACCAGTACTTGTACCTTCGAGGTTTACAGAATAACTTTGTTTTACCGAAGGACTAATTTGAATATAACAATCAAGTAAACCGGTTGCAGAAGTATCTTTTATCGATACATTCTCAAATTCAATAGAAGTTTGTCTAAAAATACTGTTTTGAGAAATATATAATTTCGTTTTTTCAACATCAAACATGTTGTATAACTGATTATTCTTAATATAATTACAATTTAAAATAACCTGAGGATTAACATATGGTTTTCCTTTACATAATAGAAATACATTTTCTTGTAATTTTATCGTATCGAGCGATTTGAGGAATAATTCTTTGTCTTTTAATACTTCTTTATAATCGTAATCAATAATAATAAATGTATTTCTAATTATATATTTTTTATGTTTCGATTTTTCTTGAATAGAATCGGTAAATTCTAATGATATTGGAGGATTTACATTTACCGTTACATTAATTTCGTTTGATTGTAATGAACTATCGGCTTCGAAAGTAATATTTTCTTTTTCAAAGAAGAAATATCCATTGCGATTTAACAATTTCGTAATTCGTTCACGTTCATTTTCTAAATGCTGAACGTCAAAATTTGCTCCCGTTTGCAATATAGAGTGTTTACTTTTACCTTCAATCAATGACATCAAATCTGAATCATCACAGTTATAATTTATTGATTTTAATACATAAGGATTATTTGCCGTTATAGTAAAGTAAAGCTTAGTTTTTTTATTCTTATTAATAATGTTTTTTTCAACTTTAGCTAAAAAATACCCCTTATTATTCATGAATTGTAATAATTGTGATTGAGATTTTTCGGCTAATAATTCATCAAATAATATAGGTTCATTTCCTATATGTGTAATAATCCATTTCTTAAATCGATTTCCTTTTCCATGTGAAAAATTATTATACACCGTAGTGTAAAATCGAAAAAAGAACAATGATTTCTGGTTTGCTTTCTGTTTTAAGATAGATTGTAAATCTTCGGATAATATTTCTTTAGAATCGCATGTTACTTTTGTATCAATCAAAAGACTCTGATTCTCTGTTAAATACTTCGTATTACTACAAGCCGACAATAGAATGCTTGCAATAAGACAAACAAAAAAAACCGTTTTTTTACTATTTACTTTATCGTACTTCAAAAAGATGTAATTTTATCGCAAAGTTATACAGTTAAAAATTTAAATGAATGCTTTCTAAAAATAAAATAAAATTTCTCCGTTCTCTTCAATCAAAAAAAGCTCGCGAAATTGAAAATTGTTATATTGCTGAAGGCGATCGCATTGTTAATGAATTACTTTCATCAAACTGTAAAATCATCGAAATTATTGCTTTAGCAGAATGGATCGAGGAAAATAATCTAATTATTAAAGGTATTCCTTACGAATATGCTTCGAAAGAAGAATTAAACTCTATATCATCTCTTACTTCACCTCAAAAAGTTCTATGTGTAGTTCAAATTCACGATATAAAACTACAAGTTGAATCTATTTCGCAAAAACTTGTTTTAGCACTCGATAAAATACAAGATCCTGGAAATATGGGTACAATAATTCGATTAGCTAATTGGTTTGGAATTGAAGATATTCTTTGTTCGAACGATTGTGTTGATATATATAATCCAAAAGTTATTCAAGCAACCATGGGCGCAATTACGAAAGTAAATATTTATTATTGCGATTTAGGAAAAATACTAAAAGAATACACTTCTTTGACAAATAAGCCAATTTATGGTACCTTTTTAGAAGGTGAAAATATTTATACTTCAGAATTAACTCAATCTGGAATAATCGTTTTAGGAAACGAAGGCAATGGAATTTCATCAGAAATAGAACAATTGATTAATACCAAAATAACTATTCCTAATTTTTCAAATACAGGTGTTGTTGAATCTTTGAATGTATCAATAGCTGCTTCAATAGTTTGTTCTGAATTCAAAAGACGATACTATTTGTAATGAAAGATAAAAAAAGTAGTTTTGCATTCAGTTTAAAACAATATAACTTTACTCTTAGCGTATAGTTATCAATAGTAATATTTATGAAAATAGGAAAAATACTTGAATATTTTGGAGTTGCTGTTGCTATTGCATTTATTGGAATGGGACTATTTTTAATATCAACAAATGCATTCAGTAATTTACCAGCAAATTACAAAATAATATTCTCTAGCCTTTTAATTGCTTATGGTGGATTTCGTTTAATCTCAATACTTTTAAACATTAAAAACAGAAAAATGTATGAAAACAATGAAGAATAATAAAATTGCCATTTTAGTTTTCTTGGCATTAGGAATTGTTTCTTGCAATCAATCTGTTAAAACAATTGACGAAACCCCTACTCGCGGAAATATTAAGATAGGTGTAGACGATTCGTATAAATTACTTTTCGATACCGAAATTATGACATTCGAGTCGACCTACCATTATGCACACATTAAACCTATATATAAGCCAGAATTAGAAATTCTAGATGCATTTCTTAAAGATTCTATTCGAACGATGATATCTTGTCGAGAACTAACAAAAAACGAGACAGATTATTTAGCAAGTAAACAAATAGTGGTTCGCACAACAAAAATCGCAAACGATGCAATTGCATTTATTGTTAATAAGAACAATCCTGATACAATGATTAATTACAATCAAATCAAAGATATTTTTACAGGTAAAATCGACAATTGGAAACTTATAAGCAAAAAATCGAAGGATAATAAAATGAAAGTTGTATTCGATAACGATAATTCAGGTAACGTTCGTTTTATCGTCGAAAAACTTCAATTACCGAATAAATTTCCTAAATATTGTTCCGCAGTTAATTCAAACGAAGAGGTTGTAAATTATGTTGAAAGCCACGAAAATGCTATAGGAATAGTAAGTGTAAATTGGATTAGCGATCGACAAGATTCTGTTTCTCATTCATTCTTAAGTAAGGTAAATGTAGTTGCAGTATCGAACGAAATAGAACCAGATGGAGGTTATTACTATAGACCTTATCAAGGTTATGTTGCCGATAAATCCTATCCATTTATTAGAAGTGTCTATGTTATATGTAGAGAAACTTTTTCGGGACTTGGTTCTGGTTTTGCATCATTTATTGCTGGCGATATTGGTCAAAGAATAATTCTTAAATCAGGAATGGTTCCTGCAACAATGCCTATAAGATTAGTTCAAGTAAAAAGTACTTATTAAATACCACGAAAACGGTATTTAATAATCGTTAAATAAAAATCAAATTTGCAAATAATTAAAAATTAGAATTGTTAGTTTATAAAATTCAGTCAATTAAAGTTTTTTTCAACAATTAATTGAATTAACCTCAATTTAAAATTACTTTTTTCGATATTTGCGAAATTATAAAATTGTAAATGTTATATACATTATGAAAAAGTTTGAATTACGTACAGGTCTAACATTAATAGCATTAGCTTTTAGCGGATTGATTGCTAATGGACAAGATTTACAAACAGCGAAAAGTTTAACTAGAAGTGAACGTTTCGAAGAAGCCGAAAATGCTTATAAAAGCCTACTTCAAAAAGAAGCTAACAATTCTGATGCATATTTCTATTATGGTCAAAGCACAATAAAACAATATCTTGCCGATACATTTTCTGTATCAAAAATCGAAGCATTAAAAGTTGCGACCGATTTATTTAAAAAAGGTTTAGCTGCCGATACCAATAATGCTCTTAATATTGTTGGATTAGGTATGATTGAACTTTTAAACAATGGAGATACTGCAAAAGCAGATAAGTTCTTTAATAAAGCAAACTCTAAAGTTCCTACAAAAGCAACAAAATGCCTCGACAAAGATGTTAAAGTACTTATTACTTTAGGTTCAGCACAAGTATTAGGTAAAAATAAAAGATATGCTAAAGGCCTAGTTTACCTAGAAAAAGCAAAAGAAGCTACAACCGATAAAAAAACAGGATTAGGAAAAAATGCTGATGTTTTCTTAGCAATTGGAGATGTTTACTTATCGAATAAAATGCACAATGATGCTATTAAAAATTATAACACTTCTTTAGGAATAGACCCAAAATATGTTGAAGCTCAATTAAGAATTGGATACTTATATATGGGAGCTAAAAACTTAAATGGAGCTCGTCAAGCTTTTATTGAGGCAAAAAATGTTGACTCAACATTTGCACCTGTATATCGTGGATTAGGCGAAGTATATACTGTAGCTCGTCAATATAAATTCGCAAAAGAAAACTTTCGCACATTCTTAAAACTGTCTGGTGATAATACTGCAGCAAAAGCAAGTTATGCTGCATCTCTTTTCAAATCGGGAGAATACGAAGAAGCAATTACTACAATCGAAGAAGTTTTAGCTGTTGATAATTCACGTAATTATTTAAATCGTTTAGCTGCATTTTCTTGCTTCGAGAAAAAACCACAAGATTTAGAAAAAGGATTAAAATTTAGCGAAGCATTTTTTGCAAAAGCAACTCCCGAAAAAATTATACCTAAAGATTATGCTTATTTAGGTCGTATTGAATTGAAAATGAAGAAAGATTCAATAACAACAGATCAAGGAGTTTCTAATCTTATAAAAGCATATGAACTTGATACAACAGATATCGATTTATTAAATGAATCATATAAACAAAGCTATTATAATAAGAAATATGATAAAGCTGCAATGCTTTTAAATAAAAAAATAGCAAAAGGATCTGCTGATATTGCAGATTATATGATGTTAGGAAAAACATATTATCAAACAAAACAATACTCAAAAGCTGATAGCGTATTTAGCCAAGTAGCAATTAAAGACCCTAAATATATAGATGCATATGTTTGGATGGCAAATACTGCTGCAAGTATGGATCCTGACTCAAAAGCTGGTTTAGCAAAACCTAAATACGAATTGGTAATTCAAGCTGCTTTACTAGATACAACTAAGAATAAAGCTGAATTAATGAATGCATATAGTTATATGGCATACTATAATTTATCGGTAAAGAAAGACTTTAATCAAACAAAGAACTATGCTCAAAAAATAATAAACATAGATCCCAACAATAAAGACTATAAAATTAAAGGTTTTTCTTTCTTAGAAACTGTTGCAACTTCAACTAAGGATTATAATAAAGTAATTCAATACAATAAAGAATTAATAAAATACGATCCTAACAATACAAAAAACTATAACGAAAAAATAGATTGGGCTAACAAGAGTATAGAAAGTCAAAAGAAAAAACAATAATGTTAATAATCAATTAATGTTACTGTTTAATTATTTGTATTATATTTAGCGAGCTTTAAAAAAAACAATAATAAAAGTGTAATTAATAGTAAATCAAATCAATAATCAAAATTAAGTTTAATTTTAAATGTTAATGAATCATGGACAATAAAGGACAAGCATTAAAAGAAACACTACAATCATGGATAAATATCGTGATTATGGTATCATGTATTATAGCTGGATGGGCTATTTACAAATTCGTTATGGGAAATCCCGTAAACTTCGAAGGTGGTAACCCAGAAGGTCACCCACTACCAGGTAACTTCTTAGCAATCATTTACAAAGGTGGATTTATTGTACCTTTACTTATTGCGGTTAACTTAGTTGTTGTAACATTCTCAGTAGAACGATTAATTTCTTTATCTCGTGCTAATGGAAAAGGTAAATTATCAACATTCATAAGAAGCATACAAGGTCTTTTAACAGAAAACAAAATCGAAGAAGCAAAAGAATTATGTGATCAACAAAAAGGTTCATTAGCAAACGTAGTAAAATCAGGTTTACACCGTTACCGTGATTTACAAGGTGATGCTACTTTACCAAACGATCAAAAAGTTGTTGCATTACAAAAAGATATCGAAGAGTCTACAGCTCTTGAGTTACCAAACCTATCGAGAAACCTTGTAATCCTTTCAACAATCGCTTCTATCTCGGTGTTGATTGGTCTTATCGGTACTGTACTTGGTATGATTCGTGCGTTCGCTGCTCTTGCTTCTGCAGGTTCACCTGATGCTCTTGCTCTTGCAACTGGTATCTCTGAAGCACTTATCAATACTGCATTTGGTATTACAGGTTCTACAATTTCTATCATTCTATTCAACTACTTCAACTCTAAAGTTGATGCGATGTCGTTCAAAATTGACGAAGCTGGTTTCAGCATTGCTCAAACATTTGCTTCTACATTGAAAAAATAATCTAGTAAATCAGATTATAATTATAAAAATAGTGAATAGTAATAACTAAAAAATTACAGAGTATGTCAAAATTAAAAATGCCTGTAAGAAGCCCCAGTGTGGATATGACGCCAATGGTTGACTTGTTCTTCCTATTGTTAACATTCTTCATGTTAACAACATCATTCCGCCCTCAGGAAGCTGTACAGGTTGATACTCCATCTTCAATATCTGAGAAAAAAACACCCGAAAAGAATTTGATCACATTGTTGATTTCAAAAGATAATAAGGTATATTTCAATATTGATAATGGTGCAGATTCAAATGCCCATATGAGAAGTGCTCTTTTAAAAATGATAGGCGATTATTATAAGATTTCTTTTACACCAAAAGAACTTAAAAAATTCGAAACACTATCTTCTTTTGGAGTACCAATGGTAAAATTAAAAGATTGGATAAATGCTACTGATCAAAAAGTAAGAGATGCAATGTCGGTTGAAGGAATCCCAACAGATTCGACAGCTGTAGGAAGCGAATTACAAATGTGGATTCACTTTGCTCGTCTTACAAATCCAGAAGCAGAGGCCGCAATCAAAGGTGACTTTACGAGCGACTACAAAGTTGTGAAAAAGGTTATGGATATTCTCCAAGACAAAAAAATCAACAAGTTTGATTTGACTACAAATATGGAGAAAGTTGAAGTTAAAGCTAAAGATATTAAATAGGAGGAACGACACATGGCAGAAATAATCGAATCAGGTGGCGGAAAGAAACACGGCAAAAAAGGTCGTAAAGCGCACGGATCTACACACGTAGATATGACCCCTATGGTGGACTTAGCTTGTCTACTACTTACCTTCTTTATGTTAACAACTGCCTTCAGTAAACCGAAGGTTATGGAAATTGTTTTACCTGAAAAGGAAAAAAAGGATGTTAAAGCTCCTGAAGTAGACAAAGACAAAGTACTTAACATTATAATTGAAGACGATAAAGCATTTTGGTTTAATGGAATGGCAGTGCCAGATAAGGTAACTAATCAAATGCCAACACTTACTGCTGCTGACTTTAGTAAAGATGGAATCAGAAAAGTTTTATTACTTCGAAATAAAGATTTGTTTATTAAAATGGATGATTTTACACAAGAAGTACTAAAAGGTAAAATTAAGTTACCTAAGGATAGTGTAGATAAACGTTTGAAACAATTCAAAAAAGAAGATAAAACGGGACCTATTGTACTAATCAAAGCTGGTGAAAACGTAAAATATGGCAATCTTGTTGATATAATTGATGAGATGGCAATATGTAATATTGCACGTTATGCGATCGTAAACATTAGTCCTGCAGAAAAGGAAATGTTAGCTAAGGCTAAAGCTTTACTACCTCCTACTCCAGCAGTTAAACAATCTGAAACTAAATAATAGAGTATTATGACGGAAAATATATCACAAACCGAAGCAAATACTATTATGTTATCTTTAGAAGATATTGTATTTGAACACCGTAACAAAGAATACGGAGCTTACGATCTACGAAAAAAATATAGAAAATTTGTCATTTTATCTTTCTGTATTTCTTTTACTCTCATTGGTTCTTCTGTAATTGCACCGCTTATTCAATCATACTATAATAGGAATAAGAAATCGGTTCAAATAGTTAAGAATACAACTGCAGAACTCGAAAACATGAATAAAGACGAGGAAGCACCACCACCACCGCCACCACCACCACCACCACCAGCAGCAATAGCAGCTCAAGTAGCTTTCGTTGCTCCAAAAGTTGTGGATTCAGTAAAGGTAGAAGTGGAAATGAAAACAATGGATGATCAAAAAGCAACTGTTGTAAACGAAGCTCCTCCTGCTGATTTAACTACAGCTGTTGAAACTAAACAAGAAGTAGTTGTACAAGAAGAACCAGCATTTATTGTGGTTGAAGAAAATGCAACATTCAAAGGTGGAGACTTAGGAGCATTTAGAAATGATGTTCAAGGTAAATTAGTATATCCACAACAAGCTGCTGAAAATGGTAGCGAAGGACGTGTATTTATTCAGTTTGCTGTAAACTCGAGAGGTGATGTTTGCGACGTAAAAGTTTTACGTTCTGCTGGCGACCCTTTACTTGATGCAGAAGCTGTAAGAGTAATTAAAGCATCTCCAAAATGGATTCCTGCAAAACAAAGTGGAGCAGCTGTAAAACAACAGTTTACCATTCCTATTACATTTAAATTACAACAATAAAAGTAATTTTATTATTCTATAAAAGAAGCCATCTCAAAAGGATGGCTTTTTTTATGAGTAAATGTGAATAAGTCCTTATTCCTTGTTAAAAACATAACTATATAAAAACGAATAGGTTGCTAAAAACAAAGTATGTTTGCAAAAACTATTACAATGTATTTATGTATAGAAAAACCTTATTATTTACCATTTCCATTTGTTTTTCGATAATTGTAAATTCTCAAGAAAAGAAAATTACAAAACAAGAATACTTCGAAAAATATGCGCCATTAGCTGTTCGCGAAATGAAACGAACTGGTATTCCAGCAAGTATTACATTAGCTCAAGGTAGTTTAGAATCGAATAATGGGAATAGTATTCTTGCAACAAAAGGAAATAACCATTTTGGAATAAAATGCCATAAAGAATGGGATGGCGAAAAAATGTATATGGACGACGATGAAAAAGGCGAATGTTTCCGTGTCTATAAAAAAGCCGAAGATTCGTACGACGATCATAGCGATTTTTTAAAAACAAGACAACGATATGCTTCGCTTTTTACCTTAAATATGTACGATTATAAAGCTTGGGCTCAAGGATTAAAAGATGCTGGATACGCTACTAATCCTCAATATCCTCAATTATTAATAAAACTAATCGAAGAAAATAAGCTCTTCGAATACGATAATGAAGGAGCTTTAGTCAAAGAAAAGAAACATCGTAAAGTCGATTTAAGTAAAATTGCACCTCCTCCAGTACTTATTGATATTGATAGTTTTACAATATCATTACCCGAGCGTAAAATCAAAACAAATAATAAAATTCGATTCATTGTTTCTAAAAAAGGCGATACTTACGAGTCGATTGCAAGAGAGTTTGATTTATTGACTTTTCAATTATGCAAATTCAACGATGTTTCTAGAGATAGTTCTTTAAATCCGAATCAAGTCGTTTATATTCAACACAAAAAGCGAAATGCAGAGAAAAAATATATCGTTCATATAGCTCAAAAAGGGGAAACATTACAAACTATTTCGCAAATCTATGGTGTTAAATTACGCCGAATTCTTAAATTGAATGGCTTAAAAGAAATTCAACAGATTGATTCTGGGGAACAAATATTTGTTCATCGTTAAAATTCACATTTAAATAGAAACGAGAATTCGTTTTTAGCAGAATATATTTTATTTGAAATTTTGTTTAAACGTGCGTATTTAGCAGATATTAGAAATAGTTTACCTAAATGGTAATTTGCTTTTATATAAAATTTATCGCCCTCGCCATAAAAAGTTGCATTACTCCCTACTCTAACATCCGATTCATAAATACTGATTCGAGAATCGTAAATAGCATCGAAAACAGAATATCGTAAACTTATATTACAGTTCGTGTTTAAGTAATATTCAATATCTTGAGAGAGAAATAGTGACGGCGATGATTTAATACCGGAAAAAGCATATACAGCTTGAGTTACAAATCGCCAATCGTTTCCAAGTTGTGAATATATTGCTGCCTTTAATCTATTTTCCTGAAATTGCCTTATACCTTTTAATTGTGAATTGGTAGATGTATCGTTAGCTGGTTTACTATAGTGTTTATATTGCAATAAAATTTTACCATTATTTATAATCGATCGTTGATAGATTAACGATGTAATTGAACCTGATGAAACATCATATAAACCATATTGAATCCAAGGATGTTGATATAAATCGACAGTTGCAGTAATAGAACTTGAAGTATCAATCTTTGCTCGTAAAGCCCAATATAATCCTTGTTCGTTAGATGTTTTTGCATTTGCCGAAAAGCCAGAATTCATAAATGTATAATATCCTGGATGATAATTTCTAAATAGTATTGAAAATTGCAAAAAACCAGTTAAAGAGAATTCGCCGCCACAAATAACTGCAGTTCGTAAATGTTCGTTTATTGCAGCTTCACTAAATAAATCTGCTCGTTTAAGATTTAGAAAATAATTGATTCCTGTAACTGACATTTGTTTTCCCGAAAACGAATAAACATTATATGCCTTTAATGAAGCCATAATTGGTCGATTAAACAAATGCGTTATGTGCGTTAATCCAACACTTCCTTTTGAAAATCGATACGTTATGTTAGTGCCAATTGAGTTTTGTAAAACAGTATGTTTATTCGCAATTTCTGATACTGTGCGATGATACCCCGTATTTTGCAAACTTTTAATTGTCTTAGTAGCACTGTCAATAGTTCCATCAATAAAATGCGATGATGCAATTAAACTAAAATCCCAATATTTTTTACCAATTGTTACTCCAGCTCCTCTTAAAAAATCATTTTCATCGACACTATTATAAGGCATTAAACCTTTACCTCGTTTTCTAATATCGGTGATATTGCTAAAAGTATAACCATTCCATGCAACTAAACCTTGTCCAAAATGCATTGTAAAGTCTCCGAGAATCAATTTTTTAATTATAGATTTTTTCTCAATTAAAATATTGGCACTATAAAAATCAAATCCTTGTTTACCAAAATGTTCGCCTTGATCTTTTTCTGCAATAGTTGTTAGATGTAGATGTTCCCCAATATCCGATTGAACTTTTAATAACGATTTAATTGGTTTTCCAAGATATTTTGGATTTATAACAACCGAGTCATCAATCATTGATTCTCCATATTGTTCAACAACTGTTATTCGATTTCGAACTTTTAAAGATGTGTTTATAGCAATTGGTTTTATTGTAACATAGTTTTTAATAGTCTCAATATCTTTTGAATCGAAGCCCATTATTACTCGTATTTCGTAAAGTGAAAGTAAAGGACGATGTTTCTCTAAATAATTCCACAAACTTTTAATTTGAAAATCGTTAAACATTGTAAGGCGCTCAATATCTGTCAATTTCGCATTATTTAAATCAATTTTATCATTTTTAAGCTCTTCGATTGTCGATGCAATTTCTTCGATTGTCGAATTATCGGTTTGCTCATTTGTTTGAAGAATCGACATCTGCACTTTCAAAATACTATCAATATTTTGAGAAAATGATTGTAGATAAATACACAGATTTACAATCAATAGTATAAATATTGGTTTAAAAGAAGGAATCATTTATGCTTTGCTGTTGTTTTCTTTCAGCAGCTGCAATTTATGACGTTTTTTAGAATTAGCAAAAAATTCTTAGAATAGTTTTGTTCTTAAAATCAATTCCTTTTTAATGAAGCTCCAAGAAATTTCCGATCCTGACAAAAATAATCCAAACACGAAATCGTTATTTTTGACTCCAGCTTTAATGCTAAAATTTTTCATTACATTATAGTATGTACTTATATCGTATTCGTTTTTCCAATGAACTAGATATGGTGTTTGAGGAATCGAATAAAGATTATTCTCATTATAAAAATGATATTCATAATAAGCACCTAATGCTATTTTGGGTAATATATAAAACCCTGTTGAAACTCTTGCACCAAAGTCAATTGCATTAACATTTAACGTATCTGCAGCTCTGTAATACGTTATAATATTTTCAGCAATAAAAGGTGAAAACTTTATAGAAAACCTATTTGTTTTAGTTTGAAGTATTTTAATTGGAATAGCCATTCCTAGTGTAGAAATATACCTAGATTTTTGTGCAAAAACATTACACCCTATTTTATCGTTTTGATACATAAATTGAGCACTTATGGCCAAATTATTATACATATCTCTATTTAAACCTAATGAAATATCAATATTTTTAGAAGTAAAATATTCGAGATCTTCTCTGTTTAACATATATCCAGGCTGATAACTTCCAAAGAAATATTTAGGTAAAATTGGTTCTGTTTTCTTTAAATCAAGAGGAATATGTATTCTATTACAAAATGCCATAGCATAGTTTCTTTCAGAAATTAAGATGCTATCGTTTGTATCGCAAAATTTATAACCATGAAAGCGATTCGAATACTTTTTGCTAGCAATTTTCAAAAAGTTTTTATACAAATATTTAGCTGTATCAGTCATCCCCAAATTTTCAAATGAATAAGCTTCGAGAAACAAACAATCGGAATAATTATCTATATCGGAATATTCGTATCTTAGAAGATTAAGACCAGTAAAAACAGAAGCATAATCTTTACTATTTATAGACGATTGAACATGGCTATAGATTTTTGCCATTTCTAAATCGCTAGAAAAAAGTAAATCATTATTTTCTGTTCTAAATTTAAATGGATATTTATTTTTCCGAGCCCTTAATTCTTTGTAAAAATCATTAATATTTGTGGAATCGACTAATTCCATTGAATTGTTTCGAAGCGTTATATAATAGTCTTTATTTATTCTATACTCAAAGAGATTTTTTTTAGAATTATAAGAAATTTCAGATAATTTAAATGTTGTGCATTGAGTAAATAAGATTACTGAATTTAGTACGAGAATATAAAAGAAAGAATTACAATTCTTAAATGCATTTATTCGTATTACTTTTTTAAACTTAAAATTCATTAACTATCGAAATTTCCTTCGTTCATTTATTAGAATTAGCGTTGCAATAATACAAAATAAAAACAAGCTTATCCAAAGAGGAATACTACAATGAATAGATGAATATGGCAGAGCAGCTATCCATTTTATAGAAGCATTTTGCAACCAAACAGATTTTCCCAGAAAATACGAAACGAAATGGAATATTGGTTTTGAAACATAAACTATTGGTATTACAGCAATTCCAAGAATCATTACAACAAACGAAACAGGAATTGCAATTAAATTAGTTAGAAGAAAATATAATGGTATTTGTCCAAAATAATACATTGTTAATGGCAAAGTAAGTATTTGAGCTGCAACAGAAACTGACAATAATTCCCAAAGTTTTTTAGCAAAATAATTTTCAGGACTAAACCAAGAATCGAACAATTTTGAAAAATAAACAATACCAATAATAGCCAAATACGAAAGTTGAAATCCAATATCAAAAAAATCGAGCGGATTTATTAGTAATGAAATTAAGGCTGTTGCAGCTAAGGTGTTATAGACATTATTCGATAATTTAAATTGTTTTGCTATAGCTATTAAAGAGAACATAACAGCAGCTCGCTCAATTGACGGCGAAAATCCAGTCATAAAAGCATAAAACCAAATGACAATTAATATTATAATTCCTTTTAAAATCTCCAAAACTCGACCTCGCATAAAAAACAAAATCCATGTCATTACCAAATAAAGAATACCAACATGCAATCCACTTACAGCTAGAATGTGCATAGCACCTGTTGAGGAATAAGCGGTTAATAATTCGGGCGACATATCAGCTCGTACCCCTAGCATTAAAGCACTAAGTACCGTTTGTTCTTCGATTGGAAATTTACAAAGTTTATATAACGAATCTATTCGATCTCGAACCTGATATGAATACCCCATTATACTCCAATTGCCCTTTTTTATAGTTTTCCACCAATAACCAGGAATATACATTCTATTGTAAATTTGTTTTCCTGCCATAAAACGACGATAACTGAAACGACCTTTTGTTTTGAAATCTTCTATTGAATTTGCATAAGCCTTAACTACAACAATGTCGCCCAGTTTAATTTGTAGTGATGCTGAATCCTTTGCAAAATATACCAATACTCGACTTTGTTGTCGAATCCAACTTTTACCATCATTTATTTGTGATACTAATAAAATTGTTTTTACAGTCTTGGCTTTAACATCAGGAAGATCAGAAACTTTTGCGACAAAATGACATTTAATATTATTCTCGAAAGGTTTAAAACGATTTAATTGAAAACAAGTAATCGAAAATCCCCAAAACACAAAAAACAAATAAAAGAAGAAACCTGTAATGGTTTGAAAAATAGAATAATATTTAGATAAAAAATGTAATCCGATAAGAATTAGTATACTTCCCAAAACTATTAATATCGTTTGGATATTAGTATTCGTAACATTTGAGGCTATATAAATCCCCAACATAAAAGGGAATATAATTCGCACCAAAGGTAATCGTCGTAACGAGGCACTAAAAGATTTTTGCATTTTTTGTTTTTTTTCTCTGTTGCGAAAATAACAAAAAAAAAGAACGCAATGAAAATTACGTTCTTTTTTTAGAGAAATTTTAATGATATTATCCTAAATATGTTTTTAAGATTTTACTTTTCGACGTTTGTTTTAAACGACGAACAGCTTTTTCTTTAATTTGACGAACACGTTCGCGAGTTAATCCAAATTCTTCGCCAATTTCTTCAAGTGTATAAGGATTCTTAGAATTTAATCCGAAATATAAACGAATAATATTAGCTTCACGCTCTGTTAAAGTTGAAATAGCACGTTCAATCTCACGACGCAACGATTCTTGAATTAATTGTTGATCGGGCGATGGAGTGTCTTTACAATCTAAAACATCATACAATGTACCGTCTTCACTTTGAGAAAGTGGAGCATCCATAGATACATGGCGACCAGAGTTACGTAAAGATTCTTTTACATCTTTCGAAGAACATTCTAATTCTAACGCTACTTCTTCTGCCGATGGTTCACGTTCGTATTGTTGTTCTAAAGTTGCAAGAACTTTATTAATTTTATTTATTGAACCAATTTTATTTAAAGGTAAACGCACAATACGAGCTTGTTCAGCTAAAGCTTGAAGAATAGATTGACGAATCCACCATACAGCATACGAAATGAATTTGAATCCACGAGTTTCATCAAAACGTTGAGCTGCTTTAATTAAACCTAAATTTCCTTCGTTAATAAGGTCAGGTAAACTTAATCCTTGATTTTGATATTGTTTTGAAACAGAAACCACAAAACGAAGATTCGCATTTATCAATCTATTAAGAGCTCTTTCGTCGCCCTCTCTAATTCTTTTTGCTAACTCTACTTCTTCTTCGGCCGTTATTAGGTCAACTTTTCCTATTTCGTGTAAATACTTATCAAGTGAAGGTGTATCGCGGTTTGTAACTTGCTTTGTTATTTTTAATTGCCTCATTTTATTAAATTTTACCCTTTATACGTAACAGATTTTGCAAAGGTTACATTTTTGTACGATTTTTTTGTACTTTTTTGATTAAAATTTCAGAAAAATATGTAAATTAATGTGTTACTTTTATAAAAACTTATAATTTATTTCACTTAAGCCTTTTGTTTATGAAGGTTAATTTAGCTTAATTTGTACAATATATACTTTAAATTATGAAAAACGATTTTAAAATTAACTGCAGATTCTTATTAAACAATAACGATTTACTTGGCTTATTTGACCAACACATCGAACCTATTATTGAAAAAGAAGCCGAAACATTCGATGTTTACGACAAATTAATTGAAGTTATTAAGACTCAAAAAGAAATTGGTTATGATTCGACCAAATTAAGAAGCGAAATCATTTATGTATTAAGAGAAAGTTACAATTTCTCTCCGAAAGAATTTGAAGATAAAGCAGATTACGATGATTGGTACGAACGCTTAGACGAAATGGTAGAAGAAATTATTGAAATGGATTTTTAGAAAACAAATAATGAATTTACTAACATCAATCAAAACTTTCGGAGTTGCATCTTTATTATGTAGCTCCGTGTTTTGTTATGCTCAAAAAACAAAGAATATGAAAGATGATGCTGCATTAAAATTAGATTCATTTTTAAAAGAAATTGCTCCCAAAGGAACCATGTTTGGACATCAGGACGATATGGCTTATGGCATGGGTTGGCGTGGTTTGTATGACGAATCAGATATAAAAAGAATTACAGGAAGTTATCCTGCCGTTTTTGGATGGGATTTAGGTAAAATTGGAAACAATGCTAATATTGACGATGTTCCTTTTGATAGTATTCGTTCATACATAAAACATGCTTATGAATTAGGTGGTATAAACACAATTAGCTGGCATGCATTTTTACCCGATAATGCAACTGATCCATGGAATGTAAAACAAAAAGTAGTTACAGATTTATTACCTAAAGGAAAGAATCATAAAGCATTAACAAAACAACTTGATTTAATTGCAGATTTCCTTAAATCACTAATAGACAAAAATGGAAATCAAATTCCTTATATTTTCCGACCATGGCACGAAATGGACGGTTCTTGGTTTTGGTGGGGAAAAGGACATTGCACAACCGATGAATACAAACAATTATTTCGTTTCACAATCGATTATTTGAGAAAAACCAAGGGAATAACGAGCATGTTAGTTGGCTATTCTCCCGATCGTAATTTCTATACAGCCGAAGAATATTATACATATTATCCTGGCGATGAATATGTTGATTTATTGGGTATGGACGATTATTGGGATTTAGGTACCGAAGAAAGAAATCTTGATATTGCAGTTAAAAAGCTAGAAATAATTGTTAACGAAGCAAAGAAAAAGAACAAAATTGCTGCAATGACTGAAACTGGATTAAACCTAATTCCAGAAGCCGATTGGTTTACAACCTTAGATAAAGTTATAAGTGCAAATGAAATTACTAAACAAATATCGTATGTGTTGGTTTGGAGAAATTTTGATCAAACGCAATTTTTTGCTCCATATCCGGGTCATTCATCCGTTCCTGCATTTTTAAATTGGGTAAACAAACCTGATATATGGTTACTTAAAGATTTACAAGAATATAAAAGTAAATTAAAAATTAAGAATTAAGAATTTTAAATTAAAAAACATATGTCACAATTTACAGAACGATTTGAAAAGATTAGCAAAGAACATGAAGCTCTTTTAGCACAAAAAAACGAAGAATTATTTAGCGAAAATGGCATTTATTGTCGACATAAAAACCCAATATTAACGAGAAATCATATACCACTTCATTGGCGTTTTGATTTAAATCCAGAATCAAATCCTAAGTTTATGGAACGTATTGGGTTCAATGCTACCTTTAATTCAGGAGCAATGAAACTTGGTGATAAATATATTTTAGCTGTTCGAGTTGAAGGAAACGATCGAAAATCGTTTTTTGCAATTGCTGAAAGTCCAAATGGAATAGACAATTTTCGTTTTTGGAAACGTCCAATTACATTACCAGAGACAGAGAATCCCGATACAAATGTGTACGACATGCGATTAACAAAACACGATGATGGATATATTTATGGCATTTTCTGTACCGAACGTAAAGATCCAAAAGCTCCAAGTGGCGATACATCGAGTGCATTTGCAGCAGCAGGAATTGCTCGCACAAAAGACCTTTTAACATGGGAACGTCTACCCGATCTTATTTCAACAACTGGTCAACAACGAAATGTGGTATTATTTCCACATTTAATTGATGGCAAATATGCATTTTATACTCGTCCACAAGATGGATTTATTGATACTGGTAAAGGTGGTGGAATTGGTTTTGGACTTTCTGTTTCGATGGAAAAAGCCGAAGTTACAAAAGAAGTAATTGTTGATGCAAAAACATACCATACCATTTACGAAGTAAAAAATGGTTTAGGACCAGCTCCAATAAGAACATCAAAAGGTTGGCTACAACTTGCTCATGGTGTTAGAAATACCGCTGCAGGTTTACGTTATACTTTATATGTTTTCATGACAGATCTTGAAAAACCTTGGATTGTAACACATAAACCCAATGGACATTTTATTGCTCCACTTTGTTCTGAAAGAGTTGGTGACGTTTCGAATGTTGTTTTCTCGAACGGATGGATTGCAGAAGATGATGGTAAAGTTTTAATTTACTACGCATCGTCGGACACAAGAATGCATGTTGCAACAACTACAATCGACCAATTGATTGACTACTGTATAAATTCTCCACAAGATAAATTAAGAACAGCCGCTTCGGTAAAAACCATTAATGAATTAATTGACAAAAACGAAAAATTTTTGAAATAATGGATATCAAAGCAGATTTAAGAAACGAACTTGCAAACACTCTTTCTTTTTGGATTAACAACACTATTGACAAAGAAAATGGTGGATTTGTCGGTGAAATATCATCAGATAATAGTATAACTCACAATGCTTCAAAAGGAGCTGTTTTAAATACTAGAATTCTTTGGACATTTTCGTCGGCATATCGATTCGAACCTAAGCCAGAATATCTTGAAATGGCTCAACGTGCTTACGATTATATTCTAAAATACTTTTGGGATACTGAAAATGGTGGTGTTTATTGGGAACTTGACTCAAAAGGGAAACCATTAAATACTCGCAAACAGATTTACGCACAAGGTTTTGCTCTTTATGGTTTCAGCGAGTTTTTTAGAGCTACTGGCAATAAAGAATCGTTAGAATATGCCATTAAAACCTTCGAACTGATTGAAAAATACAGTTATGATTCTGTTTATGGTGGTTATATAGAAGCTCTTTCGAAAGAATGGCAACCGATGGACGATTTCCGTCTCAGTAAAAAAGATGAGAATACACCTAAATCGATGAATACGCATCTTCATATTATTGAGCCATATACTAACCTATATCGTGTTTGGAAAGACGATAAATTAGGCTCAAAAATCAAAGCATTAATCGAAGTCTTTTTAGATAAAATAATTGATTCGGAAGCTGGTAATTTTAAACTTTTCTTCGATTTAGATTGGAAAGTATTGCCAAGTGCTGTTTCGTATGGTCATGATATTGAAGGAACTTGGCTTTTAGTAGAAGCTGCTGAAGTTTATGGAGATGAAAACCTACTAAAACGTGCAGAAGCAATCGCAATTAAAATGTCGGACAAGGTACTTGAAAATGGAATTGATACTGATGGAAGTATTTTCTATGAACTTCATTTGTCAAACAATCATCTTGATACAGATAAACATTGGTGGCCACAAGCAGAAGGAATGGTTGGTTTCTTGAATTCTTTTCAAATTACGAAAGACCAAAAGTATCTTGATGAAATGAAAAAATTATGGGAATTCATTAAAAATCATATCGTTGATAAAAAACATGGCGAATGGTTTTGGATGGTTCGAAAAGATGGAAGCATTCGCCCTACTGATGTAAAAGTTGGTTTTTGGAAATGTCCATATCATAATTCTCGCGCATTGATTGAAGTAATTGAACGATTAGAAAAATTACACATATAACCACCGGCAAATGTCACAAGGTAAATTATCTTTCAGAGAAAAAGTAGGTTACGGATTTGGCGATACGGCATCATCGATGTTCTGGAAACTATTTTCAATGTATTTAATGTTCTTCTATACAGATATTTTCGGTATTTCGGCAGCAGTTGTTGGAACAATGTTTTTAGTAACTAGGCTTTGGGACGCAGGATTTGATCCATTGGTTGGAATAATTGCTGATAGAACAGAAACACGTTGGGGAAAATTTCGTCCTTATTTACTTTGGATGGCAATTCCATTTGGAATTATTGGTGTTTTAACATTCACAACTCCAAATTTCAGTATGAATGGAAAGATTTTATATGCCTATGTTACTTACTCTTTAATGATGATGATTTATTCGTTAATTAACGTGCCTTATGCATCGTTAATGGGAGTTATGACATCAGACTTAAAAGATAGAACAAGCTTAGCAACATATCGCTTTGTGTGTGCATTTGGAGGTAGTATTTTAGTATTAGCCTTATTCCAACCATTGTTCGATACCTTTGGTTCGAAAAGCTTTGGAACATTTTCGGGAATTCAAAAATCGATAGTTGTAACGGATTCGACAAGTAATGCTCAAGGAAAAACAGTTCAAATATGGGATAATGTTTTACCATCAAAACCATCAGAAAAACCAGTTGATAGTTTGATGTTTCTTAATGCAAAAATTAAAACAAGTTCGCAAGATGCTTTTACATTAGGTGTTTATAATAAAAAAACGGGTAAATATTTTTGGTCTCAATTTCCTGTAGGCAAAGACACTTTAGGTTTGATTCGTGATGGTTCATGGACATCTGTTAGTATTAAACTTTCAAGAATCTCGAAATCTGATGATGTTAAGAATATCAATGATTTATGTGTTGCAATTGCATATTTACCTGCTTCGAAGATAGAATGCAAAGAAATTGCAATTAAAGAAATTGAATATCGTTCGGGAACACAGAAAGCTGTAATTGTAGTAGCTATATTGGCAGTTATATTTTTCTTATTAACGTTCCTATGGACAAAAGAACGAGTAAAGCCTGTTAAAGAACAAAAAACAAATCTAAAGGCAGATATAAACGATTTATTAAAGAATATTCCTTGGTTTATACTTCTTGGAGCTGGTATATCTGCTCTTATTTTCATCTCTATACGCGATGGTGCTGCTATATATTATTTCAAATATTATATTCAAAGTCAAGGTTCATTTGATGTTGGGGTAAGTAGTACCGTTTTAACATTTACATATGCAACCTTATATTTAGTTTTAGGACAAGCTGCAAGTATTATTGGAGTTGTAATGGCTAAACCATTGTCTGATAAATTTGGCAAAAGCAAAACGTTCTTGGTCGCAATGATAATGGCATCAATATTAAGTGTTTGTTTCTATTGGTTAGATAGAAATACAGTAATTTTGATATTTGTACTTCAATTCTTCATTAGCATTTTTGCTGGAATTATATTCCCATTACTATGGTCGATGTATGCTGATACAGCAGATTACTCGGAATGGAAAACTGGTCGTCGTGCTACTGGTCTCATTTTCTCATCGTCGTCGATGTCACAAAAATTTGGTTGGACTTTGGGAGGATCAATGGCTGCTTGGTTACTGGCGATCTATGGTTTCGAAGCTGGTCAAGTGCAATCGGCAACTTCGCTTTCTGGAATAAAAATGATGTTAAGTATTTTCCCAGCAATTGGCGCATTATTATCGGCAGTTTTTATATTCTTCTATAAATTGAGTGATGGTTATATGGTTAAAATCAGTGGCGAATTGCAAGAAAAGAGGAAAGAATAAATTCTAAAATCTTAAAACATTGTTAAGAATTGCACTAAAAGTAATAATATCGGCTTTAATTATTACAGGTATATCTGAATCAGCAAAACGTTTTACAACTTTTGGTGCAATTTTGGCTTCATTACCATTAACATCAATTCTTGCGTTTATTTGGTTGTATTTAGATACTAAAAATGCTGAAAAGGTAGGTCAATTATCGTTTTCAATTTTCTGGATGGTTTTGCCATCACTATCTTTTTTTATTATTCTTCCTTTGCTTTTAAAACTAAATTTACAGTTCTGGATTTCAATAATTTTATCAAGTTTATTTACAGCATTGATTTATTTATTATATATTAATTTACTAAAGAAATTTGGTATTCAATTTTAACTAAAAAATACAGAGATGGCAATCCAATCAGCAACACCAAACCAAACAGAGCAAATTGATTTATCGAAATATAATCTTCGATTATCGTTAACTGTTGTAACATCGCTCTTTTTTATGTGGGGATTTATTACCTGTATGAACGATATTTTAATTCCATTTGTGCGTAAAGTTTTTGAACTTGGACGTTTTGAGTCGCTGCTTGTCCAATTTGCATTTTTTGGAGCTTATTTCATTGGTTCTGTGATATATATAATAATATCGACAAAGAAAGGCGATCCGATTGTTAAAATTGGATATAAAAATGGACTAATAGCAGGATTATTGGTTTCGGCTGTTGGTTGTGCTCTATTCTATCCGGCTGCACACTTTAAAGTTTATGGTCTGTTTTTGAGTGCTTTATTCATACTTGCTTTAGGCTTTACTTTACTTCAAATAGCAGCAAATCCTTATGTTGCAATTCTTGGCAAACCTTCTACTGCATCAAGCCGATTGAACCTATCGCAAGCATTCAATTCATTCGGAACAACAATAGCACCAATAATTGGAGGTTACTTTGTATTTAAACTTTTTGCTCAATGGGGTTCTCCATTATTAAATAAAATGGGTGAAGTAATTTTAACTGATGCTGGTACTCCAATTACAGCAAATGGAGTGCAAGCTCCATACCTCATTTTTGCTGGGATATTCGTTTTGTTAGCTTTAATAATTAAAATAACTCGACTACCAGAAATTACTGCAGCTCACGAAGTTGTAAAAGGTAGTGGAGCTTTAAAATATCGACATTTGGTTTTAGGTGTTGTAGCAATTTTTATGTATGTAGGTGGTGAGGTTAGTATTGGAAGTGTACTTATAAATTACATGAAAGAAATGGCAAATATTCCCGAAATGGAAGCAAAATCGTTTTTAGCATTCTATTGGGGAGGTGCAATGATTGGTCGTTTTCTTGGAGCCATTTCGCTTAGTGACAGTGGGAGTAAACCAATGAAAATGATTGGAATGGCCTTAGTTTCTGCAACTACTTATTTAATAATTTATGGCGCTGTATATATTGAAACAAACGGCAGTTTTGCATTTAGCAAGATTGCCCCTTTTATTATTTTCTTAGCGTTAAATTATTTGTTCTTTATTTTAGGTAATGCAAAAGCTGCAAGAACACTTTTTTTATTCTCAATTGTCGTTATTGCATTACTTTTAGGAACCATAGTAACTAGCGGAATGACAGCAATTTGGATGGTTCTGGGAATTGGACTTTTCAATTCAATAATGTGGTCGAATATATTTACACTAGCAATTAAAGATTTAGGCAAATACACAAGTCAAGGTTCTTCTTATTTAGTAATGGCAATACTTGGTGGAGCACTTATTCCTCTTGCAATGGGTTATATTGCTGATAGTTTAAATGGATATCATTATTCATTTGTAATAGCAATTGTCTGTTATATTTATTTAGCATACTATGGCTGGAAAGGTCATATTATTAAATAATTAGATTTATTATAACTATTTAATAAAGTTTTGTAACATACTTTGAAATTAAAATAAAAACAGTATTTTTATTTTTGAAAATGTGTATGACAAAAATAAGAGTATGAATTCATTATCTGTTGATCAAACTAACAACTATTTTAGACTTTTAGCTGAAAATTCGATCGTAGGTATAGTAATATTTTCAAATGAATGTGAGATTCTATTTGCAAACGATTTCTTTTGTAATCTTTTAGGTTATACCAAACAAGAAATACTAACTAAAAAAATCAGCTCAATAACTCATTTTGAAGACATTAATCAATGTGAATTAGAATTTGCATCGCTTTATTCTAATGAAAGAGATGGTTTTCAAATTGAGAAAAGATACGTAACTAAAAGCGGAGGATTTATTAGGTGTGAAATGAATGTTTCTGCGAATAGAACTCCAGATGGTAAAATTGATAAGTTTACTGGAATAATAAACGATATATCAGGTAGAAAAAACATTGAAATTCAACATCACGATTCTCAACAACTTTTTTCTAGCATATTTAAGAATAGTCCTGTTCCCTTAATAATTGGTTCAATAAAAGATCAAATTTATCTTGATGTAAACGATGCATTTACCTATAATATGGGATACACAAGAGACGAAGTTATTGGTAAAAAATCGACCGAACTAAGTTTTTTTGAAAAAGACGAAGATAGAATTACAATGATTTCGAAGATTAAAGAAAAGGGATTTTTAACTGGATATGAAATAAATTGCAAAACAAAATACGGAAAAATAATTACGGTATTATTCTCTATATCAATAGCTAAAGCGTATAACCAAGATTGCTTAATACTTACAGCAGTTGATATTTCGGATAGAATTGCTACTGAAAATGCATTAAAAGATAGTGAAAATAACTACAGAAAATTAGTCGATTTTCTTCCCGATGGTATTGCAATCCACCAAAAAGGAAAGATTGTATTCGCAAATGATATAGCTGTTAAAATGCTTGGTGGGAAATCTGAGGCAGATTTTATTGGTATGTCGGCATTAGATATTGTACATCCCGATTATAGAGAAATTGCATTAGAACGAATTAAAAAGACTACAGAATCGGAAGAAGCAACACAATTAATAGAAGAACTTTTTATATCAAAAAATGGCAATTCTGTAAATGTTGAAGTTGCATCATTGCCTTTTCGTTATAAAGGGGAAAAAGCCACTCTTGTTGTCTTTCGCGAAATTTCTACTCGTAAAAATGCTGAATTTGAATTAATTAAAGCAAAAAACAAAGCAGAAGAAAGCGATAGATTAAAATCAGCCTTTTTAGCAAATATGAGTCACGAAATTAGGACTCCAATGAATGCAATTAAAGGGTTTGCACAATTACTTGAAGATCCAGAATTAACACAAGAAAAAAGACATCAATTCATTAAAATCATTAATCAGCGTACCGACGATTTATTAATGTTAATAAATGATATTTTAGATACTGCAAAAATCGAAGCTGGTCAAATGTCAATTTCAGAAACTTCGGAAAATATAAGCGTACTTTTTAACGAGATATATCAATTTTTCATTTCTCAACAAGAAATGTTAAGAGTTCATAATGTGGAATTAAAAATCAGTAATGATTTAAATAGTTCAGAACTTATATTTACCGCCGATTTTTTTAGATTACGTCAAATATTTATAAATCTAATAAATAACTCAATAAAATTTACTGATAAAGGATATATTAGATTTGGATGTAAACTGGTTGATAACAATACAAACATACTTTTCTTTGTAGAAGATACTGGTATAGGAATTCCAAACGAAAAGAAAGATTTAGTTTTTGCACCTTTTAGACAATTAAACGATAATCATATTTCTCGTCAAAATAGTGGAACTGGTTTGGGGCTTTCTATCGTTAATGGTTTACTCAAATTAATGAAAGGTAAGGTTTGGTTCGATTCGGAAGTTGGAAAAGGAACAACATTTTATTTTTCAATACCATTTGTTCAACATAAGGCTATTATTTTAGAAAATAATAAAATTGTAAACGAGTTCTTTGATTGGAAAAATAAAACAATTTTAGTTGTAGAAGACGATGAATTTAATGCTCATTTAGTTAATGAATATTTACAAAAAACTAACGCCAAAATATTACGTGCTTCAAATGGATTAGAAGCAATTAGCTTATTTAAACAAAATCCAGATATTTCAATTACCTTAATGGATATTCAATTACCTGATATTAATGGCTTTGAATTAACACAAATGTTTAGAACGATTAAACAAGATTGCATAGTAATTGCCCAAACTGCATATGCTGCGGAAATGGATAGAAAACGAGCATTATCATGTGGATGCATTGATTATATATCAAAACCATTGAATAAGCAGAATTTACTTCGTTTGATTCATCGATATATCGTTAAATAGTTAAGTCTTTAACTAAAATACAAATCGGCTTCTGCTTTTCGACGATTAACTAAACCTGGTAAAACCTTTCCTCCTCCATGAGTCCATTTATTTAATTCGTCACGTATCGTTACATCGTTTGGATTTATATTAACTTTTTTCAATAACGTAGAGCCCTTCAAAGCAGCAGTTCCTGTATTATATGCAAAACAAATTAGCGAATCGAATTGGTTTTGATTTACTAAATCTGTTGTAAATGCATCGACTTGACGTTCGGTATAAGCTAAATCGTGACGAAGATATTCATATGCTTGATCAACAGTAATAACATCTCCAACTCTAACTTTTTGTCCATTTGGATAAACTGTTGTTCCAACTCCTATTGTCATAACTCCAGCAGGGCACTTGTAGGCATTTAAAAACTTAGTTAAATTGTCGGAACATTCAAAATGAATAATCAATTGAATTCCTTTTTGCGAAATGTTTGTAATTTTTGCCATGATTATTTATTATTAGTTGATTCTTTAGCTACATTTTTAAGTTTTACAACTTTTGCTAACAAATCGAACCAAAATGGTGCTCCAAATGATATTGCAAAAGCTGTTATTAAATACCCAAGTATGTATCTGATATTACAGGTCATATGAAATAAATATTGAAATTTATCCAAACGTGTTAATTGTTGATTTTGAACAACTTTTCCTTGCTTCTTTTTATTTTTATACATATGCCACAATACCATATCATATTGTGATCTTTTCGTAGGTTTTAATTTTAAACTATCACGCAAACGGCATTGTTCAAAGCTTTGAGGAATTCGCCATCCTACAGCTAAGAAATTATTAGAATTATAAACATCATTTTCTATTTGAGAATATACGTTCTTGATTTGAAATCGCAAAGAATCGTTAAAATTTTTCGAAGTTGAATCATTTAATTGTAAAGAATCATTAGTATTAGCCTGTAAATAAGCTGTCGACAAATTTACTAATTCTGTTCGAGCCGAATTATCTTTCGATAAAGTACTAGAAATTGAAATAGAATTAATATTAAATATAAATGCTAGAGCTAAACCAATAAAAAACAAATTTGTGCGTGTATGTTTTTTATATTGAAACGAGACAAGTTCCATAGTTTCATCAAACCATTCGGCAAGAATTTTCTTAAATTTTTCTATATCTTGTTCCGATGTTTCCCATATAGTTTGAATTTGCATGTGAGTTTCTTTATCAATTTTCACAATTATATCGTTATGCGAAAACTCACCACGAAGAAGAGCGTCGTTTATTTTTGAAACATCGTCATTACCGACTCCATTTGTTTTCAATATTTCGAACATTGTTTTAGAGAAAGTCTCTGATTTTATATATGCCGGATGTCGATCTCTTTTCGAAAAACCCAAATATTTTATACCTGGTTGACGATAAAATAATGATGAAAAATCGACTGGAATTTTCCACCACCGTTCTATTGGTGGATAAATAGAACCTAAAAAAGAACGAAGGTTCAATTCTATCCTTTTAAAAAATGGATATGAATGATCGTCAACTAGCATACGTTTAATAGCCTTTCGAAGCATTCGAGCTCGAAGAGAATATAAACTAGATAGTAATTCTTGAATAGAAGATGCTAATAGGCTATAAAGTAGAAAGATAAATATCAATCCAATTACTACTTCTAAAATTTTAGATCCGAACATAACTATTATATTTTGTATAATTACTAATTATTTAATAGTAATTTTTCTAATCCAAAAATACAATATTATACGATATATCAAAATAAAAAAGCAGACATGAAAAACTCAAGTCTGCTTTTTAAAATAATTTTAAATCCTTAGATTATAAATTCTCTAACATTTCTTTTTTCAATGTATCAACTAATGTTTTAACTGGAACGATTTCGTTACAACGCCAAGCGTTAGAACCTGCAAAAACGAAAGCATTTTCCATATTACCTTTAGATGCATCGCCAAGTACTTTTGCAATACAATATGGAACCGTTTTAGGATCGCACGAACGTAAACAACGGAAACGGCATTTAAAAGGAACTGTTTCGCCTCTTTTAACACGATCAACAAACTCGCTTTTTAATACTCTTCCTGGCAATCCAACTGGACTATTAATTATTGTAATATCACCTTCTTTAGCATCAAGGTACGATTGTTTGAATTTAATATCAACGTCACATTCGTCAGTACAAACAAAACGAGTTGCCATTTGAACACCAGAAGCTCCTAATTTTAAGAATTTAACAATATCTGCACCATCGAATACACCACCAGCAGCAATTACTGGAATTGGAGTTTCTAATGCATTTGCAAATTCTACAACTTCTTTTATAATTTCTTCTAATGTCAATGTTTTATTTTCAACAACATCGGCAAACGAATATCCCATATGACCACCAGCCATAGGTCCTTCAACAATAACTGCATCGGGCATTCTATCGTAGTTTTGTTTCCATTTACGGCAAATAATATTTAATGCACGAGCCGAAGATACGATAGGAATAAGCTTTGTTTGTTTTCCAACGAAAAATTTAGGTAAATCAAGAGGTAAACCTGATCCCGAAATTACCATATCAACGTTTTCTTCAGCACAAACTTGAAGCATGTCTTCGTAGTTCGATAAAACTACCATAACATTACAACCTATAATTCCTTTAGAAAGAGATCTTGCTAATGCGATTTCAGCACGAAGTGCATCGTTATTAACTTCTACGAATTTCGAAGCTGGATTATTTTCATAATCTCCTAAACCTACACTTGCAATAACTCCAGCACAGCCTTCATTGGCAACTGCTGCAGCTAAACCTGCACGTGAAACTCTCACACCCATTCCGCCTTGAATAATTGGTGGATTAATTTCTAGATTTCCAATTTTTAATGTTGGGATATCTTTTATTGTCATGCTTAAAATATTAATTTTTTATTTTAAAAAATACTTACAAAACTGAATCGACAAAAGTAACCATTTATTTAAATAATCATCATATTATGAATGCTAAAAACGAAATATTTATGAACATCAAATGTGAGTAATTCGCAATTATAGCCCTATCGCCTGTATTTCATTACACTACGAATACGATAGCATAAAATCTATTTTCTTGTCATTGTCTATGATTAAAGATTATTTAGCAAATTTTCTTAATATTTTATTCATAACTTTTAACCTTTCGTTCGAAGTAAAGCGTTCAAAAGCCTTACTTTTGCTAGTAACAGATTTTTATAAATTGGTTTTAGCTGACGATACATATTTGACCATAGAAACGGCTTCTGAAGGTATTTTTAAAGACAAAGGAAGCAAGTTTATAGCCTTTGCTTATCCAGTTTCTAGTGAAAATGATTTGAAAGTTAGACTTGATATTTTAAAAAAAGAACATCATTCTGCTCGACATCATTGTTGGGCTTATAGAATAGGTAAAGACGGCGAAATATGGCGAGCAAATGATGATGGAGAACCATCGAATTCGGCTGGCAAACCAATTTTAGGACAAATTCAATCGAAAGGATTGAGTAATGTTGGTGTTATTGTGGTTCGATATTTTGGCGGAACTTTGCTTGGTGTTAGCGGTTTAATGCATGCATACAAAGAAGCAACAGCCGATGCGTTGGTAAATGCTAAAATCATCGAAGTTCAGATTGAATTAGAATATCGAGTTTCATTTCCTTTCGAAATGATGAATGATGTAATGAAGTTTTTAAAGGATAACACTGCTAAAATCATTGCACAAACATACGATACGGCTTGTTGTATCGATTTTAAAATTAGAAAAACGAAGGAAAAATTGGTATTAGAAAGTTTAAATAAGATTGAAGGAGTGAATATAATTTTGAATTCTTAGTTTTAAATTTAATAAAAACAAATTAAATATTTAAAAGTTAACAGCTTAATATACATGGAATTATTAAAACAACTTTGCAATATACATTCACCATCGGGCGAAGAATTTCGAGTTAGAGATTTTCTATTGCAATATATAAATGACAATAAAGATCAATGGTTATCTCAACCAGAAATATATCATGGAGGTGAATTTCAAGACTCTTTATTATTAGTTTTTGGTCGTCCAAGAACTGCAATTTATGCCCATATGGATAATATAGGTTATACTGTAAAATATAACGGTGAAATAATTAAAATTGGAGGTTCGCTTGTTGAATCGAATATTCCTTTAATTGGAGAAGATTCTATTGGTGAAATTGAATGTCTTTCGGAACATGAAGAAGAAGCAGGAATCTTGAAATACAAATCATCGCGCGAAATTGAGCGTGGTACAAGTCTTCGTTATAAGATGGATTTTAGAGAAACAAATCAATATGTTTCATCATGCTATTTAGATAATCGTTTAGGTATTTATGCTTCGCTTAAAGTTGCCGAAACGCTTGAAAATGGAGCTATAGCATTTACATGTAACGAAGAACATGGTGGTGGAAATGCCCAAAAACTAGCTCGTTATCTTTGGGACAACTTTAAAGTACGTCAAGCATTAATTGCCGATATTACATGGATTACCGAAGGTGTTGAACATGGAAAAGGAGTAGCAATTAGTCTTCGCGATTCGTGCATTCCTCGAAGACAATACGTCGATAAAATTATTTCTATTGCAAAACGAAGTGGTATTCCTTATCAAATCGAGGTAGAAGCCAGCGGAGGAAGCGATGGAGCGATGATTCAAAAAAGCACATTACCAATAGATTGGTGTTTCGTTGGTGCCGCCGAAGACAATGTTCATTCGCCCGACGAAACCGTTCATAAAGAAGATATTACATCGATGATAGATTTATATAAAGAATTGATGGATAAGTTGTAAAGTTTTAATTTTAAAATGTTCTTTTAAGCAAATTTAAAAACGTAATTCGTAATTATTAATTCGTAATTAAACTATAATATGAAATTTTTAAAATATACAGTAATAGCTCTTTTAACAGCATTTGCACTCTCGTTTACCTCACCAAACACTAGAAATCCTGGTGACCCAGAATTTCTTTCGGTCGATACACATTGGGTCGATTCTGTATATAATTCTCTTTCGACCGATCAAAAGATTGCACAGTTATTTATGGTTGCAGCATATTCGAATAAAGACAGTACTCACACCAAAGAAATTGCTAATTTAATTCAACAATATAAAATTGGTGGACTTATATTTATGCAAGGTGGCCCTGTTAGAGAAGCAAAACTTACTAATTATTTTCAAAGTATTAGTAAAACTCCTTTGATGATTTCTATCGATGGTGAATGGGGACTTGCAATGCGATTAGATAGTACCATTAGTTTTCCAAAACAAATGACCTTAGGTGCAATAAAAAACGATTCTCTAATTTTCGAAATGGGTCGAGAAGTTGCACGTCAATGTAAAAGAATTGGAATAACTATAAATTTTGCTCCAGATATTGATATTAATAATAATCCTAAAAATCCCGTAATTGGTGTTCGTTCTTTTGGCGAGAATCGTGTTAAAGTTTCTCAAAAAGGATCGGCTTACATGAAAGGAATGCAGATAGAACATGTGTTAACAACTGGTAAACATTTCCCTGGACATGGCGATACCGATGCTGATTCTCATTTCTCATTACCTGTAATTAACGAATCTAGAAAACGTCTTGACAGCCTCGAATTATATCCTTTTCGACAATTAATTTCTAATGGTTTATCGGGTGTTATGGTTGCACATCTGCAAGTTCCTATTTTAGAGAAGAATAAAAATACACCTTCAACACTTTCATCGAATATTATTACTAAACTATTAAAAGAAGAACTTGGCTTTAAAGGTTTGATATTCACTGATGCACTTAACATGAAAGGTGTAACCAAAAGTGCCAAACCAGGTGATATTGAATACAGAGCTTTGAAGGCTGGAAATGATGTTCTTTTGTTCTCGGAAAATGTCCAAATTTCTATTCAAAAAATTAAAGATGGAATGGCAAAAGGCGATATTGATAGCAACGAAGTTTTTGCTCATTGCCGAAAAATACTGATGGCAAAGAAATGGATGGAACTCGATAAATATAAACCAGTTAAGATTGATAGCATAAATAAAGACTTGCACACTAAAGATGCTCTTTTATTACAACGTAGACTTATAGAAGCATCGATAACAGTGGTAAAAAAGAAGAATAATATAATACCTTTAAAAAGACTTGATACACTTAAAATTGCTTCATTAGCAATTGGCGATTTACAACCCAATGTTTTTCAAAAGCGATTGTCGTCTTATGCAAAAGTTAAACATTTTAATATTGCAAAAACCGATAGTTCGGCTGAGCCATTACTTGCAAAAATGAAAGACTATAATTTAGTAATTGTTCATATTTCGAAAACGAGTATTAGTGCTGGTAAACATTTTGGAATAACAAATCAAACAACAAAGTTATTAACAACACTTGTTAATAGTAAAAACCTGATTCTGTGTGTAGATGCAAGTCCTTACTGCTTGGAATACATTAACCATGTTGAAGATTATAAAGGTATCGTAATAGCATACGAAGACAACGATTTGGCACAAGATTATGCAGCACAAGCAATCTTTGCAGGAATAAAAATAAACGCCAAATTGCCAGTATCACTACCTGGTAATTGCAATGAAGGAGAAGGTGAACAATGGAGCAAAGCTACACGATTAAAATATTCGATTCCCGAAGATGTCGGAATGAGCTCAGACAAACTTAATTGTATCGATGAATTAGTAGACAATGCAATATGTGAAAATGCAACTCCAAGCTGCCAAATATTGATAGCTAGAAACAATACAATCGTTTATCAAAAGTCGTTTGGAACTTATACTTACGATTTTAAACAAGCTGTGCAAGATTCTGATTTATACGACATAGCATCAATCACAAAAATTACAGCAACAACACCATCGTTAATGAAATTATGCGATCAAAAATCGTTTAATGTTATGGATCCTTTGTGTGTTTATTTACCAGAACTCGATTCTACAAACAAAGGCGAACTTCGAATTATCGATATCTTAACTCATCAAGCAGGATTGAAACCATGGATTCCTTTTTATCTATCTTTAATAAATGGTTATGATACTCCAAAATCGGGAGTATGGAGTTCGAAAATGAGCAGACGATATAGTCAATATTCGGGTGTTGCTGGAGTTTGGCTTGACACAGCTTTTACATTTAACAAACAAGCATTAAAAAATTCCTGCGATCCCATTCATTGTTTCGAAGTTGCTAAAAGTCTTTATATAGATAAAGCATGGAAAGACACTTTATATCAAAAAATTACTCGTTCAGCTGTTTCAAGCAAAAAGGAATATAATTACAGCGATTTAGGTTATTATTTTATGCAAAGAATAATCGAAGATCGCACAAAATTGCCACTCGACGAATACGTTCAAAAAGCTTTTTACGCACCGTTAGGAGCATATTCGACTGGTTATCTTCCATTAAAAAGATTTAGCAAAGACCAAATAGTTCCAACCGAATTTGATATTGTATTTCGAAAGCAATTGCTCCAAGGAAACGTACACGATCCTGGAGCTGCAATGTTAGGCGGAGTTGCTGGTCATGCTGGAATTTTTTCTACGGCAAACGATTTAGCAAAACTATTGCAAATGTATATGAATAAAGGTGTTTATGGAGGGGAACGTTATCTGAGTGATAGTATCTTAACGAAATTCACATCATGTCCTTTTTGTCCGAACAATCATCGTGGAATAGCATTCGATAAACCTGGTGTTTATAAACCAGTTGGACCTGTTTGTAGTTGTGTTCCACCATCGAGTTTTGGACATACCGGATTTACTGGAACTATTGTTTGGATGGATCCTGAAAATGGTTTACTGTATATATTCCTTTCGAACCGAGTAAATCCTACTGCCGAAAACACAAAAATCAACAAAATATCACTTCGCCAATCGATTCAACAAACTATTTACAATGCATTGTAAATAAAAGACTTTCCCTACTCTACTATCCTCATTTTTTATCTTATTTCAAATTATAAATTGTTTAGAAAATAATTTGTAGATATAAACTTTTTTTATATTTTTGAATAACAACTTCAAATCAAAAACATGAGAGCTATAGATATTTTTCACCGTGGTGAGAAGAGGATTAAATTGGAGTTTCCTTACAACTCAATTGATATTTCTAAAATAAAAGAAATAGAAGAAGCAGAATGACACAAACGCCAACAACAATTGCTGTGGGAGGACATACTTTCAGATATATTCCTTTGGTAAGCGATGAATTTAACTTAAATACGATGAGTTCAATATGGACAACTTCAAACAATTACTATTCAGAATCTACAATTTGGATGAGTTCAAATTTTACATTTGGTAAAAAGTCTTCCTTAATATCAGAATCAAACACAACTGTTTGTAATATAATTTCACATTACTCTCCCCTATTAATTACCGTAACTAATTGGAATGGAACAAGAGGGAGTTCAAATCTTATTTGTGGTTCTTTACAAAGTCAAAATACATACAAATATGGATATTACGAAGCTAGGATGAAAGAACCATCAAGTGATGTTGGAGTATCTTCTGCTTTTTGGCTTATTTCGGGAGGTGAAAATGGTTTATATAGTGAAATAGATATTCAGGAAAATAATTCTGAATTTGTAGCAGATGGTTATGACATATGGAATATTTTTCATAAAGGACAAGGGAAAAGCCAATTAAGAAATGCAATTGCATACCAAGCCCCGGGAGATCCAAGACTAAGTTATGATTGGCCTTTAGATCAAACATTGGATATTAAAGACGCAAATTCTAATTTAGTTGATATTACCACAACATTTCACACATACGGTTTAGATTGGCAACCTACTTATATCGATTTTTATATGGATGGTATTCTTAAAACACATTTTACTAGTTCAAATTTTTTATATCATTATGCTAATGGACAATCAACCAATTTGCCTGTAAGTAGTCTTATTCCACAACAAGTTATTCTTTGGACAAAGTCAGGAAATCAAGCTAATTATCCTGTAAATAATGATGTAAATTTGGAAGTTGATTATTTTCGCTATTACAGAAACAATCCAGAAATATCCAGTAGCTCTATTATTTTTGGAGCAAGTCGATTAGCTGATTTAACCTTTTCGAATAATATACCTGATGATACCTATAGTTTTAGTTCAGGTACAAAACTTAATACCAATACAGTCCGTTTGCAACCGAGTAATGATGTGACAAACCTTACGGTAACTAATTCGTTCACGTACCCAACAGGAACTGCCCAAATTTCAAAAAGTATTTTGTTCTTAACTGGAACGGCAAATCTATGTAATAACAGCACGAACAATATTATCATTGCAAATGCAATCGTTGCTCCGTTGAATCCTTGCACCAATGCACAGGTTTATCATTCGGGGCAAAATGTCAATTACATTGCAAGAGATTATATTGTACTAAATTCGGGTTTTGAAGTACAGTTAGGTGCCACTTTTTCGAGTGAAGTAAAAGGGCAATAAATTACAATGGATTAAATTTAACTATGGTGCAGGAGAAATTATTTTGGGGCGGTTTGTTCGAGAATAAAAATTAAGCCTTACCTAGATAATACGGTAATAACAAAACGTTGGTAGTGGAAAAATAATTTTCCAAAAGATGAAAAAAGCCACTGTAAATTACGATTTACAGTGGCTTTTTAATAAAACTAAATCAAATTACTAATTCATTCAAATACTAACATCCAAATCGGTCATTTCTCCATCATTAACATCAATCGATACAATTTTATCGGGATATCCAACTTTCTTAATCGTAACTTGATATGTACCTGCTGGCAACGATTGAATTTTAAATCCACCTTTTTCGGCTGTCTTTTTAGTAATTACATTAGCACTTTTGCTTGATACTTTAGCCGATTTCGCCATCATCATTTCACCATCTAAAGCAAACGATAACGTTACACCTTTTACAGGTTCGCCAGTTGTAGCATCAGTTACCAAACCCTTTACAGATAAAGTATTTGAGCCAGTTACAATAATTTTCCTCGCCGTTTTGTAACCATTATAGAAGTTTGGTTGCGAAAGTCTAACGATTTCAACTACAGCATCAATATTCTCTATAGCCGTATCAAATGTTTTAAAAAGAACAATCAATTGTTGCGTAGCTTGTTTCTTTTCGTCAATTCCTAATCTTGGTTTTGGAATCGACGTATTAAATGCATTTATAGCATTCAATAAAGTTGTTTGAGTAACTGCCGTAATTCCATAAGCTGTTAAAGCAGCAACATTAGTTTGAGCACGGTCATAAATTTCTTGTGCTTTTGTTTTTAATTCAGCATCGGCAAGTCGTTTTAATTCCGATTCACTAATTTTAATCTCTTTCAATAAAACTGAATTATTCGTAAACATTGCAAAAGCAACCAGTTTGCGTGAATTATCAGCCGACAAAATACAAACCGTAGATTTTAACTGACTTTTATTATCAGTGATACCTGTTTTCTCAAAATCTTGCAATTCAGCAATCGTTTGAATTTGTGTTATAGTATTTTGTAATAGAGTGTTGTTGGCAGGAAAATTTGGTAAAGGAGTTGTAATTGTCGCGTTCGGTACCAGAAAATCACGAGTTGCCATACCCATGCCTAGCTTACTTCTTTGCATAGAATCCATAGAGGTTTTAGTTTTTAAGTGTTGATTAATACTATAGTTATAAAAAATCGTTGTTCATGTTTGAGAAACAAAGAAAATAAAGTAAATTGAATTTACCAAACTTTTTTGCGCCAAATTATCAGACCCATTGTTTGATACCTAGACAGCGCATGTTAATCTCTCAGATGAAGTTGTTTTCATCCCTAACGAAGATGCGAACACCCCTGATTGGCTCGCTCGTTCACGAGACGCAATTGTGAACACCTCTGACGAAGATGTTTTAATGCCTGATGCGTCCGCTCATTCGGGAGATTCAATTGCGAATACCTCTAATGCCTTCGCCCTCTCCTCAGATGCATTCGCGGTAATACCTGAACCTTCCGCTCACTTGCCAGACACGTTTGCGGTAACATCAGAACCAATTGTTACTCTCTCTGATAAGTTCGCTAGTTGATAAGAACGTTAAAACCTAGGTACTGAAACGTCCCAGCACGCCGATGCTTTCCACGCTTCGCAGTCAGGCACTTTCACTACCCACACAATGCTACCCTGCAATCCAAAGGTAGTAAAACAGCCTGCCTGCCCTACACACCCAACCGCACCTTGATAAGCACTCTCAACTTGATAACAAATAAATAAAGTTCATTGCCGTATTGATAAATTCCTTACATTTGACTATGGATAAACTAAGCCCGGTTTGTAACATGCTGGCATACAACAGTTACCGTGTCTTCAAAAACGCAACTTCGTCACTCGCTTTTGGCATTGTCATCGGTCGATACGAAGGCGCTCCTAATTCGGTAACAGTTGCATCCAGCAGCTCGTTACCCCAAACCATAAAAAAAGAAAAAGTAACGAGTTTTCGTCTGATAATTTTTCTCGTTTGATAACGGTTTGCGATTAACAAAAGTTCTGATTTCGGCGATTGATTACAAGTCGCTTTTTGATAACAAATTCTCGGTCGATAATTTGTCGCTTTTTGAAACGGGAGATTTGAAACGAGTTCGGAATCTGATAAATAATTCTCGGGCGATTCGAAGTCGAGATTTAAAAATAAATTGTATTTTGCATTTGAAAACTGCATTGAAAACTGATACATTTTTCGACAAGAATCACAACAAATTGATAAGATTTTAAAAACTGATAATTAACTCTAAGTTACTGACAATGAAAATAATGGCTTGGGGTAACATGCGGTCATAAAAAACTGCCGAACCCCAGCAAATTCGGGGCTTTCACACTCGCTTCGGCGTTGTCTTCGGGCGATACGATGGCGCACGAAATTCGGCATTTTTTCATACCGCAGCTCGTT
>Ga0302288_1000099_pt1 | contig 79456 bp, 105 predicted proteins | sample III_Fen_N1_1_FD_194549 | JGI IMG/M metagenome (GOLD analysis project Ga0302288, IMG submission 194549) | Peat permafrost microbial communities from Stordalen Mire near Abisko, Sweden - III_Fen_N1_1 | ecosystem: Environmental > Terrestrial > Soil > Wetlands > Permafrost | place: Sweden: Abisko... | reverse complement strand
GTGAATGCTTTTGCTCTCATTACATTTACCGTATCAAAGAAACCGATATAGCAGAATTGAAAATTCTTTGTGAGATTTCCTTTAGTATTCTGATACCATTTATCAAATCTATCGTAATTCTTACGTACTAAGAAAAAGATATCGTCAGATACGTATATTGCATTATCGATAAAGACTTGTTTTGGAGCCATTCTCATAGCTTCATCTTCTCTATCGTACATAGTTTCTGATACCCAATCACATGCTTCTTTTGAACCATTAGCAAACCAATAGACTTTAGTATAATCCCATTCATTCCATGAGACTAATTCTCTTGCTTTTGCTACATTGACAGGGTCTTTCATGAATGCAGATTCAGGCTTTCCCTGGAGACGTATTTCGCACATTCTTCTATAATCACGTACCTTTATTTCTGAGTCATTTATGCGGATGAATACAGGAATTTTCAATTCCGTTGTACATTTAGATACTATCTTGTACATTTTCGTAACATTATCGTTTAGATAACCACCGAAAAAGTTTGAGTGTCCTGGGTATGTTACAATAGCAGAAAATTTAGACAATACATCAAATTGTGTTTCATTGAACACTGGAATGATTTCATGTGGAAAATCGTATGATGTATTTTTTTCTTTTATGACTCTTTTTGTGATAGACGGATTAACCGTTAGAATAAAGAATTTGCAATCTTCTTTATTATAGTCATAAAGGTTAGCTAAAAATTTAACTTCAGATGCTATTGTTCCACCTCTAGTGGGGTCTGTAAAAATAAGAATACCGATATTTTTCATTTAATCATCATTATTTATGCACATTGAACGCGAACGGCGTTTTAAAAATTCTTCTAATGTTATCAATTCTTCGAACCATGAGTATTGATAGGTTTTTCTGTTCCATCCTATTGCCTCTAATACAATTCTGTCAGAATGTTCATGTTGCCATTCATCAGAAGTTTTGAGAACTGGATCTAGTGTGTTGTCCATTTATTATGTTTTTGATAAGATTATTAATATGTGAAGGATTTTGTTTATACGTTATGTACCATATAATTTGATTCAATTCTAAGAAGTGAAATTTGGAAAAAACAGATCGCCATTTCTTTTTGTATTTCCTCGGTACTCTATTATAGTTGAAATGCATATTCATAATTTGATTTATAGATAATAACACATTTTTGTTCATATAGAAATTTAAGCAATTTAACACTCGAATAGGGAGCTGTTTTAATTGCCCCCTAGTCAGAACTTATGCAGTCGAGTAATACAATAATTATCTAATGATTCTGAGTGGAAAGTATGTAATCTAGCTTAGTTAAGACTAGCGATCTCTTGGTTTGAGCTCTCTTGCTAATTTAAGCGCTCTAGAATACTCTGAATTAGTCGGAAACATTTTAGATAACATTTCAGTAGCGTTTATTATTCTTAAAATATTTTTAGAATCTTGTATTCCTCTTCCTACCATAGTGTAAGTCATACCGGATATAATTTCTTTAGCATCAAGATTAAATGAATCGATCTCTTTTAATTCATCTGCTGTAGGTAATCTGTATTTAGTCTCTGAAAAGAAATCTGGTTTTGTATTTTCTTTCAAAACTTTGTTAGGGGTGGAAGTGCTCGGTTCTCCTAAACTAGGAAAACAATCTCCTGATCCTTCTGTATTTGAAGTCGGTGGGGTAACATCTCCCATTCCAGGCATACTACCGACTTCTGCAAAATCTTCATTAAGCCATTCGTTAAATAATTTTATTCTCATGAGTAGTCTTTTTTAAATTGCTGGTGCACCGGCTGAAACTGTTGGTGCCGCAGTAGCAGGAGTACTAGTACTTACTTCTCTAGATATCTCATCAGCACTGATAGCATTTTGAATTACAGTTTCAGTTACAATAGGTCTACCGTCTTTAGATATGTTCTTATACATTCTCATAGTCAGTGGTTTCCCTTTTATAAATCCGATAGCATCTAATATAGCCATTACTCCTACTGTGTTCAATGCTTGATTATCTGTCAATCCGATAGATTTTAAAAATGTAGGGCTATCTGTTCCAGTGATCTGATATAAACCTGAACCGTCTGGCATATCTGCCAGTTTAGTAAATGACATTATCATTTTTATAGCTTCATTATCAGGTGATTGCAACTTAGCCATAATAGTAGTACCTAATGCTACGCTTTTAGATGGAACGTTTTCGGCTTTCGTACCCAATCTTGTTGCAGCAGAATCTATCTGCTTATTTAAAATTACTGGGTCTTTGAATAAATTCATTAACTTAGCCCACATATTTTTCAACATGTCAAATATTCCTTCATTTACTACATCTTCATTATAGCTTTCTACTATAAATTCAGAGTACGGTATTAAATTTTTCATTTATATTAGTGTTTTTTGATATTCTTTTCTTAGCATTTCATTATACCACAGATCAAAATTATTTCCGGCTTCAGAATATGCTAATTTTTTATACTTTAGCAATCTAAGGAAAAATAGAGATAACATAGAATCATTGAACGATAAAATATTTTCTGCATTTTCTTTTGAACGTTTTGCTATAGTGATAGCATCTTCGATAAGATAATCTGCTGCATTTTTTAATTTTGCTGGATCGATTTTACTAGCAAGTGGATTTGCAGTATCTTGAGTAGTAATATATGATTGAGCATTTTTTAAGAAAGTTTCGTTAATACCCTTTTTATGAGGATCAATTCCACCTTGACGATAAGATAATGTATTAGCTCTTCGTACTGCTTGATTAAATACAATCTTTCCATTTTCGTTCTTAGATGCAGTACCTACAGTCAATATCATATCTCTTGTCATCTTTGAAGCTATTTCTGATTTATCAATCAAGAATTCTCCTACTTTATCAAATATAGCAGTATCATCAGGTTTTGACTCAGGTTCTTCTGTATTTTCCGTATTAGATGATCCCTTTTCATATCCTGTTAATGCCAATTCTGCAATAGCATCAAGATAATAATTAGCAAAGTCTTCGGGCATAGTTTTTTCCATGTCAAGTACAACATCAGTGAACCCAATAGATTTTAAAATATCTCTTTTTGAAGCACCTTCGTCTAGTAGTCCCTGTATTTTGTCTCTTGTTTTCTCGAAATATGCAACATATTCTTCAGGTGTCTTAAAAGAAGTACGTACAATACCTGTATATTTTTCGATAAACTTTTCTTTATCTTCGAGACTGTATTTATTGTACATATCGAACGTAACTTTTCTTTTATCAGAAACGTAAGGTTCTTTTTTGTCAGGTTCCTCTTCTGTATTATCAGTTGGTTCTTCTCTTGAATCATCTTCGGAATCATCTTCAGATTCTGAAGATGACGTTTTAGTAGAAGAATTTTCTAAATAATCTTCAGCTGTTGTTATAGAAGAATCTGAACCATCAGCTATCATATCCTCAACATCAGATGCAATATCTATAAGATGTGATTCATCTACAGAAACTTTCAAATTAGATATTAAAGATAAAACTTTATCTCTACCTTCTTGAGTACGTTTAAGTAAGTACAGTTCTATGAATCCCCAATATCTATCATTAACAGTGATAAGTTCCGTTATGTCGTCGAATATCTTATCTTTCTGATCTTCTAAATCTTTAGCTGTAATAGTATTCAATTTAAGCCATCTAGAACCTTCGAAACAACGAATACTGTTCGTAATCATTACTCCTTTATCGTGTCTATTCTGTGTTCTATTTTCGAAATATTTTTTTTCACAATTATCGAACGATTTAGTAAGTTTTTTAATGTCATAAGACATAAAATTTTCTACTTTTCGTAATTGAAAAAACTTAGTGATAGCTACTGCCATTTTATCAGCTTGATCAGAAGTCATCCATTTTTCTGATTCTGCTATGTAATTTGACAATTCATCTACATTTTCTTTGAATGTGATAACATCATCAGAACTCATATCAGTATACATAGCATCTACTTTGCTATGTTGAGCAGCATATTTTTTAGTCATTGATGTTGCGTATGCAGATTTCATACCAAGTAGTCTAGTAGCATAATCTTTCTTAGCTTTTAGTCTGCTGTCGAGAATTAACTCATTTGCCAATTTCTGATAGACCTCTCCTTTTTCACCAAGAGATTTCATCTTAGATTCTATATCGTTAGATACTTTTTCTCTTCTATAGAATTCATCTAAAGCAGTATCTTTTTTTGCACCTTTATATGTTGAAGTGTATTCATTAATAAGCCATGCATAATATTCATTAGACAAGTCTTTTAATTTAGAAGCAGTAGGTGAAAAATGTCTTTTTACCCAATTACTTATCGAACTTAGAATACCCTCATTTAAGTTTTCATCTAGTTCATATCTAGTCTGCATATACTCATATACTCGTGCCTGTTCAGGTACTTTAATATTAGAAAGAGCTAATGAACGTACTTTTTTAAACTCGTTAAATTTCATAGTGAACATTGTTGTTTTATCATTCTTAGTGCAATATCGTCAGATTTAACTTTACTTACAATTGCAATAGTCTTAAGTAAAGTACGTAAATTCAATTCTACATCTGTTGTTTCTTCTGCAGCTTGTGTAAGTAGAAGCATAGATTTATCCTTTATAGCACCAGATACTTCTAGTCCTTTAGGAGTTTCTATTTCGGGTAATAAATCCCACATACGTGAAATCATGTCTTCTTTAGTTAATGCAATTTCTAACATGAATGCTCTACTTCGTATAGCAGCATCGATTTTCTTTCTTGGTACATTACTAATGAAGATTATCTTACCATTAAAATCAAACTTCTTTGGAATTTGATTCTTTTTATCAGTTTTTAAAGCAGCTCCTGCAGCATTCCAAGAAATTTCTCTTAGTACTGATGTATCTAATGCTCCTTTTAGTACATTTACTGCGGTAGGATCTTTAAATACACTATCACAGTCATCATATATTAGCATCTTACCATTATTCTCATACAGTGAAATATATAGTCCAGCAGCAGTTGTTTTACCAGTTATCTTGAAATAATCTTCATTACGTTTAAGACCATTAGCTTCCAATCTTTTCATGACTAAGAAAGATTTACCAACACCAGCTTGTCCAGTTAGTAATAAAGAATTCATTGCACCTTCAATTACCATGTCAATGTAAGTAGTCATGTCGTCGAATACTACATCTGGATCGCCATAATCATAATCTAAATCTTTTTGAGCATTATCAATGGATTTATCTGCGGCTTCTTTTGCCTCTTTAGAAGATACAATTTTTATTTCGTCAGAAGATTCTTGCAATGAAATTTTAGTTGGGTTCTTGTATATGTACATTATTTTTGGTAATGCTTTATCTACTGGAACACTGTTTAGATATAGAGTCAATACGGGTTTTAAACCTTTGCCGTTCCAGATATCTATGCTATACAGATTTGTATCTACGAAATTTAATCTCATTGATCTTAGATCATCAGTAGTTATAAGATATCCAATCTGAGTAGGCTCACCATTTCTCGTAAATTTATCGAATTCAGGGAAGAAATAAGTTTCTTTTCCTGTCTCCTTTTCTATATAATCACGAAAAATAGAAGATACTTGTGTAGGATTGTTATCTGTTATACTTTCTAAAGTACTCCAACTTGAAAAATTCATAGTATTATGTTATATTGTGTGTTCTATATATCTCATGTACATCAAATATGACTATTGTAATAATTCATTAGCTAATTGAATAGTCATAGCTATTGACCATGCTAATGGAGTATTATCGTTAGGAGTCAAAGTTCCATTATAGTATAGTTCAGGTACTTCATAATCAGAGATATTTGACATTATAGTTTCGTACAGGCTTTTTGCTCTAGACTTATCTCCTAATTTACAGTAAATAATACCCAAGAAACAAAGTCCAAATACCCATTCAGCCTCTTTTCCGTTACTGTAATATTTATCTTTCTTATATCTGTATACACCATTTTCGCCCAGTAGGTATTTTTCAATATTAGATACAACTTTCATTTTCATTTTATCATCTAATATGTCACATGGATAGATTAGAAACAATTGAGCTAGATCATAACTTCTGCTAGGTGTTTCTCTTGGAAGAATAGAGTTTAATGCTAATATCGATGCATCTATCAATTGTTGATCGACTTCAACTATTCCACTTTTCTTGATAGCATTCAATCCTGCTATAACTACACCAATTGTGGATGCTCTAGGAGTTTCTCTGCCTTCTTCCCATGCTCCAGATTCAGCTATATTGTAGAACTGTATAGCGCTTAACATTTCTATGCATAACGATATGATTTTCTTATCATTATCATCTCTTATCATTTTAATTCCAGCTTCTGCTCCTTTTGCTATTCCCAGTAAAAAATATCCTATTTGATCAATTTGTACATGGTTCCATCCACTGTGAATTTCCGATAAGTCAAAATGTATACGTGGATTTGGAAATTCCCATTCATTATCAATAGTCTTCTTATCGATTAGTGAACTGAATTTCTTGTATCTATCTTCTATCTGTATATAGTAATCTAACCAAGTATGATAAGTTTGTCTGTATAACGCTTTATTGTTATCTAATTCTGGTAGTGAACAAAAGAAATTATCGCGTAACCAAGTGTATGCATAATCATCAGATGAAGAAGCACTGTAGAACCCATTTTTTAATCGCAATGAATGCAAAACTTCGAATAAGTTATCTATGTCTATTTGCAATAAGCTTCTGTATACCCTATCGTAATCATCACAATTTTTAAAGTTTCTTTTGTAGTTAACAGTATATCGCATTTTATTATCTTTTTTCTATATATTCATTTGAGGCTAAACCAAGAAAAGGGAAACAATTTCTTGTTTCCCTTTTTAAGTAACTATTATTCTATAGCTTAGATAATGCTAGTAGAACCCATTCTAAAGTGAATAGTATAGTATTGAGTCTGTGGTAATTGACCTGCTTCAACAAGAGCGAATCTTGATTTAACAGCAATTTTAGGACTCATTGAACCTTCAGCAATAGTTTGGATAGATTCAGCCATCATATAAGGCATAAATTTCAAACCTGGTTCTTCATCTGCACCTTTTCTTCCAACCAATACTCTGTTATCAGAGAATTTCATGTTAGGATCAACGTATAGAGTCATTCCAGCGATAGTACCAACTGGGTATAGTGAACCGTTGTTTTGGTTAATAGCATTAGTTAATGGTGCAGCAGTAAACTGTGCGTTATCCATGATAGCAGATGCTAATTGAAGGTTAGTAACTACGAAGTTAGCAGGACCTCTACGACCTCTTTGTGCTACAACATTACCAGCGGCAAGTATTTTAGACAAAATACGTCTTTGAATTGTGTACATGTTTTCGTTAGCGATACCACCAGTAGATGCGAAAGCTGAGAAAGCAGGAACTGCAATTGTAGAAGTAACACCATCTGGTCCAACATAAGCTACAGTAGTAGCAGTAGTTAAAGCAGGATCAAGAGTAGTATTTAAAGTAACACCTTCAGATGCAACCATTCCAGCGTTGTTTGACCAACCTAAAGCGAATGCTCTTGCTAAAATGTTTTTGTTAATAGCTTGAGAAAGTTCATTTACCAATGCATTTTCTACCATAGAGATAACATCGATACCGTACTGTTTGTTCAAATCTTGGATTTGTTCAGTAGTAACAGCTGCTGCTACTTGGAAAGTTTTAGCTTCAACGAATTTAGTATAAGCTCTAAGACCCATAGTGTTGAAGTAAGTGCTTTCACCTGTACCTCTTTGCATTCCACCAGTTAAATCTTCACCGTTAGTGAAAGGACCGAAGAAATCGTCTTGGTTATGATCGCCAGCACCAGAGAAACCTTGAATGTGATCTTCAAGAGCTTTAACTAGAGAAGGAGTAATTGTTCCTGTAGAAACAATTGAACCAGCTACAGTACCTGCGTAAAGTGAACCAGCTGATGCAGTAGCAATAGTTGGAGCATTTCCAGCGTCAGGGTTTAGAACTCTGAATAATGGTTGACCATCAATTCTTGAATATCCTACGAATTTCAAAGCAAGATTAGCTGCTGAAGTTCCAAGTGCATAATCAGCACCACTAGCAACACCTGCAGTGAAAGGATTAGCAGTAGAAAGTTTGATAACTGTTGGTTTGATGTTAGTATCAAGACCACCACCAGCGTATACATAATCAAGATAAGTAAGAACTCCGGTTGGACCACCCATAGGGATAACGTTTACGATATCAAAACCGATTGTTCTTGCAGCAACTTGAATTGCCAATGGAAGAAGTGATGGAAATTTATCGCCTGATCCTTCTGCACCATATACTCCGATACCAGAACCTGGAGTCGATACATTACCCATAAGACCGGCAATATTACCGCCTGGAGCAACTCCAATTTGTGAGTATGAACCATTGAAACTTTCGTTCAATGAGTGAAAGTGGCAATATTTAGACAACCAATTAAGTTTATAAGTGTCTGTCACTCCTGCTTTAGACTCGATAATAGGAGCCCAAGTTTCGAAGATTTGAGATTCATTAATGTGTAACATTTGTGAATGTATTTTTTGTTGTTTTTTTGCTGTTTTATTAGCGAGTGTATTTGCCTAAAAGAGTTTTCATGTGTTGTAAATATTCTTCAGAATATCCTAATGAAGGAGCTTTAAATCCTTCTACTTTTTCGCTTTCATTTAGGTTCTGTGAATTAGATGAAGTTGTCAAATTAGCAGATCTAGTTTCCCAGAAGTTTTTAATTTGATAATCTGTATCTAATTTGTAAGTTCTAGATTGTGCAACTAAAGTACGTTTTTGGTTTTCATCAAGTGATTCCCAAACTGTTTTGTATTTTAGCGGTGCTTCTTCTATCCATTTTTCTGAACGAGGATGTAATGCAGATTCCCACAACTGTAGAATTTCTTCTTCGGTTGTCAACGTTTTACCATTCAGCGCGGATGCTACTTTCTGTTTTTTAGCGTCATCTAAATTTCTGAATTCTTCACGTTTTGTTTCATTTAGCAAACTTACGAAACTATACATGATAGATTCGTCTGGAAGTCTTACATTTCCATGTTTCATTGATTCATTAAGGTCACCTATCTTCTGTTTTTTGACAGATTCCAAAATAGCATCAACTTTACCTGAGAGAGAAGAATAATCCATATCTGCTTCTGAAACTGTGGTTAAGTTAGTATTTGTATTTGTTGTATATATCTTTTCTGACTCAGTAATTGCGAATTCTGTGTAGTCTGCAACTGCTTGAGCTTGTTCACCAATATATTCAGTATATTTTATACCTTTTTCAAGGTTTTCAGCTAAATAATCTTGGTGTTCTATTGCGTTACTTAATTGTTCAGCTAAATACTCAGCATAATCAATTCCTTTGCTTGAATTTTCAGCAATATGTTCAGTGTAAGCAATACCTTGATCTAATTTCTTGGCAAGATAGTTTGAATATTTAATACCTGATTTAAGTTTTTCAGATATCATCTTGTTTTTCTTATCAATACTTTCACTTATTTGTTCAGCATATTTGATAACATTACCGGTTAGATCGCTATTCTGTCTAGTTTCTAAAATATTAGCATTTATACTTTCAGATAGCTTAAGATTTTCATTTTCCATGACTGTTGATACATATTCAGTATATGAAATATTCTTGTCAAGCAAAGTGGAAACACTTTCTAATTGAGCAGCTAAATATTCACTGTATTGAATATTATGATCAGAAACTCCGCTCATGTATTCCAAATACTTTTCTATTTTACTTACCGCTTTATTAAGAGTGCTAATCTGTTCGTTAACAGGATTCTCAACTTTTAGTGTATCAATATTCTCGTTTAGTTTTTCAATTTCTTTTTTTACTATTAGAGAATAATCATGTAATTCTTTTGGTGTTACGAAGTCCATGTTTTCGTTAGTTTTTTGTGTATTGTCGATTTCTTCTCCTAGAAGATAATTATTTAAGTCTTCACCAACTTCATACACAGAAATTAAATCACTATGGATTCCCAAACTTTCATTAATTCTGTTAAGAACAGCATTTTCGAAGCCTGGATCAGCTACAAGATCATATGTAAAAATCTTTTTAATTCTTACCTTCTTGTTACTTTCTACTAATCCTGCCGCTCTAGAAGAGATGCTGATTGGAACACCACCTTTAACTAATTCTTTTGCGATTCTTCCAGAAGGAGTATCAAGTAATCTTAGTCTACCTTTTATCTGTCGTGATTCCTTGATGTAATCAAGTTTTTCGATAACATGAGAAACTTTGGAGAGAGATATATCGAATTTTTCAGGATGATCAAGTTCTCCTAATAATCTTTTACCTTCTATTTTCTTGTTTAAATACTCCATGTGAGGAAGATATTCGCTTTCTTCATAAATTCTATCATTATTATTAACGATACCGAATTGAGCAAAAATACCTTCGAGGATCACATCGTCACCATCTGAACTTACGCTCAGATTATGAGAAGATTTCTCAAGTATCATCACAAATTTTTTCGTTGTGTCTTCCATTTCTTGTTTAAAGTTTTAAAGATTGTGAGTCTTTTTCTATATATTACTTATTCCAAAGTTTTTTCGTTAAAAATTAAATAATTATACTGTTTTATCAGTATTATCAGTTTTATTTTCATCGGTAGTTTTTTTCTCTCTTTGAATCTGGGTAATCATATATCCAGCGACTGCAAACTCTATACCTGACCAAATTGCTAAATCTGAAGATGTCATAGTATTGAGATTATGTATGAAAAAGGCTATCATTCCACTTTGTGCGACAGCAAAAGATACACCCGATTCGATTCTTTTCTTAGAAAAGAATGAACTTTCACCAGAATAAATCTTGATGAATTCTTTTATGCAATATCTTATGTTTTGCCAACCGAAAAAATACTTTTTCATGATACTATGTAAATTTTATTCAGCAGCTTCTGGAGCTTCTTCTTCCTCTTCTTCTGGTGCTTCTTCTGGAGCTTCTTCTGGAGCTTCTTCTTCCTCTTCTTCTTCATCTTCTATTTCAGAAGCTTTAATAGATTTGATAGAATCTGAACCATCACCATCCCATTCAAAAGTTCTTTTTCCTAAATCTTCTTCAGTTTCAGGGTCAACAACAATTTTAAAAGTATGACCTGCAGCGCCTACAGATTTGATACAATCCAATAGTTTTTTCAATGTTTTCGATGCATCTGTAGCTTCGACTTCATATTTTACTCCGTTAGATTTTTCTTTTTCTTCTCCACTTTCTTGTTCAAGGAGAAACTGTTTAAATGTCTTCATTTAATAGTTTTATTTTTGTTATATATAATTTTGCACAACTCAAAAGCCCCATCAAAGAGACTTTAAAAATTCATCATAACGTAAAATACGATGCTCAGCTATTACGCCAGGAGTAGATACATTATCATTTTCTATGTGAGGAAATTTAGTACTTTGTAAAAGACGTGAATAATCTACTCTGATCTTCTTACCGTTTTTAGTAGTCAATTCTATGAATAGAATACCATCACCAGCTTTATTTTTTACTATCTTAGAAACTGTGCCAGTTACTACTTTGTTATCGATATTGACATCAATTGTAGAATTAAGAGATAGACCCATCATCTTATCAGTACCTCTGGGTTGCTGAATAGAAGTATCATACGCTACTATACGTATTTTGAAAGCTGGATTATTATATCCCATAGAAACATGACCACCTGTACCAGTTTCTAATCCATTATATGCCATAAATCTTTTACTTTTTATGAACTATATATCTTTTTGACAAAAAAATTAGCACAAAAAAAAGGGAGATTCAATTTTCATGAATCTCCCTTTTAAAGTTTATAAAAGTCTATTTGCGTTTTTTCTTTGGCGGTATTCTAAAACCTTTTCGTTGAACACTAGTAGGAACCGGCATTTTGAAATACTTTTCATTATCAAGAATAGTCTTGACTTGATCGTTATCTAATGTATTCGGTAGTTGTACTCTCATTTGCCAGTAAGTTTTAGAAGCTTCCTCTCCTCTATTTGTATAAAAACAAGATAGTGAATGTAGCTCTAATGCTTGATATCTGTAAAATGAATCATCTATAAAAAGAATTCTATTTGGGTATGGATTCTTCATATTATACTTTAATCCGTATGAAGAATAGATATATGCTAGTTCCCAGTTTTTTATGCGTTGTAAATACAAGACTAATCCTTTGATCGCTTCACCTCTTAATGGATCGCATAACTGAGCATCATTGTAGTATGCAAGTATTTCATTTCCCGGCAAATCTAAAATATCTGCCAACTTGGCTATCATAAGTTTAGACATGAATATTTCTTCTTCGAATCCGCTTAAAATTAAAGCACGTTTTTTGTACCATTCTATAGATTCAGTGAAATTTCCAGCATCTCTATAAGACTGAGCAGTATAAAATATCCAACGCGGATCACTGTTCTCTTTTGTATACTCAGCAAGTATCTTAGCATGACCAGCATACTTTTCGGGTATATTATTCCATGAACTACCTTCAGCTTTAACTAATATATGAGCAAATGGAACAAGGCCACCCGGTTTTTCATTTTCTCTTTCTAAAACCTCGTGTATAGGACCGTTCCATTTATACCCAATATCACATTTCCAAATACTTTTTCTAGTGTATTCAATGTTACCATATTTGATATTTAGAGATATTGAATCATCATTTTCTCCCAATGATAAACTGGACTTCATATTAAATCCTTTATCTTCAAGGATCAATTCCTCATCGGCATCTATCCAAAATCCCCACTTACACTTTTTCTCTACTGCTTCTAGTGCTACATTTCTAGAAGTAGCAAAATCTTTCCATTCTATTTCTATAAGTTCACCAGTTATGCCCTTGTCGATAAAAAAGTCTTTAATAATATCTTGTGTACCGTCAGTAGAACCAGTGTCAACTATTACCCAATAATCAATATGTTTGTATACTGAGTTCAGGACTCGTTCAATAACATGATGTTCATTTTTGACAATCATACTAAGCCCTATTAAATATTCTTTGCCCATTCTAATCATTTTTAAATAATAGTAGATAGGCTAAAAAGTTCTGTGAACTATTGCTGTTCTGAATCTAAAACAAATTCATAATAACTAATAAACATGTATACATTTGAAAGCACTGTCAACAATGCAGAAATTCCCCACAAGAATCCAATTAAGTTACCACGTGTATTATTCATAACTCCTCATTTATCTACAGGTGGATGCCCTCAATATCTACTGAAGAAAATTCAACAATATAAGACAGAAATGGACATATTTGTCGTCGAATTTACATTCCTGAGTGATGTCTATACTGTACAAAGAGATGCTATACTTTCAATAATACCACCTGATCACTTCTATTCTCTAGGCAGTACTAAATCAGCATTACTCTATATCATAGATGAGATAAATCCAGACATAATTCATTTCGAAGAGTTATCAGAATCAATGGCAGAATTCTCTCTCTTAAGAAAAATATACTTAAAGGAAGATAGAAGATATTTCATCACGGAGAACACACATTCATCACATAGCAATCCAGATTCAAAGATATTCCTACCGGATAAATTTATATTTGCTTGTGAGTATTCGAAAAATGTATATAGTAAACTAAATGTACCTTCTACAGTATGGGAATATCCAATTGAATATAAAAAACGTCCAAATAGAGAAGAAGCACTTACTAAACTTGGATTAGACCCATCTAAAAAACATGTATTAAATATCGGTTTATTTACACCCGGAAAAAATCAGGCTGCTATATTCGACATAGCAAATTCTTTTAGTGATACACAATTTCATTTCGTGGGAAATCAGGCCGGCAATTTTGAACATTACTGGAAGCCTTTAATGGAACATAAACCTGATAACTGTATCATATGGGGTGAAAGAAGTGATACTGATGCATTTCTTTTAGCATGTGACGTATTTTATTTTCCATCTTTATTGGAACTTAATCCTTTAGTCATAAAAGAAGCTCTAGGTGCACAGATTCCAATTATGATGAGAAATTTAGATGTCTATCTAAATAAGTACGATAATGAGAAAATGATTCATTTCATAGAAGGGAATGATGAACAATTATTATCGAAACTCTTAGCAATAAAAGAAAAACGTACAAAAATAGTACATATATTATCAGATATCTCATCTGAAATAGAACAGAAATCTATCGCATCGGTTTCTACTTTAGCAGATAAAAATATAGAGTATACCATACACTTAAATCCTGTTACTACATCATTCAATTTGGAAAAAGAACCGATGTGGATAACTGATTCATTAAATCCTGGTCATTATGGGTGCTTTGAAGCATTCAGAAAAGCTATTGTAGAAGATTTTACAAATGATTATGACTATTTAATCGTATGTGAAAGAGACTGTATATTAGAAAAAGATTCAACAGAATTGAAAACTCTACTGTCAAAAACTTACGATGCAATGAGTAAACATGACGTTCATTTTTTCTCATTTGGGGATAAAGTAGATTTATCAGAATGCTATTTACAGTCTAATGTAATAGAAAATATTGAAGACTTTGCATATGTCACAGACAAGATAATTGGATTGCAATTTGTCATATTCGATAAACAAGGAGTAGATTTTTTAAAAGAAGCATTTATACATGAAAAATGGCAAGCTATGGATTTATGGTTCGGTGTAATCTTTGAAAAATACGGTAAAAAACAAGGTATTCTGAATGAACGTGTAACGACTCAGATGAACGGATACTCATTAATCGATAAATCAGAAAAAATATTTAAAGCGAATGATAGAAATGTTTAATGATCTAGTAAAGAACACAAACAATTTCATTGAAAAAATGCCAGAGATCATTATCTCATATGATAATGGAGCAAGAGTAGATATAATAGGCGTATCAGATAAAATCTATACTGTAGAATTTTACGAAAATGAAGAATTGATTGAAGAATTGATATACAGCGCTGATATAGGAGTGGGTTGTTATGCCTCACCATATAAGAAATATTTTGTCAATTGGAGAATAAAAGTGCTAGATGGTGACAGAATAATCGTAGACGATATATTATCTATTGAAGGAAAAAAAGTTTTTGTTGCAATAGACAGTAGATCGTTAGGTGATACATTAGCATGGATGCCACAAATCATAAAATTTGGAGAGGTTAATCAATGCGATCTTATAGTAAGCACATTTCATAATAAGCTTTTCGATTATCAGAACGTTAAGTTCATTGAACCTGGAGAAGAAATAGGAGAACACTATGCATCGTATACACTGGGGTATTTCATGGATGAAAATAACAGAATGTATACTCCAATTGATCCACGAGGTAGATCATTAACCGAAGCTGCTGCAGATATACTGGGCATAAGTGATACTTATGAAGAACTATTACCCGTGATGAATCTAGATTCAGTGACTATGAGACCTCTTAAAGAAAAGTATGTATGCATAGCCACTATGTCAACAGCAGGAGCTAAATTATGGCATAGAGAGAATGGATGGCAAGATATAATTGACTATCTTAACTTATTAGGATATAAAGTGGCTATTATTCAGAAAGAAAAACATAACTTTAATAACGTTATTGATTGGTCAGGAGATTTTAGTCTAGAAAAAAGAATTTCACAGTTATATGATGCTGAGTTTTTCATAGGATTAGGTTCAGGATTAAGTTGGTTAGCATGGGCATTAAGGAAAGATGTCATTTTAATTTCAGGGTTCAGTAATCCAATTGCTGAATTTCAAACTAAATGTCATCGTATCATAAATAAAAATGTATGTAATAGTTGCTGGAATAATAAATCTTATCTGTTTGACAAGGGAGACTGGAATTGGTGTCCAGTACATAAAGATACTATACGACAATTTGAATGTACACATCAAATAAGCACGATATCAGTAATAGAAAAAATAAATAAGATAATCAATGAAGCATAAAGATGAAATTACCACTAACGGGAGAGCAGTATTTTATGCGGTTTTATGGCCAGATTTTAGATCAGCTGCATTAGAACTTGGTTGGGCTTTAGCATTACATGGAAGCATGTCATCTGATATGGATATTATGGGAATGCCATGGACAGAAGATGCTAGGCCGGTAGAAGAATTAGTAGAAAAGATATCGGATTGTATAGGACATACTGTATGGAAAGATTATCATCTAGAGCCTCATTACGGTAAGCCTCATGGTAGAATAGTATACACATTCGCAATCTCTGGAGATTGGTATTTAGATTTAAGTATAATAGATACACGAATAACAAAAGGCAAGGATTAATCCTTGCCTTTTGTGTTAAGCTTGTTTTTCATTCTTAGTTTTAGCTTGTATAGCAGAAACTTGTGCTTCAGCTTGTCTTCCAATCTTATTAAAAACGACATTTACATTTTTATAAGGCTGTTCACTTAAAACGTTTAGTACAAAGTTTACTTCATCTAAAGTAAGAGTAATATTTAATTCTTCCATAGTTTATATTTTTATTGCATCTTTAAATTTTTCGAGAGTTAAAAGATAATCCTCTGCGTTTTTTCTTGGATCACCGACTAAGAAATATTTAGTGAAGTTAGATTCTATTGCTTCAGGATTTGATACAGAAGTTCCAGGGGTTTTACTATCTACAGCATTAAAATATTCAGGCTGGATAATCGTATTCAATCCAGCGTCTTTCGTTTCTTTATTTAGAAATGTTTTAAGTGTAAAATTGCAAACATTATTTGCATAGTCAAGTGTGATGTTTGTTACTTCTAGATATGCATTGTCTGAAGATACACCATTCTTGAAATCAATTTTTTGTTGTAATGCCATTTTTATTTTATTTTTTGATTATAGAGTAACTCTACATAAGTTCTTATTCACCAACTGCAGAACCACTTATTCTAGTACTCATTCCAGAAAATGTAGTGCTTATCCACGATACTCCATAGTCATATGATGTAAAAGCAGCTCCTGCTGTAGTTCTAGTAGAAATAGACATGTATTTACCTGAACTAGAAACAGATAAACTACTTGGATCAGTTAAACCTAAATCGGATAGTGTAGTAAAACTAGATCCGTAATTATTACTTACCCACATTGTAAAATTATTTGTGACTAGAATATATTGTCCACTAGATGAACAAGCTATGTATGTGACACTAGAATTTGATGGAGATAAATTTATAGTTGTAAATGTACTCCTATTAGTTGTATATGCTAATGTTGGAGTAGTACTACTTGCAAGCCATATCTTTTGTCCATCACTAGTCATACATGTACTATTTACTATAAATGGTGCAGTAACAGCTGTAAATGATGAACAACTATTTATTGAATAGTAATTAGTCGTCGAGGATAAATTACCAATCCAAACAATACTACCAGTGTTATTACAAGACGGACTTCTTAATTGTTGAGAAGTTCCAAGTCCAGTAGTCTTTGTTGTCCATGACGCTCCGTAATTGTATGAATAATAGAGAGCATATGAAGAGTTCGATCTAATTTGAATCATAGCTGCGCCATTATCGGATATAGCAGAACCGAACATGAAACTGTTACTTATACCAACTGCGGTCCAGCTTACACCTGCATCACTAGAATAATATGCAATAGGGACTGATGATGCACTATTATAACTTGCAATCATATAGTTCTTATTACCTCTAGCAATACGTATTTCTCTTAATCCTATATCAGTAAGAGGTAAAGCAGTCTGTGTAGTATAACTGGACCCAATAAAGCTTGTACGAATATATGGATTAGGACTTGATACAGCAGGAATAGCTACAAATAGTATATTCATAGATATATGAGAATAGTTTCTAAAATTTAGAAGACAATTTTTAGCACCTGACCAAGTCGGATCAAAAGCACCTGTAGCATTAGAAAAACACTGTGCGAGATTTTGACCAGCTGAAGCTGATCCGTATATTTCTGTAGTCACGTCACTAAGTGAGAATGTTGAAGTATTAGGTACGCTCATTTTTTTTTGCTTTAAATTATTAGATAGATTTATTTTTTAGTTCAAACAGTTCATTTTTGACATTACTTAATTCAGATTTCAAAAATGCAAGTTCTTTAATTATTAAATCGATATACTTAACTTTATAAGTATCTTCATCATTTCCTTCTACAAGCTCATAATGTCCAAGCTCTAATAATTGTTGAGCTATTACACCATATCGCTTCACACCAGGAGTAGAATTAAGCTCAAATTCCATGAATTTTATACCAGAATCTCTAGTTTGAATAGGATAAATATTATGCTTTATTCTAGCATCTGAATTTAGCACAAAATTAGATGCAGTAATAGCTCCATTATAATATGCATTTCCACCACTTAAATCGAAGTGAATAGTTCTATTACCTGCATTTGCCATGAATAATCCATGTCCATATCCAGATACTCCACCGTATTCATAGCCAAGTCCATACATAGAGCCTATAGTAGCCCATGAAGTTCCAATTGTCCAAATTACCTTTGAGGTAGTTCCAGTAGCATCATATCCTCCACATAGTCCTTGATCTCCTGTGCACTTAAAATATGTGTCAGTGCGAATTGAACCAGTCCCTTGTATATCACCATACTGATATAATGTTCCACCATTATCCCATCTGCCTAACCAACTTTGTGCACTATTTAAGAATCCAATACTGTTACCATTTGCGTGAACAGATTTAGCAGCATTACTAGTTTCATCATCATCATGCATGAACAGATATGACATATTTGTCCCTATCTCTATACTAGTCCCAAAAAACGTACCAGTACCTCCGACGAGTATGTCTCTACCTATACTAGCATCTACGCTCGTATATAAATCATGGCATTGCATCGATTTACCAGATGCAATGCCACCGACTACATACAATGCACCATTATGATTATCAAATGAACTATCAAGAGCAGAATTAATAGTAACAATTCCCGGAAAGCTTGTATTTCCACTTTCGTCAAGCAAAGTTAATGTTCTAACTACGCTCCCGAATACTCCAGTATATTGTCTAAAATAAAAAGGCTCTGTACCATCATCACCAGTTGCAAATTCTACAAATCCAGCATTAGTAGATGTGCCCCCTACCTGTAATCTAAAATAGTCATTATCAGCCATCTGAGAATATAACAAGTTGCCTACATTAGCTCCAGCAAAATCTTGTCGTACAGTAGAAGCAGTACCAGATGTATTTGCATATCTTACGCCTAAATCAGATGGCTCAACCCATGCCGGACCCCCACTATATGCGCCATTATTATACGTTAATCTTGCATAATCTATGAAATTAGTACCTTCACCTCTGTGAGTAGCATAATCATGTGTATGCGAAACAGGAGCTGCCCATGTAGTAAAATTATTGCTATGTAGATAATAATTCCATCCGCCATATGATCCACCACTGATGCTTCTCGTAGCAAGTCTATTTGCATTATCTTCCCATCCCCATGCTACTTGAACACCCCAATAATTACTAGCATTTGTATGTCTAAAATTCTCCTGTATCCACCAACTTCCACCCGGGCCTCCTGAACCAGAAGCTCCTAAGTCACCTCCATATGACATAGTTCCAGCTGGCGTAGCTTGAAAATCGGCGGCCCAAGAGCCTTGTGATCCTCTTTGCGATATATAGTTACTAGAAGATAATGATCCCGAAAAAGTGGAATAATATACTGATTGACCAGCAATTGATGAAGAATCAATTACTCTATATTGACCCTCATTTTGATAGAAAAAACCATCAGTATACACATACATCTGTCCACTGCTGTACGATAATCCAAATTCGCCTCCGTCAGGTGAAGCCATGCCTATTAATCGTGTTGATGATAAACCTGAAGGTAGCCATCCGCCACTCGCTAACCAAACACCAGTCAATCCTGATCCAGAACCACTAAATGTAGTAGCATATAATGTTCCATTATTTCCAAATCTGAATCTATTTGTATCACCTCCATCTGGACGTATTTCAAAATAATATGCTCCATTATCGGATTGATTAGTTCCTATATCCCATAGTCTATTGTTACCCGTGAATCTGAGATATGCCCATCCTGCTCCTCCACTTAAAGTAGCACCAGTATTTATTCCATTTGTTATTGTAGATGTGCCAGAATTATACGCATATGCAACATATAGATCACTTGCCGTTCTCCATCCACCTCTATAATCATCATATAGTCTATGAGAGTTTTCGATATAATCTGCTCCTTCCGGTCTATGTGTTGCAAACACATCTGACGTTATTCCATTCAAATATTGCACATTCAAATTAGATACTAATGTAGTAGAAGTTACTGTTATCGGCGAAGTTCCCGTTGCTACTAGAGATTTTAAAACATTCGCAGATAAATCTGTTGCTACTATAAAATCTCCGCCAACGTAACTTCCTCCTTTTAATTGTGCCATATTAAAGTGCTATTTCTATTGTATTTTTGTCATATACCTTAGTTCTATATATAGAGAATTGCTTGTATATGTCCATAATTTCTGCGTCAGAAGCTGATCGCTTTAATACTACCAAATCTCTGAAAAATGTATTAGTTGGGTTATCATTGTCCCATCCTCCTAATTTAAGATCATATCCATACTGTGTAACATATGCATTAGAAGTGGTAGGTCCTGTTTTCGACCAAGTCGTAGTATCGCCATTATCGAAAAATATCTTATATTGTAATGTAGTACCAGTTTTTCTGAGAAATACAAATTGCCATTTATTAAAGTAATCACTTGGATTAAATGAATAACCGGCTACTGCAATAGCATTACCGCCATTTTCTTTTCCCCACCAAGTATAATCTCCTCCTACTGAATTACTATTACATCCTAAACTCTCAATATTATATCCCGAAAAATTATCTGTGAAAGTGCCAATTGGTTTCTTCCAGTAACATACAGTCCATTCACTTGACCAATCTAATCCAATTGAAGAATTTAGATTGAACGTTAAACTAGAAGCACCTCTAGTACCATTTACATACGGTACATAAAACATTTTATTCGACATCATAGGATTCTTTAAAATGTAGGAGTGCGTATATGTTACATAATCTTCACCGTCTTGAAACCACGGAAACACTTTTGCCGTGCTAGAATCAGCAAAAGAAAAAGTATTCGATACACTTTGCCAGCCCCCAATATCTTGTGTAAAATTGCCTAATGCCTGTGTCCAAATAGTACTTAAATATCCAGAGGATGCATTATATGCTTGGAGCTGCCATCTAAAAGTAGGAGTTCCGCTTAATCTCAATAACCTCGTAGATAATGTGTAATTTGTATTAGGACTGATATTTATATAGCCGACACTTAGTCTAGTATTGCTAGCTACATCATCTACTAATATGCCAGTAATTTCAGTAGGTTTTGTTGAACCGATAATAGGTTGTCCTGAACCGTTTTTGTCCCATATATTCATATTTACATTCCCTATCATGTTTGTTACGCTTGTACCTACCCATATTGCATTATCTTCATAGACTGTATTAGTCTCACTAGAAGCACTAATAGTCAATGATGTATCTTTTGTATTTGATGCTAATGGAAAGTGCCAAGCATCAGAAGGCATAACTGGTCGTTCTAAAATTAAAGATGTTACAGTATTAGTAGTATTAAACTTTAATCCTTCTCCTATTAAAGTTTTTATTTCACTTAATGTAAGCTCTCTGTTATAAAAACTTGCGTTAGAATAAATACCTCCAAATCTACCAGTGCTTTCTTCACTATTTCTTGTACCAAAACTGAATGGAACAGTAAAAGGTGGCGGCTCATTATTATAGTACGCAGCCCCTAGTGCTACAGGAGTGTCATCAAAATAAATATCATATGAAGTAGCTCTAGCAATGCAAGTGATTCTAAAACTATCTAAATTGAAACTTGCATTAGCTCTTCCCATCTGGCCAAGAATCCCTTTGTAATATCCATTGACATCCCACCAACTTATTGGATATCCAACAGAAGTTTCACCGACGTCACTATATTGACTATTTCGTAATTGATTTTTTACTATTATGCTTACAGAAAAAGGAAAACTGAATACTGGAATTGGTAGCTGTAATCTTCCCGGACTTGTACTAGACGTTACGATACTAGTTGGGTACGGATGTTGTTCTACTTGCATATCGTAACATGCAATAGTCTGATTTCCGTCGTATTCGTAGCCTTGTATAAGAACAGCTGTACAGTTAGAAGCAGGTGTAAAAGAAGCCCATGTTAAACTATATCCATTATCTAATTTTCTAATATTAGCTGCATTGAAAATTCCATATTCACGAATTTGGCCAGAGCCTATAGAGTAATATTCTCTTATATAGAAGAAATTTCCAGAAACTGCACCGATATTGCTAGCTTTTATTTTACTAGATACCGTATATGTAGTGCTAGGTGTCACTGAAATCCAACCTGTGTCAGTTTTCCATTGACATCCACCTCCAGTTATTGCATTTAAGAAAATGCCTTTATGACCATTTGGTGCTATAAATGATGTAGATGTGCCAGAAAACCCTGCCCAATTACTAAATGCAGGTGAAGGTTGTGCCGACAAATTCGTAGTGCCCTCTTGTACTGCTACACCTTCTTCAGTAAATACTAAATTAGATGTGTCAGCATTTGATGTAGTAAGTCGTAAATTTTTAAGCCAAGTTTTATCTGGATTTGAGCTATAGTTCCAAAGAATAAGAATAGTAACATACTTAGTCCCAGTATGAAATACTGTGCTACCACCATCTCCTTCTCCAGTTTTAGGAACTCCTCCACATCCTGAATTTCTAAGATGTGTCCATGTAGTTGGTACCATATATCCAGATGCTCCAGTATAGTCAAAAGTTCCATAATGAGAACTTATACCGATCTCATTAAAATTTGCATCGTAGAATCTATAACCGTAATATAGAGTAGCACCAGTTCCATTTAATGATTTTACATCAGCTTCCAAATAATAACTTTTAGACGTATCAATGCGTATATAATTACTTGTATATGATCCGCCATATTGTGTAGTAGATGTTATTGCTTGTTCAGTACTATCCCATGTAACATATGCATTCCAATAAGAAGGATCACGCCATGAATTGCTCATTGCATCAAGAATATTCATATTAGATTCAGAGTTATTAGAAGTGCCTGCTCCGCGAACAACGTCTATCATACCCGCTTTACTGTCTAATGGATAATGTGCTACAAGACCATTTTGTATAACGGGCAATCGTTCATTGATAGTATCTTTTATTCTTAATGTACCATCCTTCTTTACTCTTGCTATGTTTGCCATTAATTAATAATAAAGTCTATTGAATTTTCTGTTGTGTTATAAATCATCTTACATTTTCCATCTGATGTACCAAATGCTATGTTACCTACTACACTTAATTTCTCAGATGCTGAAGCAGTATTTACTCCCATGTTACCATTAACATAAATAGTAGAGCCACTGTCTGTCATGATAGAGTTAACAAGACCTGATCCATTTGATTTTGGTATGTAAGTATTTGACACTGATAATGAAATGCTAGATCCACTAGATCCACTAGAACCTGATGCTCCATTAGCTCCATTGACTCCGCTTGAACCTGATGAACCAGAAGCTCCATTTACACCACTTGAACCAGAAGCTCCGTTTACTCCAGAAGAACCTGAACTGCCTGATGAGCCGGAAACTCCATTAGCTCCGCTAGAACCAGATGAACCCGATGCTCCATTAGCTCCATTGACTCCACTTGAACCTGATGAACCTGAAGCTCCATTGACACCGCTTGAACCCGATGAACCAGAAGCGCCGGAACTTCCACTAGAGCCTGAAGTTCCTGAAGTGCCTGACCAACCCGATGAACCAGACCAACCTGACGATCCAGATGTAGCACTAGAACCGGACGATCCAGAAGCACCAGAACTTCCACTAGAGCCAGACGATCCAGATAATCCTGAAGAGCCACTAGAACCAGACGATCCTGATGAACCAGACGTAGCACTCGATCCAGATGAACCAGCTATACCGTCATTACCCGATGTACCACTTATTCCTGAAGAACCACTCGAACCACTCGAACCAGATGTCGCAGATGAACCACTGCTTCCATTCAGTCCACTAGAACCTGAAGTAGCACTAGAACCCGAACTTCCACTACTCCCTGAACTTCCACTACTCCCTGAACTTCCACTAGTACCAAAACTTCCGCTTATACCGGACGATCCTGAACTACCACTAATTCCAGTACTTCCACTAGAACCGTTAATTCCTGATGTTCCATTAGTACCAATACCTCCTGTACCATTATATCCAGAAGAACCTGACGAGCCCGATGTTCCAGCTATGCCATTATCTTTCTTAGCTGTAGTCCAATTTACACCATCACTAGTGTAAACTACTACTTCACCAGGTGCAAGTGTCTTAGATATAGATCCATTGATCAATCCAGACACCGCAGTTATTGTAGTATTTCCACCGCTTATATTATCGACTTCGTATTTATTAGAGCTGTAATCAACAGCAGATGGGAAAGTTACAGTGACTGGATTAGTGGTAATAATACGATAATCTACGAATACTGCCAAGTAATCACTATCAGTAGTGACATTATAACATTGTATACCGTCTATTCGTATAGAAGTTTTAGTGACCATCAGTTCTGTTCTTTTTGGAGAAGATTTATCTTGTCTCTATATCTAGCTGCATCTTCATATTGTTCATGCTCTATAGCATAGTTTAATCGTTCTTGCAAAATATCTAAATTCATATCTGAATCCATAGCATATGATTCGGCTACAACAAAAAATGCTTCAATCCTGGCACCGGGTAGATTATTCGATATAGCAAATTCCTCATTATGCCAAATTATTACCCAGTTTCCACATTCTAACATGGGAAGATTTTTTGAAATTGCATATTTAAGAACTAACAATAATTCTTCTTTTAATTCATCAACAGATGGGACATGATCATATATGTCACCGTTTTCATCTTCTGATTGCCAGACGATATTTAAGAGACTATGTGTATGACTAAGCTTAGCCCAGTCTACACCTAAGATTGTATCGTATATGAGTTTATCGTATTTCATGACATTTATTATAATGTGTATAAACTATATATCTACAATTGCCATAACATACACAAAAAAGGGAGCTTTTAAAAGCTCCCTTTATCAAACGCCAATTAATGCCGTTATCGGTATATCAAAATCATGAGGATTTTTAAACGTTATACTTTCAATAGGGTATTCTGTAGTACCAGTTAAAGTTAACTGTTTACCCATATTATGCCAACCATTGATCGGTTCTTTTTCTATCGTCGTAAATGTTACGTCTGCAGATTGTCTAAAGAATGAATTATCTGTAGCAGTCAATCCTTCCATAACTTTAAAGTTTTTAGTTTCTGTGTAACCTAACTGTAAATCAGGGGTTATTTTGAACATATATCCACTGTCTAATGAAGTTATATGAAAATTTGAGATATCAGAAGTAAAGTGATTAGTGATTGAATTTACAGTAGACGGTTTACTTAGACCGATATAAATAGTCTGTTGTCTAGATACATCATATTGATTATTTGCCGGGTATGAAAATAGAATATCAGCATTCTCATCTGTACCAGGTAAAGCATTAAATGTAGAGTTACTTACATTGAAATTACCGTAGCCATTTGAACCAGCAAAGTAGAACTCTTTATTTAATGATCTGATAATTCCCGTTGTTACAGCTATGTCACCAATTATAGCATATGATACTGCATCATATACAGAAATGTGTCCATTATTATGAGCTGCATAAATCTTATCACCTACTGAGCCGCTGGTGTTATTATTACTGTATATAACAGATACTATATTTGAATAAGCTGCGGTTATATGAGTAACGTCTTGTTGACCAATTTCGAATGTATAAATACTATCCGATGTTCCAGCTATAATTATGCCGTCAATAATATCTATCGATGATGTATTATTTGAACCATTCCATCCTGTAATATTACTATCATAGAGTTTCCAAACATTAGTTGTCAAATTACCAACATGAATACCTTCTATTGATGCAGCAACTAAAGTGTCATTGTATAATAATGCTGCGTTAAATTCATTAGTTCGAATAGTAGTAACATTTAGTTTGCTATAATTCTTACTAGTTTCTGTTTCTGTATTAAATACTGATACGCCTTTATTTGTGCTGAGTACTAACTTGTTTCCAGAAATAGATAAGTTAGTTATATAGCTCGATAATATATTCGTATTAGTCGTGTCATATAGCTTAAAATTGTATGTAGAATCAGCATAATACATTTTTATTAATCCTTCTGCAGATCCTATCCATAAATTACCCAAGCTATCTGATACAATAGATGTGGTTAAATTAGAAGGCATCTTAGAGTTCAATGTATTGAACAATTTAGTGCCATCTTGTTTAGACCATAATTTTACACCTCCTGAACATATTGCATATGCAGTAGTACTAGAAAAACCGATATATTCACCTCTTATTGAAGTAACAGCGGTCGCCCAGTTTAAACTATATCCATCTAAATCGTCAGGTTGTGATTCTTTTAGTACACCGTTAATTTCACTCTTATATGCCCATTGCAGATAATGTTTAGATGCATCATCGACAGAAAATTTAGGAAAGAATGCTGCAAAAATAGCTTCACCTGAACCGTTCAATCCGCAGTAATCAAAACTGGTCAATGTAGATATTGATGAGTTACCGGGAAGATTAAAAGTGGTCTTTTGTGAGGAAGTTATAGGAGCTGCAAAATCCTTTAAATCTATACTTGTAATTTCAGTTGCACCTTGTACTACAGCCAATTTGGTAGGTGAAGAATATACTACATATTGTGCAGTTTTAGAGTAACCTTGAGGACAAGATAGAATGTCCAATGCATACTGATTCATATTTTACGATTAATTTTCTTTTTCTATTCCCACGTCTTTTAATTTAGCGCGTAGATTCTCACGTTTCTGTGAATTCATATCAAATATACTGTTGGAATCTGACGAATTCAATTCTTTTACTTCTTCAGGTTTTAGATAATCCATAGCAGATTTTAGAAGAAAGACTGATATAATAGGAATAGGCCAAGATATCAGTATAGTAAGATACATCATTACATTTTTCACGTCTACTTCTCCGGTGAAGAATTCCATCATTCCTCTGAATGAAGAAATCCAATTAGGATTATGTTTCATAGATTCAGAAATGTAATCATATGAAAAGTACATGTTACCTACAATCTGCATAAAGAATAAGATGATGAATACTGTCCAAACGATAGTCTTATTCAGCTTATTTAGTATAGAAAGTGTAAGAAAACTGGCAATAGACCCTAATTCGATAGCTATTGCAAGGGCTACAGATAACCATGAAGGGTTACCTAAACTAAAGAAATCAACAATGTGTAAAGCAGATATAGCAGAAGAGATTAGTGGAACAATAATGAATGACCAAACTATTATTTTACGTAATACTTTTTCTGTGTTCATTTACCCTCCAATTTCTTTATTTCGATGTCATATTCATTCATTCTGTCATCAGGACGAATTGCGGTACGAACAATCGCATTATTATCATAAAGCATACGCTTCGATATTTTAAATCCTTCTATCGAAAATTGTTTCGATGTGATTTTTGTAGTAGAATCAATTTTTTCAATAGATTTTTTCAGATCATTGTACTTACGATTTACGCTACATGTTTGAAAAAATGTCAATACCAGAAAGATTAAAATTATTAGCCAAGATTTTTCTTCAATTTTCTTTAAGAGTGTTTTCTTTTCCATAAATGTTTTAATTTAATATTTAGTAGTTTATATATCTTCGCCTGCAATAAAACACACAAATAGGGAGTTTATCACCCCCTACTTATTTTCTTATTACAGACTTGCTTCAGGATTTGAAGGATCAATACCTTCTCTACGTGATGCAGTAATGAATTCCATTTCTTTCAGTTTCTCGTTTTCTTGAGCGATAACGTTTCTTACGATATTGATATTCTTCAAGATAGTAAGATATGTATCTACTGATTCAATGAATTTGCTGTTAACAGTATCACCTGCACCTTCAATTCTAGATAAATAGAAATAAAGTGCTTCGATCGAAATAGCACTCATGAATAATTTACCTTTTGTAACACAAACACCTAGTTCATTTACAACCTCTCTGATACCCAATGCTTCTGTGAATTTCCATGCTGCTTCTTTAGAAATATAGCCTTCCAATTTCTTGATATCTTCAAGTTTAAGATCGACTAGATACTTCTTAGTTTCTAAATCTTTCTTGAATTTGTCTAGTTCAAGTTGAGCTTGTTCATAAGCTTCTTTTTGAATTTGATTTAGACCACCTTCTAATTCTGCACTTTCTGTTGTTTTTACGATTTCCATTTTACTTTTTTATTTGTTCGTTATAATAGTTTTTAATTTTATCTGATTCCCAGATTTCGTGATATTTATGACAATAATAAATGAATTCTTTTTTACAGCTTTCAAGTTCATCACCTTTAATTTCTACTAATTGTACACCATCTGGATTTGATAACCAAATTTCGATTCTGTCCACTTTTCGTTTATGAATCTCTTCAAATGCTAAAGTATAGGCTCCACCTTGTAAACTATATTTGTGTATAGTCTCAGCATCTCTAATTCCTGAAGCACTTTTAAAGTCTACAATGACTATTTTATTTTCATTGTCTAAATATGCAAAATCCGTAGTACCAGCAAATAGATATGTTTCAGAGTATAAAAATCCTTCAGATAAAAGAATCTTTTTTACTTTATCGAATTGTCCACTGTGATAGAGATTATAAAATAATGCTCTTCCACCGTCTACTAGAGGTTTTTCGATGTCATTCAATAATTCATCAGTGCTTTTTCTCTGTGTATACAAAAGACACTTTTCAGAGTCTCCCATATTCTTCATGCATATAACATAATTCTCCAAGAATTTATGCATTGCTGTTCCCTTAAGTGCTGCTTTCTGGCCTATTTCTGCTAATCTATCCTTGCCTATAGATTCCTCTATTTCTTTTAATCTCTTAGATGGTATTAATGATAAAATAGTTGTAACAGAGGGTAAAAATTTAGGGTCTTCTCCTTCTATAACATAAGCTCTTCCCCATTGTGTATCTAATCGTTTTAGTTTTTTCAAATTATGCTAAGTAATATTCCGATAGGTAGAGCAACATTAGTTACTATCCATTTTAGTGTAAGATTGTTAAAGTATGGAGTGTAAACCACAAGATATGATCGAGAATTTGCGATTTCTTCTACTGTGGGAATTATTATTTCTTGTAATCCTAGTTTAGAAAGGTACATATTTAGTGGACGCATCTTATCTAGAATTTTCAATTTTTTCATATCTTCCATTTCACCCATATCTTCCTCTTTCAAAGAAAGAACTGTATAGATTCTATTGTAAATATCTGTTCTAAGATTAAAGTTTTTCCACTCTTCAGTCTTTTCATTCTTTTCGATTGTAGAAAGAATAAAGAGAAAATTAGATATTTCTCTGAATACAGATTGGGTCTGTTTAAATCCTATCATAAATATTATTTTCTATATTATAGTGCATCTACCTCATTGTTCAGAACAGGAGTCTTCATCGATATAAGGGCGATATTTTTTATGTTAATATCATTCGTCGTGGTAGCTCTTTTCTTATCTATCCATTTATTTCGCACTAGTTTTTTCGCAACATGGATTCTGCTTCTTACTGTGTTAATTTTGATACCTCTTTTTTCAGCTATTTCTTCATACTTAAGCTTATGAATTTCTCTGTCTTGTAAAATATCTCTGTATGGAGAAGGTAAATCGTCTATTTCTGCCATAACTTCATCATATACTGTATCAACTTCGATGTTATCGACATCGTCATAATACTCATAATCTGGATTGACGGTCCACTCATCTTCTTCTGCTGGTTTCACTTTAATATTACTTTCTTCCATTGCATTCAATGAATATGTAGCATTTTTTCTTCTAAGCTCCATTAAACATTCATTTTGGCATATTTTGTATACCCATGTACTGAAATTCCATCGTGGATCGTACATGTCGGCAAACACGAACGCTTTAGATAGTGTAATAGCAAGTATTTCATCAATAGTTTCGTCGTCTTGATGGTATTTTGTGACCATTTTTCTTAGGCCTGGTTTCAATCTATGATAAAGTTTATTAAACGTGACTTCAGTTCGTTGTTCAACAAAATTCATTGCAATGTCTTGTAGAGATTCTTCTTTTTTCATTATGCGAGCGTATTAAGTAATTTGAATAAAATAACAAAGATTTTTTAAAGAGTAAATGTGTGTAAAAAATTTAAAAAAAATAATGAGTGTCATGCTTTTCACACATAGCAGTAAATATACTAAGTATATTACCTATTAATCTAACAAAGAAAATTCATACAGGAAACTCTATGTATTGGACCAAATACCTGTAGTGAAAACAACATCTTTTTTTTCATTGTCATGTCTCTGGTCATCAGACCACATACCAGTGTCAACAGTCTTTGTTTTCTTAACGTCGTCCAGTGCGGTTCTTATTAATTCAAAGCCTTTATCGCCCTCTTGAGGTGCAACAACGTATTTAGGCCCTGTGTAAGGAACTTGAGAAGTTTTTACGAATTCAGCGAAGGTTTTAAGTCTCATATTAGAATGAATTTGGGAGTTTCTTTACTAGCTCTTGTACGGCTAGAGTTAAATTGCCAGTTTTTTCAGCCATAGAACTATTTTGTTGAACCATGATCTGTATTTCTGTAAATAGCATATCGATTTTAGTCATTAAGTTAGCAGTAGTAGCAGGTACAGGTTTAGAATTATCTGTCTGTTGTCCACCAGCAGAAGTAGGCGTATAAGAAGGATGTGCAACTACCATTAAAGCTGCACTATCAGCAATCTTTTTAGCAGATTCTGCGACATCTTTAAATCTTGTAGTATCAAGATCAATCATCTTCTGCAATTCAGCAGTTATCTTTTCGAAATTCTTTATAGATGGTTCAGATATTCTAGCTATTCCATCAGCAAATATTCCCGTATCAGAAGCTATTTTAGAAAATGGACTACTTAACTTTATCATGTTCCCATAATTATTAGCTAATCCATTTGTAAAACTAATGAATGATCGGTATTGCCATATATTTCTACTGAGCTTATCGAAATTAGTACCCATTACAGCTAAAGTGCTTGCAAATCTTACTAACGGATCCTGTAATTTTATGAATGCGTCAACGAATACTGCAAAACCAGAACCTCCGACAGATACACTTTTTAGTACATTACCTAATCGTTCAAATCTCGTTAATGAATCATCAGTTAATGAACTAGACTGTATATTATTTGCCATATCAGTAATAGAACTGGAGATAGCTGATATAGCATCAGTTTCAAGATTCTTTACTTTTATAGGTTTCATCTTACTGTAGATGTTACTGATACTGCCTAGATTTTCTGCAATTCCTCTGAATGTTTTAGTCAATTCATATGCAGCTTTAGCTTTATCTTCAGCATCTTCAAATGCACTTAGATCAAGTTTTGTGAATACGCTAGGTAAAACATTCAATACAGAGCTTATGCTTCTTATAATACCAGGGATATTTATAGCCCCGTATTTTGTAGGTCTTCCGTCTGGACCATATTCGATTGGAAAATGATTCATGTTGGCGAAAGAAGTAATACCACCTGCTAAGTCAGATATTACTGAACCCATTCCAGAAACTGCATCTATACCTTTTTTGACATCACTTTTACCCATCCCAAAGAATCCTCCGGGATATTTTGCACCAATTGAACCGAAAATGTTAGCCAATGCATATAAAATTCCCGGGTTATTAGAATCTAAACCGTCACCTAATAATGATTTTTGAATGCCAGCTACAATAGTAGATAATTTAACTGATTGCCAAGATAGACCACCTTTACCGTTAGCCGTCTGTACTGGGAAATGGTCAGGATCAGAGAATGCAGCAATTCCTCCTGCTAATTCTTTAAGTATTTCACCCATTCCACTTACCATCTTGATACCTAATTGAACAGGATCAGTTCCGGTAATTGCTCGAAGCATACCAAGTCCTAAAACTCCAGCACTTCCACTATTATCAGTGTATAATTTCTTGAAACCATTTGTTAATGCTGGTATTATGCCTTCTTCTCCAAATAATTTATCAGTAAAGTCCTTAGGATCAGGAATTTTACTGATTGCATTAGCAGCAGATATTAATCCGGCACTTATAGCGATGAGTGAAGTTCCTAAAAGTAATGCAGTTACTGAACCGATGAGTATAGGAACAGATAATATTGACATTTTAGCAATTTCTTTACCTAATGCGAACATGATTCCCATGCCTTTCATGGTTTTCTCTTTCTCATCATATAGTCCCATCTTCATTATCGCTTTCGTAGACAGAGCAAATAGAATTAAACCTACTGAGAATAGTCCTAATGAAGCTCCTACTATACCTAATGCTATGGCGCCTATACCTATTGGTGCTGCTAACAGACCAATTCCAGCAAATAATACACTCATACCACCGATTATTGCAACTGCACCGATAGCAGCTTCTTTGTAATCATTTTTGAATAAAGCCATCACTCCTTTTAGAGCTAGTGCATATACCATTATTCCAGCTGAAAATAGTAATAAAGATGCACCTATTAGACCGATTCCTATTGCTCCAGCGACTATAGAAGGTAATTCAGCTCCTATTATGCCGAACATTATAGCCATACCTCCTAATATTGCAACAGTTCCTATAGCAGCTTCTTTATAATCATTTTTGAATAAAGCTAGAACGCCTTTTAGAGCTAATGCAAATATTAAAATTCCTACTGAGAATATAGCTAGACCTGCACCAATAGATGCCACACCTAATGAACCTTGTACTATATCTTTACCAAGTTTACCGATAAGTTCAAACATTAATGCGAATGCACCAATGACTAATACAGACAGTAATGCATCTGTCATAGAAAACTTAGAAAAAGTATACGATAATAAAAGCATAGCACCTGAAAAGAAAAATAGTCCTACAGATAATCCAAGTATTATTGTCAATGCACCTTGTGCGATATCTTTAGAAAGTTTCCCAATTAAATAAAATGCTAATCCGTATGCCGCAAGCAATAACATTCCACCCAATAAATCTTTCATTGGAACTAACATCATTACTAATGAAATCGTAGCTATACCAGCAGAAAGTGCAATTAAAGCTATACCTATTCCTTGGACAGCTTTTGCACCCTTATCAATATATTCAGCTCCTTTACCTAATACGATAAATGCTCCTGCTACAAGCATAGTTATAGCCGTTACTCCTAAAAGTGTAGTAACAGGAACTAATGATACTAATAATGCCATAGTAGCAAGACCTGCTGTAAGCATAACTAATCCTTTACCGATTATGCCTATTGCAGCAAACCCATCTTTAAATTCTGATAATTGGGTACCTAGACTCGCAAACATCTTTATGACTAACCATGCAACTCCAGCACCTATCATAACTAAAGGAGCGATAATAGATACTAATGCCAATGTAGCCATAGCTTTCCCTATATTCGCAAGCCCAGAGATTAAGAGGTGTATACCGATACCTGCTTGTTCCATCTTTTTAATGTCACTATCTGAAAATCCATTCATAGCTGACACTGCTCCATCAATAATTCTCTTAACTACTGGGTCTTTGCCACCAAATAGTACTTTACCAGCAAGCGCTATTTTTGCTATACCCATTATCGATAAGTTAGCAAACGTATTTACAAATGTAGATATAGATGTGGCTGAATTACTCAAAGAATCCAACTTAGTAGAATCGATGTTACCCGTAATAGAAACTAATTCAGATAAAAAGTCGAGTATTACTGATCCATTAGTTGATATCGATTTATTCTTAGCAGATAACGCATCAGATATTAGTTTTATACTTGTTGCCATACCAGCCAGTACAGCAGAAGAATTCATAGAGGCACTTGGATCTGCCGCAGCATTAGATGTATTAGCTTTTGCTTCAATAGCATGTAAGCTTTTTTCCATTGATCTGGAAATACCAATGAGTGTGTCGAGTTGTTTGTCTTGTAGAGCCAAAATTGCAGGTTTATTTCGTATTATATATCTAACACACAAAAAGGAAGAGCAAAACTCTTCCTTTTTGTTACAATTTAAAGTTCGGTAATGATGGCAATGAACTTGCTATACCTCTTTGCATACTACTCATCTGTGAATTAATATTCAGATTCGGTACTTGTGAATGTTGCCCCTTTTCTTGTTTCTTCCTTTCATTTTCTTCTTCTTCGCTGAGAATTTTCAATTCATCCAGCATAATCTCCAATTCATAAAATGGCATCTGTTCAACCTCTGAAGGTTGGCATCTGACATATTTAAGAAGTGATGCTTTAAGCTTAAAGTAATTTTGAAGAGATATCTGAAACAAGGAAAAGACTTTTGATTCCTCCTCGAAAGTTAATTGGTAAAGCTGTTGCCTCCCCGCATACAGAACAGTTGTTTAAGATTTCAGGTTTGATAGTTTCCTGCATATGTTTAACAAACCAGTCTGCTACAGAAATCTTATCAGTTCCCCAACTATATGAATCTTGTAAAGCTTTTGTGTAATATGCATCATTTAATCCTCTCCAGTCAGAAAATAAAAATGGTGCCCATTTCAAAAATGCTTTATCATATTCTACTTTATTCTGAATTTTATCTTTCACGTATCCTTTGATATAATTCATGACACCTAGAGAAGGTAGATATAATTTCAATTCTTCGCCATTAGTAAGTTTAAGATGGAAACATCTTTCATCTTCATTAAATCTAGTGGCCAATTCAGGTGATGGAGTATAGTACGATAGCATCTCTTTAGAGATACTGCGTTCATCTACAGTTCCACAATTACTACAATTGAAAGAAATATTCAACTGATTCTCACCTTGTTTGAATGTCAATTCACGGATGGCAAATACTAAGAAAAATCTGTCAATTTCTTTAATATCTTTATATGATGCTATCGAATTACCGAATTTTATCTTACAACACTTTTCAATAATCTTGTTCAGTGCATCATCCATGTTAAAAATATCTTCCTCATCTATAGTAGACCAGTGTCTAATTTCAGCTGCCATAGCAGATCTGATAGTAATTTCAGTTGAAGCTGGGTAATAAAGACCTTGAGAAGGTAAAGTATCTGGTTTTACTCTAATCCAACCGATATCATGTACAAGATGTGTGGGTTCAGCTGTTTTAGATACATTTACCTTTTCCTTGGGTTGATTCTGTGACTCGAAGATTTTTTTAGCTTCATCTTCTGTACTAGGAACAAATGTTTCGCTCATTATTTTTCTATGTTTATGTATTTATAATCGTACGCATATGCGTATCTGATTTATTTAAAATTATAGTATACGTCCGTAAAAGTTCAGACACAAAAAAGAGGGAACTTACATTCCCTCTTCGTTTATATAAAATGATTCTGTTACAAAGTTGTATCGTCAAAATAATCAGCTCTGAATGTAAAACCAGTGATGGTGTATTTATCAGTAGAATTATAATCTAATTCAATTGCGTTGATATTAGTAGTAGGCCATACAGTTGGGAAAGAATAAGTTCTGAATACATCACCAGGTCTGTTGTATACTACGATAGTCATTGGACCACCAGCATAGTCAGCTTTTAAGTGTTGCATACCTGTATTTGTATCAAAGATTTGATTACACCAAGCTTTAAGACCTTTGTACATATACATAGAATTAGTGTCATCTAAGTTTACCTCAAAATCTATTGCGATGTCTACAAAAGTTTGATCAAGTTTTGAATTTGCATAAGAGCGAGTCCATCCTTTATATGTCTGTTGAACACCTGCTGCAGGTGTCTTATCGACATCCAAACCACTAACCTTGATAACCTGTTCCATCAATAAAGATGTTGACCAGTTACCTAGACCAGCAGGAGGATTTATAGTAACCTCAAATAAGTTATTATAAACGGGTTCCCAATTCTCCATTGAGGCTCTTGAATTTCTATAGTGCGGAAGTTTAGCCATGTTGCTTTTATTTTCTTTTTTTCTAGTTAGTTTTAAAGGAGCTTGAAAAAATCCAAGCTCCTTTTATTTTTATGCAACTGTAAATCCACCAGATGAAATCTGGCCAGTTTTTAATACAGTTACTCTATTTATGAATTTCTGAGCACCTTTGACTGGTTCAACGCCGATATCAATTATTGCAAAATTCTGATCGATTACTTCACCGGTGTTATTTCTACCGTTCATTACTGTAGCATAGTCATATATACCACCAGCTGTCTTAACGTTAGCTAAGAATTTGTCAACGATAGTTTTAATTTCTAGACGTGTAGTTGAATCGTTAAATTCAAATACATAATTACCCAAGATATCTTCAACAGATTCTTCTATTGTGATAAGTAAATCACGAACGTGTAAGCTATTGAATGCAGTATTAGTTTTTTGATAAGCAGTTTGATTACCGTAGATTTGGAAACCTGTGTTATTTCTAAACACGATTGGATTCCATCCAAATGGCTCTAAATAACCTCTATCTGTATCAGTAAAGTCATACTCAAGTGATACCAATCTAGGATTCGATAGAATACCTCTTCTTGGACCAGCTGCAATTGAATAAGGTTGACCGTTCAAGAACTTTCTAATAAAGTTGTTTGATACATCAGCTGCGGGAGGAATAGAAATATTCTTGTTATTTTCTTTGATAACCAACCAAGGAGCAAAGAATCCAGCAAATTTAGCACCATTATCTTCGTCAGGTAAACTATAAGTGTAAGATGGTCCTAGTGATAGATTTCCACCTTGTGAAATATAGTAAGTACTTAATACAGGTTTTGGATCAACTAAAGTTGGTACTTCAGTAAATCTAGGATCAGTACTATCAATAAACTCTTGAATAGCAGGAGCATTGATAATAGCTAAACATTTCTGTCTGTTCATAGCCAACTTAGATAGTAGATTTTTTGGATAAGATTGTGCATCTAAACCACCGTTGAAGGTATCTACGATATATCTGTAAGTTATCATATTTCTATCTGCTAATGCAACAGATAAATTAGAAACAGCAGGATCTAAAAGACCAAGAATTTTAGCAAGTTGAGTTTTTGAACCAGGTAAATGGTATGTTCCCAATTTGAAACCAGAAAGATAAGTGAACTGAACATTTGTTGCAGCTTCTTGAATCTTCTTGAATCTTGTTATGAAACCGTCTTGTATATGTATTCTTTGGTTAGTAGTTAATTCATAGCCATTAGTTACTTTTCGTTTTGCTATAATTCTAGTTAATACAAATTTACTTGAATCACCTGAATTTTCAGGGTCGGCTACCAAATATTGACCAACCTCAGCTTTTGTTCCATCTTCAGTAGAAATATAAACTTTTGTTCTAGTAGAGTTAGAAGTAGCGTTTAATTCAATGCTAGTTTCGTAATCTCCTACGATAGAATAAATTTTTAGCGCATTAGCTAATGTAGAACCATTTGATTCGCGAATATCTGAAATGTCCCAATCTCCATCAAATGGTACAAGATAATCTGCAGTAGTCCATGCGAAAAGCTCAATATATTTCACATTTTGAGGATCTCTAGAATACGTAGCAGTTAAATAATGAGGATTTTGTGAATTTGTATAAACTAAATCACCATTTGCAAGAACTCCAGTGTTAAACTTCTTGTATAAATCAGATCCTTCATATGCAATGTAGCTATTCGTTACATCAGATAGATATTGTACTTTATCGGGTGCTACTACTAATTTGTAACCACCTGTTGCACCGATTACATCTAGAGCAGAACCATAATGTATAGTATAAGTCGTATCTATTTCAGCAAGATTAGCAGCGCCATTGAAATTAACTGTATCAATAGTTAGTATCGTGTTAGAACCTGTTTGACCGATATCGTTGGCACGGAAATAAAATCTTACACCAGCCTTTTCAGCATATACGAAATCTCCAGCTGCAATATTAGAGCCAGTACCTGCAATATGGATTTCACCATTATTTTTTGCAAATATTGGTGCAGTTAATGAACCTTCAGATGCTTTATCAGGATGTGAAATTGAAATCTTTATAAAATCTGCAGTTTCAGTTATTGTATCAACTGTAGCTGTTTTAGTTCCAGTTTGATCTAATAGTAAAGAGCTTCCAGCTTTTAAAGATGTGAAATAACTAATTTCTGCATTAGAAATTAACGATTTATCCAATACTAGTAAGTTATTAAATTTACCAGTGTTTGTAGTACTATAGAAACTTTCAAAGTGTGCTCCTTGATTAGTTGATGGACCAGTGTAACCATATGTCCAGTTTGTAAATGAACCGCTATTGAACGATCCACTAATTACAGTGAAATCAGGTTTTGCTTGGAAATCAAATGTTTCTTTAGCAGCAAAGTTATACGATAAGAAATCTACAGTATCTACAGCGGCATTATTTATCATTGTATGACCGATAACATCTAGTCTTCCCATTGCTTCTGTCGCAGTAGGATCGTAGTTATTTAGTGCATTTCTATCTAATGCAACGAACAAACCAGTCGTTGCAAAATTACCATTGATTATAGTATCAATTGAATAGTTTACACCATTGTCATCTACTAAATCAGGAATTAATGATCCTTGGAAGCTACCGATAGTTACAACATCAGGAGAATTTAAAAAAGCTTGAATTTTATCTTTTTTAAGTCCTTTTGAATCAAAGTATTGTGCAAATACTGGATCGATACTTAACTGTGCGTTATTTGTCCAGTCTCCTTGTACAATATCGACTTGTACAAAATATTCAGATATATAATCGAATTCTTTTATATAATCTGGAACATTTCCTGCACCGAACCATTCTCTAGCAGTCAAATTAAATCCTGTTAGATCACCAGTTTTTCTTACAATGATAGAAAAAGGAATTTGTCCTAGATTAACGACAGATAATAATTTACCAGCATTAGCTGATTGTTCTTTGTTTGCCAACAGATAAGCTGTATCAGGGAAGAAAAATCTTTCCTTGTTAAAATACGAGCTGTATAGTTTGTTTACTGTTGTCCCATTTGCTTCTGTAGCACTAAGAGAGAATGATTTGAATGAGTCATAGTCTGGGTTAGCGCTTTCAATGTCATTATTTAATGGCATCAGTGCAATTGCAAAACAAGGACCTGTTTCTAGACAAGTAAATAGAGATCTGTGAAAGAATGATCCTCTAGCTTCCAATGTCTTATCAATTTCACCAAAAATCCTTTTAGCAGTCTTTATGTCTTGACAGAACACCGGTGCGTTGATAGGACCTTTTCTAGAGAACCCTACAACGAGTCTTGTAGTCTGTGTGTTTAAAACGATGCTCTCTGTCTGATCGAATTCTAGAGTGTAAACTCCAGAAGCTTTGAACTGACTAAGATCGAGTCTTATTTTCGCCATGTTTATGTCTTATTTATTTTAATTGAATATGAAATTCTGCGAATTTTTACTATATATTATAGATCAGTCTTTTATTTCTCTATCGGTTATCACATAAATTCTTTTACGTAACTTATGTCATCACGTTTTTCATCATTGAGCTGACTTAATTCTACTACTGCAGTCTTAAAACGATCAGTTGCAGTATCTATCATATCTTCTACAACATAGCCAAAATCTTCAGATAAACAAAATGTTGCACCATACATTGTAGTTACTGCTACGTCATCATATCCTGACTGTGATGAATACGATCCTTTATTGTTTATACCGAATGCACTTAGTTCATTATACGTGGTCTCTTCTGTGACTATTATTCGTTTTTCTAGTACAAGCTTTCTCAATTCACGACAGAACATCATCTTATTATGTTGGTACAATCTTATACCCATCGAGAAAAATCTTGCCTTTTCATTATGTCTAGTATGTAAGAATATCTCATCGTAATAGTTTTCATTTTTACGCAGTTTTTCTACAAAATAATCGCCTTTGAAGTTCATTTCTAGCGCAACTTTTATGTTCTCTGTTTTGAAAACTTCGAAAAATAAAATTTCGGCTATCTGTGCCACATCTTCTACAGCCGTAAGATTCGATCTATACATGCCGACTTGTCTTAGTCTAAAGAAACTTCGTTCATCTTCAATTCTATCTTTTCTCAATTTTCTCATAGAAGCTATACTCATCTCTTCTATTTTAAAGATATTAATTACTGAAAAATCTCGCCCTACTCCATCGGCTAAATCGACTGTAAATGTAAATTTATCTGTATCTTTTATCTCATCTAAATTAAAGTCTGGATGCCACTTTAAGTCTTTATATTTTATATCGCTGAATTCGAATGCATCAATCTGTTTCCATACATATTTCTTTACGATCTTTTTTAGATAACGTAATGAATCAGACGTTAACAACAATGAATCTGATGAAATAAATTGGTTACCGTACTCTTGATTGAATAGTTCTTCGGAACCCAAATTGGCAATTTCTCGTTTCTTCCAATTTTCATCTCTACCTGGTACTTGCCACCAATCTACACGGAATGCAGAATACTCATTCTTGCCATCTTGTCCGGGTTCTTTCAGAGCATTTGAATAAATTTCCCAGAACTTATTTTGACCATTAGCGGTCGAGGTTATGATTACACGTGAAATCTGTGATGATGAAAGTGTAGGATATACAGAACGATAGAACGGTTCAATAAAGTTACCATGGATATGGGCAAACTCATCCATGAATAATAAGTGTAATGTAAAACCGATAGCTGCAGTTTTAGTAGTACTCTGACACATGATTCTACATCCATTGTCAAATTTCATTGTCATTACGTTATTCTGAGCTATGCCAGGTTTCATGAAGAACGGTAATCCCTTTATGACAGATTTTGTCTTGTCAACGATTTCAGCAGCAGTAGCACCTTTATTCGCTAATACCATGACATTCTTTTCAATATTGAATAAAACGTACCATGCTATAAATATACCAGTCATAACAGTTTTACCAATTTGTCTACTAGCTAGTACAACAGACCATCTATTATGTTGATAATGGCGTAATAAATCTTCTTGATACGGTCGTAAAGTGATTCTTCGTATGCCTTCATCAGTCATTGATACGGCATAATTATTTGCGAAATAGACAATATCATTTGCACATTTTACAAGCTCTGAAAGTTCATAGTCTGTGTACTCGTATACTAGATCAGCTCCCTTAAAGTCGATATCACCTTCATAAAACGGGGAGCCTCCTATTGGGGGATTTCCATTCTCTATCTGTGCACGTAATTCATTAACAAGCTCAGTGTTCCAAACCCTTATTTTTCCATGTTGTTGACCAGATCGTTGATTTTGTTTAAGATTTCTATTTGTTAATGGTTGATTCATGTTAAAATCCAAATTTTGTAGACATGATTAGACCGCGTTTATTTGTCATAAAGTCTTTTAATGACAAATCACTGTTTAACCATGCATCTAGCAAATCTTTATCGTAGATAATAGTACACTCTTCTGCTGATATTGAAGGAGTATCTTCAAATACATATCTCTCTTTGACATTTTTCGGGGCATATTCGATAGTTTCTAACTTAGCACAATGTCTACAGTAGAAGCTTAGATCTATTCTTTCAGGTGCTCCCTTTAATGTCTTTAACTCATCACAGTTAAGAAGAAGTAATGTACCACAAATTATACGTGGACCTCCTTCTAATGATTCAATATGAGAATTAGCACAAGAAAAATATCCATCTACTGTACCAATCTGTAACGGTAAAAAAGATTTAGCTGTTACTTTGCTAGTTCCTAACCATTCTAAATTACCATGTACATCAACTTCACCCTTTTCATTGATAGTATACGGTTCCTTTTTTGAGGTAGGGTTTTTTATGAGTGACTTTAATTCTTGTATCGTCATTTTATTTCTTCAAATTTATCTTGTCCTTGCTCTTTTATAGCATCATGTAAAAGTCCGATAAGTCCTCTTGTTCCTCTAAATTTAGAGCTATCTTGTTGTCCCATGACTTCTACGTCACCTTCTCCGACTTCTAGAACTTTTTCTGCTTTAGAATTTTCATAGTCAAATTTAAGATTCTTGTAATTGTTTTCCATTACAACCATGAATTGTGCTAAATGTTTTACTATCTCCATTTTTGATTTCTGAAGAGAAGCTAAAACTTCAAATGATCTAGCATGTAAATTACCGTTATCAATTTCTTCCAGTAATTTTTTTATTGCATGTTCAGAGGTTTTCATTTGGGATATTAAATCGGATACTGTCAATTTATCGACCGACATCTTTTGTTTAACATATTCATGCTCCACTACAAACTCTACAGGCAGATAAAGTAATACCACTGATTCTACTATTTCTTCTGCTTTATTGTCAGTTTCTTGTTGTAATACGGCATAGTTAAGAGGTTTAATTGAACTCATAGCAGGCAAATCAACTTTACCAGCTTCTTTTACTTCGGCTAAATCAGTCCGTAAAATTGTATTTTCGAGGTCTTCAGCGATCTTTTTTAAATGATCCATGTGCTCGTTCGTTGTATTTCGGTTAGTTTTCATTAATGTGTATATGAAATGTAAGGTAATCTTGATTGTGGAATAGCGTTATCGATTATTATTGCGTTATTTGCATCTTTAACGATATTCTGATTAAGCACTAGTGATTGTTTGTCTGTTTCGATCTTCTGTGACCAAATTCTTATGTTAGTTAAATCCATATCAGATGCTGGTATAGTATAATTGTATAGTGAGCTTCTGTCTTGTTTAACAATATTCTTATCTACTTTACCGTATACTAATTTTAAGTCAGAAGAACCACTCTGTGTTTCCCAGATATTCATAGTTAGTTGTGAAAATAGATTACTCATACTTACACAGATACTATACCATTTATCAGTACTTAAGTTTGGTTGAGTATTTGGGATAGCATAGAAATAACGTGTATCGTTAAATGTCGCTTGAACGTATCTTTTACCCCATAATTCTAGTTTTGTACCCTTATTGTTTAACATAGAATCGATGAATACTCTTGGTTGAGAAAGCTCAATGTACCAGCCAGAAGCAGAAACCCATGATGAGTTCCAAGACGGATAAGACAGATTCAAGTAATTTGCTATTCTATCATCTACATATAATTTTATAGTTGATCGATCAATAACTTCTATAATTTTGGCATAAACTTCGATAGATGCATTTGACTTCTGAATAGAAATAAAGTCTCCTATCAGATAATCATGTGGTCTATCTAACGATATTATCGTTTCTTTTGAAGCTGGTGAATATGGTGAAGATATACGTATTCCACAAGTAAAACGTTTATTTGAATTTATTCTAAACCAAGTAGAATATGATCTATCACTATTTATGTCGAAACTAGATATAGCAGAATACTTTACAGATTCTGGCTGATAGCTTTGTGCTGTGTAATTATTGCATTTGAATATTGATACATCAGTTCCATCGATATATTCCTCTGCGAACATTTCCATGTTCGATGTATAAAGGAATATGCTAAATATTGGATGATTTGTTTGCAGTGAATTTTTACCTGCATAGACTTCGAAATATGGGTGTCTATCTCTGGTAACTCCTACATACTTAAACTTCTTAACTGAACTATGATCATCTAATGATAATGTATTTTTCGGTCTAGCATAATATGTCTTATTTATGACTAAAGTTTTCACTATATTATCGGGCAAATCTAATTGGACTATATTCTCCGTCAATGTAGAAGACAATTTATAGAAATGTTCAGCTATAATCAAATAGTTATTCATAAACTGTTCTTCTATTATATCTGTTAAAGGCGATAAGTAATCTCTAGTTACGTCTGATATAGTAGTAGGTTCAACGAACTGCTGAGGATTAGATACTGCTTCTGCTTCTTCTTTTTGTGCAATTCCAAATAATTTTTCTACACTTACTGACATAGATTCCAAGTCATCTAAACTTGATGATTGTTCAGAATTACTCTTTGGTTGCCATTTGATAAGCGTGGCTTTAAAATATAAAGGCTCATTCATGAAGTCACGAAATATAGTAGAACTAGATATTTCATAGATACGATTAGTTCGTGGGAAAAATATCACATCTCGTTTCTGTGGGCCTGAACCTTCACCGAAAATTGATTGAAAGTAATCTTTGTCGATCTGAATCTCAAATGGCATTTCAAAGTCTTGACCAAAAGGACCCATATTGAGTTTATTATCTGGGAATGCATTGTTTGGAACTACTATCTTCATGCATTGTTTTTCATCATGTTGATAGAGTGAATACTCGAGTAAGTATACGTCTTTAGTTCTACCTTTCGGTAAAGCACGATAGTATTGAACTTCATGACCAAATAGTGAATTGACCATTAAGTTCAGATCTTTATATAACCTAACAGCTTTATTTACACGATACGGATCCCATGTAGCACCTGTCTTAAATGTTATAGGAGAGGCTGATATATTATCTTGATCTTGTATACTCACATACTCGGATCCACTTAATGCTGGTGCAGGAAATGAATCATATTGCAAGTTGACATTATTAACGGTAACCGGTCCACCAGACATTAGAATATATCTAAATTGGAACCAGAATGATTTTCCGTTTTCGAAAGGGAGAGTATTTAATGATGGAATATTTAGTTCAGAGTATTCGGAGAATGTTTCATTATCGTATGAATATCTGAATTCCTTTTTTAGGATAGTCCCTGGAGCATTCGCTACTAAATTTTCTTGTATAGTAGTGAATGTTTTAGGGTTGGCTATAGGAGCTGCATAAGCTAGTATGACATAATCTCCTGAAGTAATAAGTTCTTGCAAAGCAATATTATATTTTACTATATATTGAAATGCAAGAAAAGTATTCTAAATTTAGAGTGAGGTGAAGTTATTTGAAATATCCTTGACTTCGCAAGATTTTTTCTAAATCAATTAACTCGGCAGTGAAGCTGTCTCCGAATGTTTTAGCAGTATAGTCAAACTCTTTTCTTCCAATTTCCTCTTTTTGACAATACCATTTTATCATTTCTTCAGAAAGACCATTCTTTTTCTTTTCTTCTATGACTTTCTTTTTAGTTTTTGCATAAATCCAAGGCGGAACAGTTTTATACATTCTACTCATATTTGCATGCCAGTAATCAGATGTTGCTGCTGCGTTAATTTTTATATGAGATAAAACAGCTACTTGAACAGGATATTTTATGCTAAGAAATCTCGAAGTCATGAAAAAGTTTCGAGCTTTGTCATTATCCATTACTTCTTTCCACTGTTTTTCGTTAGCAGTAAATACTAACTTAATATAATCGAACAAGGGTATCATTTTTTAATGTTTTAAAGTTTTAAAAGATTTATTTTCTATTTGTATATCGAAATCTCGTATTTGATTTCGAGTAATTCTATTTCTATGTACACCAAAGAAATCAGATGCTTTCTTTATAGAGATAAATTCATAATGTTCATGCTTCCTATAGACATGAACTGTTACACCCTTATTTCCAGGCTTACGTTTGCTCAATATTTTATCTCTCTGTTCAGCTGTCCAGGATTTCCCTGATAGTGCTTCAGATAAATGTTTACAGTGTTCAAGAGTTCGCGGAGGTAGTTTTATACCAAGATGTGAATTTCGCAATTTGTCTTTAGCTTCGTCAGTATGTGTTTTATTGTACATCCCATTTTTATAGCCTGACACTTTCTCACTTATCAATGTTCTAAGTTTTTCTATATCAGCCGGAAGTCTATCTTTTGACCACCCATTCCTGAAATTTTTCACGAATTTAGATAGATTACCTCCTTGACCACCTGATACAAGGTTGTAACTCATCTTGTCATTTACTGCATCAGTTTGCTCTATCCATATAGCTTCTCTCTGAGAAAGTTGTTCAAGGGTTTCGCACTCTTCTAATATTTCCTTCTTAAAATTTTCTTTGCCATATTTCTTAATAGCAGACAAGATTGCAGTACCTGAACCCAGATACCCGTAATAGTTTTTAGCATCTTTCCCTATGTACCATTTGCCGTTTATTTGATTTACAGTTTTGTATATGACCATACCTTTATAGAACACAAAAGGGAGAAGTTTTAATTTCTCCCTACAAAATTTATTATGAAAGGTTTATAGTCCGAAAAGTTTCTGTCCAAATATAGAAATAACAGTTAATGCAAACTGAACTATAGCAAATATTGTAACTGCTTTCGTTTTAAATGTTTTCAGATCATCGATCTCTTTCACCATTGCTGCTAATTGAGTAGTCGATATAACTTCATCCATTTTTTGTTTCCACTGTCTTAATTCATCAACTTTGTCTTCGCGATCTTTCATAATCGCAAGCTCCTTTTTGATGTCTTGTATTTCTGCATTTAGCTCAACTATACCTTTCGATAAGGTTTCTAACTCCTTAAGAACGAGTCTTGAATATTCGTTCCACCCGTTTTGTCCATTTTCAGCCATTACATAAACTAATTTTACTTACTATTTATTTGCATCTACTAGTAATTTTCGATACGCATACGATAGTTAAGGTAAAATTAGAATAATTCATGTATTTTTTGTTTACAGAGATAAACTTCCGTATATTTAACAATCAGAGCTTCTATAGTATCTATTTTATACATTTTTCGTGTATTAGACAATGCCGATAAGATATCGCCATGACAGGATATGTTTCTATGTGGCTTCTTACAAAAACAACCTAGAACTTTGTCTTCTAATTCAAATAGAGAAGATAAAAGCTCTTGGTTATGTAAAATGTAATCCTCGTATTTAGATATAGCTTCTGTTCGTGTCTTAACTTTATATGCAGCTAGGGTATGATCTTTATGTGAATAAGGATTTCCCCATTTTGATCCTCTACCGATGTAGATATCATAAGCGTCATATCTTAAGTTGACAACAGTTGTCATTTAACTGATAAAATAGATTGTATTTTGAATATACACGATAACATCGAAATAGTAGGATCAATTACTTGTATACGCTGTGCTTGATGAGCTGCAATTTCGTAGATTATTTGTGGAATCGTATTTGTTTTATGCGGATACTTTTCAAATATCCATTTCGGTAATTCTTCTCCTAATGCTCCTAGTACATCTTCTACTCTTGAAGAATATTGTCCAATTAGAAAGATGTAATTGTTATAAGGATCGGGTGTAGATGCACATAGATTGAATACATCTTCGAATGACCATTCAGTCTTTAAGATTGCTTCCTGTGTAAGTTTCTTGACACCGGAAATTTGAATCGTTTGAATTTTATTGAACAATTTTCGCATGTCAGGAAAACTACGTTTTACTAATTCATGTACTGCTCCTTCCTCAGATTCAATTTTTAATTTGGTTAATACTGTAGTAGCTCTAGCTTTTATCTGAACGAATACTTCTTGTTCTTCTTCTGCATCTACATAATCAAAATTGACAGAAGTAAATCTAGAAAGAATAGCTTCTGGAATTTTATTTATATAGTTAGTAGTAGCAACAAATCTTGCTTGTTCCGCAAATTTCTCAATTGTACCACGTAATGCTTTGAAGAACTGATCAGATACCCCTTCAATTTCATCTAGAATGATAACTTTAAATGCTTCTTCTCCATCCATTACAGATATAGTCGAACAGAATTTATTTATAGTTTCTCTTACTACATCCACAGATGTTTCATCTGAACAGTTAATGTATTTATGTGGATGTTTACTTGCTAATATCTTAGCTGTACTCGTTTTTCCTTGACCCGGTCCACCGTGAAAAAGATAATTTTGTTTAAGTTCACCACTTCCTATAATATCGCGGATACGTTTAGGTAAGATGAGTTGTTCAATTTGTTTAGGGCGTAAAATTTCTGTAAGTAATCTATTGTTGCTCATTTAAAAAATATTTAGAGTTTTCTTTTATTAGATAAAAATAAAAGAAAGTTTAGTGTTTATTTTTTGTTTATTGATACGATAAATCAAAACCTTCTAGATTTTCAACGATTAAATCTTCAAGTAAAAATTTATCTGTATGTAATGTTTGCTCTACGAACCATACACAATAAGCATACCCATCTAGGATATGATCTAGTGTCATAATCGGACCGCCTGAGCGATGAATAACAAGACTTCCTTCATTCATAAATAAATTGGTTTTGTTTTATATATCGGCACTGTTAAGTACAGCTCAATTATTTCTCTGTGTTACTTGGTGGTGGAGAATCAGGTGTGTTGAATATTTGCATCATAATTTCGACAAGGCCGAATATAGTAGAAAACATGTGATTAGATCTGTTCCCTTCGCTATCTATTATTATTGCAGCCCATTTACTTTCTCCAGTTAGTTCAGGCGGAAATAGACACAATTCTTTATCACCAATGCCAAATCTATGAGGCCCTGGATTTGCTAAGATGAATTTACCATCTTGTTGCAAAATTTCTATTTCATTATCTATTACTCGCTTGGCATCACTCATAAATTTATCCGAGTGGATAACTATCTTCTTATCTGTACACTCTGAGTGAAAAAGTGTAAGCATTGCTAATGATTCAATAAACATGGAAAAATTTTTTTAATTCTGTGTCGTCTTTACTTATAAAGTATTCATCATATAGTTTCTTAAAATCCCATGCAAATGAATCTTCAAATAAAAGTGCATCGGCCCTTAATAAATTGTTCAACCCGTCTACTCCATTTGATTCATAAGCAGATTTAAGTATTTCTGCATTTATATAGCGTTTATTAAAGCTCATTTTACCATAATTTATTTTCAGTATTCGGACATTGTTGATCAGTAAGTGATGTTTTAGCATGTAAGAACCCTCCGCTACCATAAGTGCATTTTTCTTTATTCAATACTATTTTACAAAATGAACATGTTCTGCATAATTCTAAACGTTCATTTTGTATTTCTGCTATTACTAGCGGTGTATGAACTATGTCATTCTCAACGCGGATAGAATGAATACCTGAAGATATAATTTTTATATCATTATTATCACTATTGAAGGTGAATGATTCAGAGTTATTGCAATTACATCCCATATATGTGTTTATATACTTATTTTATGCTAAAATCATATCAGATATGTATCTAGATCATACGACAGAGCATTTTTTAAAATATCGCTTCCGAGAATAGAAATAGCTATTGCTGCAGCTATTCTAGAATTAAATAGACCAGGTTGACCAGAATTTTTAGTATAAGCTGATATGTACGGTTCACCGTCATCATTTAACGATATTTCAGATATCGTTCGCTTATCGCATTTTGACAATACACTTGCTATCCTACGTATACGTTTTCTATTCTTCAATTTTTCTATCTCAGATAGAGCTATTTCTATTTCACCAAATTCTAATGCTCCTCCACTTACTGACCACCCATCTTCATGAAATTCCTCACCTTTATCTTCGATACTAATTTGTAATTTATAACGAAGACTCGATGTGTCGTCAGATATGAAAGAAGATTTAGCAAGCTCATACATATAGTCAGGTATAAACTCTATCAAGTCTTCTTTTTGCGTTTTAAAAAATTTACGTTCAGGCGTATTGATGTCTAAAAAGACATATAGCATTTTATGACGTAATCTGTCATATTCCATACCCTGTAGTATCAATGGGTAATCTTTATCTTTTACTGTAAATACTTTACCGTTTTCCCAGCCTTTATTTTTTCTATACGGAATATAGAAATCATAAGTCTGTTCGAATGAAGCTAATGAAAACGTATCAGCTGATACGTTTTCATATAGTGTATTTCCATTTATGTCTTCTACCCAAATCTTCTTTTTGTAGGTTCCTTCTACTCTTGTAACAATACAAAGATTTTGATCATCATCTAGTAAAATGTCATTTAATCTTGGAGTATGCCATTCTCTTAATGACCAGTCTTTATTTATTACATCTTTACTTGCACGATCTTGTTTTAACATTAGAATCCAAACTTTCTGCTCATTATTAATCCTCTATGCGCCTGACGTTCCTCAGCTGTCTTAAAAATCTTAGAGCCTATTTTTTCCCACCCTTTTAGCTCTTGGTTAGCTCGTTTAATAACTTTATTTATGCATTTTATGATCGAAGCATCACCATCTTCATCTACTACACCTACATATTGACGATCTCCAGTCCAGATAGTATATTTTACTGGTTCTTTTACTTCATCATTTTTATGATATATCATGATTTTAAATGCGATATCTTTTGGAATATCTCCATGAGGCGATATAATTACATCTTCATGAAACTTAAATGTTATAGTACCATTTTTCTCCTGTCTTTTAGTAGAAGCGTAAACTAATCCTAAAGCTAGAAGCTTATCATATTCTTTAAATTTCGTGAGCTGATCGATATTCATTACATATTGTTATTTTAAAATAGAGCTGAAGAACCCGAGTTTGCTCCTTTAGATGTACCAAGTTTTATGCCAGATGTTACTGGCTTGCCTAATACTCCAACATTATCTTCTGCTCCAACAAATGATCCACCATATCCCTGAGGTACAAAGCTTTTCTTATCAGTCCACCAATGTGTTCCTTCTAAGATTTGCTCTCTTGCCATATTAATAGGAGAAGATGTTATTTCATTCGATATAAGTATGAATGCATTTTGTATTTCTTTCGGGATAACGTCGAAATTAAGTATAACGAGTGTAATGTTTCTGTGTATAAGTTTTTGAATATCGTCTTTCTTATAGACAATTCCGTTAGATTTATATACAGTATTCACTGCATCTACAAAAAATTCTGTCATTTCTCCAGATTGAAGATTCTGCCAAGTAACAGGAGATAAAGTAGCTAATGCCTTATCTAATTTGGAATCAGTCATTCCACGTGTTTTTGTAACGTCTTTTTTATCTATCCATGTGATTACTCCTGGTACTGCATCACCACCGTCTCCTAAGATAACTTTACGTGTTGCTACTCTATCAGGATCAGTAATCTGATGATCATTGTGACTAAGCAATATGTCTAAAATGTTGCTTGTTCCTGCCCAACTTTCTGGATTAAATAAATTGAACAAATCGTCACCGGTAGTATCATTTTCAACATCATTTACAAGTCTAGAATCATAAGTTTCTTGTGTTAATATGATTCTTCTTCTATTTGATACTGGATCTAAAACGATAGTAAACGATCCGTTTTTATGAGTCTGAATACACTGGTGTAAATCTCGGTCACCTGTAACAAGCATTACAGATTCTCCTATGTCATTAAGTCTTCTTGACCATAAAAACAAAAGATCATCAGCTTCTGCATCTTTAACCTTTGATATTATATATCCTTTAGATTGTAAAATTTCACCAAACTCGTTCGTTAATTCATAGAATGAAGTCCAATCTATTGTAGGTTTTTCTTCATCATGGGCCCGGTTACTTTTATATCCTCCTCCGTCTATCGGAATCTTTTTCCTCCATGAGTTAGAGTCTAAGCACACTATAACTCTATTTACATTTTCTATTGATTTGACTAATGCAGCAAAATCAGTAGCAAGCTTTCTAATAAAAACTCCCTTGGAATCATCAGATTCCAAGAGAAGTTGTCCTTTTTTTACACCGTAATTACCAATCGTAAATAAAGTTCTATAAAATATGCCACTTGCGTCTATAACAAGATTTAATTTCATGATGTGATCATTTTTTTTCTTGCATCTTCTTTAGAGATGATCTTAATATTTGATTAATTCTTGTAGTAGTGAGGGAAAAATGTTCTGCTATTTCTTTAACGTCCATTTCTTCCTTACCGTTCAGGCCATATGCCATTTCTACAACTTCACGTTCTTTCGGTTTTAGTTCATCGAGAAATGTATTAACTTTTCTACAAGTTAATTCATCTTCTTCTCTACGAAAGATATCGAGTTTCTGATCTTTATCTTGAATAGTATCAGCTAATGTGTTACCATCTTCGTTTGGTCGGTCTATTTGAACTTCAGAATATGTGTAGTCAATTCTACCGTCTTTCATAAGTTCAGAAATATGTTCAGGTAATCTAACAACCCGGTTATTATGCATACAGTTACGTATGATGGATTGTTTAATATACCAAGATGCACATGTAGTAAAAGATGCACCTTTTTCTGGTTGCCATTTTTCTAAGGCAGTAATTAAACCGGCATTACCTTCACCTAACAAATCATGAAATTCGACACCTTTTCCGATGAATCCTCTTGCTATACTTACTACTAATAAAAGATGATTTTTGAATAACTTTTCTTTAGCTGCTGTGTTACCAGTTAAAGCTTCTAATGCAATTGCATGAGTTTCTTCTTTAGTTAATCCCTTGTTGTGACGAATTTCTTCAAAGTAAGTTTTTGTAATGTCTAACATAATTTTATTAATTTTTGATTGATTTATGATACAAAAATAATACAATAATATCGATTAGAAAAATGTGGATGATATTTTTTTAATTTTCTTTCCATAATAAATCATCTATATTATCACGGATAATGGCATTAAATTCTGGTTCTAATTCTATTGAATCATTAACAATCTTTGATGCTAATTTAGTTAGTCGAGTTTCAAATTCCTCAGATAATATCGGTAAAAATAATTCCATTATACAATATGCTTAATTAATGTTAGAATGCCCCAAGTTATGAAATAGAAAAAAGCTGTGGAAATTCCAGTTAATAGGAATTTTATAAATTCGAATTGCCTAACATACCGTTCACCCTTGATAGTTAATCTATACCAACGACTGAAGCATGTAAGAATAAGAATTACGTACCAAACAGATGGATTAATCATTCGACCTTTTAAGTAATTTATACCACACGGTAACTATTTCCCTTTTTTCCTCTTGTAAAACATATTCATATATCTCTATCATATCTTCCAGTAATGAAATATGTTTAGTTCTTTCCATCATAGATTTCATGTCCGGATTTGACCAATAATCAATGGGAATTTTAATAAGTTGATCATATAGTTGATCATATTCTGTGACTAATTCTGCTATAGCATCCGGTCCTAAAACTTGTAGCATGCTAAAATCACTTACTGTATTAGATTGATTGTTCGTCATTTTCTTCTTCAATTTCAGGGGTTTCGTAATCGTTAGATGGAATTTCCATTTCTTCATCAATCTCAATTTCAATTTCAGCTTCTTCCACTTTTTCTTTACTTTTCTCCTTATCGAGTTTGTTCAGTTGCCGTTCTGAAAGATATACTGTACGTTTCTTAGATAATAAAGCATCTTGAACTGTACGATATTCAATTGCCCAAAGAGTATGATCATCCGATTTCCAGCAACTTAATTCTTTATCGTTGACTTTACCTTGTAATTTATACTCGGTAGTTTTGATCATGAATGGTACTCCCACATGCTCCATCTTCACATCCATCGCTCTGATAAATTTTTGGCAATCTTGCCAGAAATCTTTTGAAAATAACTCTAATAACGAATCTGAGTACACATTAATTTTTCTCATATAACTGTTTGTTTAATTTTTATTGTTAATATCTTGGCAGAAATGCTTCCAATTCTGTTATCCATTCACTTTTTCTACATGCTATTATACGTAAAGTATCATAACATTGATGTTTCCAATTGTTTTCAATATTGCGTAAAATTGGAAACACGTTAGTTTCAGCTCTTATGGATTCTAATTCTATATCGTCATCATCTAAGTGCCATATAAAGTCTGGATTCTCTTTAAAAAAATTCAGACTTGTTTTTCATATTACAGAAATGAATATTCTCGATGGGAATTTTTAATTCTTCGGCAACATTGAATACTTCAGTATTACTTACTTTATTGCCACTATTATCGGCAAATTCGAATCTACCAGTGACAATATGTACATCATGTCCAGCATATATAAGTTTAGATGCTAATTTTTGTACACATTCTAAAGTCAGTGTGGAATCGAAATCAAACGATACTTTCATTTGCTAATATTTTTTCTAATTTGTCAGTTATTACTTTCCAATTTTCATTGTCTTTTTCTCCGAATTGCCACCATTGGCCTTTGAAAGTTTCCTGGCCGTATTTACCGGAGTCATCAATAAGTATATCTCCTATGAGCAAATCTTTTTGAGGACATAATATTAATCGTTCTAACATTTTGGTACCAAAATGTCGTTGAATACTTTCGGCCTTTTCAGTATAACAAGCAATATTGTTAATAGAAGGCCTGGTCAGGAACCAAAGTTCACATCTATCTTCAAATTGTTTAAAGAATTCCATTGCACCTTCAATAGGTGGTAAATATTTGAACAGACCAGTCATTGACCAAGGCCATGTTTGCTCAACGTCAGTTATAGCAAATTCACGCCATGCAGCTGCTCCTTTTGCCATATCGAAGAACGTATGATCCATATCGATGTAAATTCTCAACATAATGATCTCAGTTCCTTTCCTAGATCAAAATTATTTGAAAGTTTTTTAATCAACTCAACAGGAATTATTACGACATTAGTAGTAACAATTTGTAAGAACTCAATAGTTTTTACTTCATATTCAACATGTTCATGTTCATAGCTTTGTTGCCACTCAAACTTAACGAGATATGAATCTGTGTTCGGATATACTATCCGTCCTATCGATGTGTTAGTTTCATTGTTATAATGAATACTTTCAATATAAAATCCTGAACGTTCTTTTAGTAGATTGATCACTAATGGCTTACCAATAGTAACGTCTACATTAACTCTAAGCTCCACTTCAGCGTCTAAGAAATCTGATAGAGGATCTATTTGTTCATCTATACAGCGTAGAACGAAGTATGTACTATCACTTAAATTACTCATTTATGCAATTGTTTTAATGTTTCACGAATTTCGATCCAATCTGTTTCATGTTCAAATCCAGCTTTGTCATCTACTATGACACTTACATAAAACTTTTCTTCAAAATATCCAGTCTTCGTGTTTAAAATCCCTGGGTTTTCATTGAATGAATCAATGTCGATATATTGTTTCTTGAAAAAATTTAAAATATTGGGCTTTTCTTCAGGATAGCATGAAGACCATAAAATTATTTTAGATTCTGGATAAGATCGTATTAATTTTATAACTTCTCTTGCCTGAGGGTTTATCCACTCGTAATCACCAGATTGATAATTACTTTTTATGCAAGTACCGTGTAAATCTATACACCAAAATATACGTGTATATCTTTTTTCTTGCAATTGGGCATATGCTCTTTTTATTGCATTACTTATCATAATAAAACAAAGTGTAAATTTGATTTGAAGAGGATATTGATACAATATCAACATTAGAAGTATTAACGAAGGTGGTTAATCGTATTTCTTCTTCGAATTGTTCAACTTTTAAAAGTGGTCTTGGAATTAAAGTTGATATAGATTGATCTGGTAGTTCAATTGTTTGAGTATAAGAAGATATTTTCTCCAGCCACTTCTTATTCTTTTCTGGAATAGTAGAAAGTATTTCATCTACTTTTATGTCTGCTTCATTTTCTAGCTGAACAAATATAGACAATAAAACCTGTAATGAATCAGCTGCTTCTTCGATTAGATGTGCTCTATCGTACGGTTTATAACTAAATCCCAAATATTTTATAACTTCAGTACAAAATTCACCAAATTCTTCGTTGAATTTTACAATTTTTACAGGTAACGATTTATTTTCATATTTCGATATGTACCTTATCTCTTTAATTATTCTTTCCATATATTTGAATATAACCTAAAAGGTATCTGCAGTAAAACATATAATGTTAATGTTTCAATTAAATTCCTAGTGCATCTCTTATCTCAGCAGATTTCATGTCTTTACCTAATCTATATGCATCATTCCTGAGTCTTTCGATAGAGTTATAGATGCAATCTATCTTAGTATATTTTAATGCTTGCTGATCGATATATTTTTGAATACCCTCGATTGGAACCTTTGCTTTGATCATAGCAGTAATTTTTTTACCGGGTATAGTATCTTTGTATATCTTACCAGAAATTCCAAGAATACAATTACTTACCCAATATGAAATATCATTCTGTGATATTGAATGATCACCGAGTATGTCAAATACTCTTACAGCTGAACATCTTTTTTCACCTTTTCCTATTACAAATTCATTCCAACTCATATTGTTTTATTTTGTGGTCTCCGGAGGATTCGAACCTCTTACATATCAGGGTTAGAATCTGACGCCTAGTCCACCGGGCATTATGTTCGAAGACCATGATTGATTAATTATGATACAAAAATATAACAAATTCTATATTCTAGAAAAAGGGATCCGAAGACCCCTTTTCTTTTTTCTTTTTAATATCTAGTAACGTCAAATTCTGGATCAAATTTAGCTTTTAAAGATAGATACAATTCATATTCTTGTTTGTAACGTTGTTCTGCCGCAAGTTTTGCTCTTTCTTCAGCTTCTTTTGCTCTACGAATAGAATCATTTTTTTCAGTTTCTATTTTCTTAACTAGATCATCTAAATAAGCTTTAAATATTTCATTTATGGCATCAGTATTTTGATTAGTATGTTTTATTGCAACCATACGCTTTGCACAATATGTAGTGACAAGAAATAATTTGTGAGATATAACATTCTTAGTATTTTGTCCATGATACGAAATTTCTCTATTGATATTAATAGAAGTTACATTATTTTTATGTAATACGAAAATATTCTCTTTATCCTCAGATAATTTTACTACGAAAAATGATTTCTGATCACTATATACGCCTTTATATCCACTACGAATGGAATACTCAAAAATGTGTTTTGATGTTTCTTCGATGTACTTGATAATGTCCAATTTGATTTCTTCTGTTGTTTTCATGTTGTTTTTTTATTTTTTTAAAATTAGGGGTAAATTAGATAGTTCTTTTCTTATGGGGGAATTTGCATATAGACATAAGGATGTACACTGATCAATGTCTGGTTCGTAGAACTTTGACACTTCAGTGACATCCTTGTATTTATCGTAATAAAAATCTAAATGTAATTCTGTAGGAACTGATAGACAGATAATGGAATTCGATTCCTCTTTCCAAGAGGAAAATCTATCAGGGTAAATATGTGCAAAATCAGCTATTGAGTGAGCGGATTGTACAACTTGATATCCAGGGTGGATATCAGATCTTGTAATAATGACTAGTTTCGGTTCTTTAATCTATAGCATAATAAAAAATTATTTGTTGTTTATATATCAATATAACATATTGTTCTGTCTTAGAAAATTTCTAGCATTTTTATAGCATCTTGTTTAGTCATGATCTTGCCATAATAATGCCAATTAGCTTTAGTGGTATTTATTAATCTATCCGTTATCCGAGAGACTAACATTTCGCGTTCAATATCAGTAGATGTATAGTCATTAAAAACATTATACACTGTCCAATTCTTTTTATAATTCTCTACTTTGAATCCACGTCTTATGCACTCATCATATAGTTCAAAATACCTGTCTAGAGTAAACTTACCCTTATTTGCAAAGAAAATTACATGACCCGATCCAAGTGTAAATTTATCTGGTGAATCTGAAAAATCTTTACCCTTGTCTATCCTTTTCTTGTATACTGAAGGTAGTCTTTTGATTTCTCTATGTTCAGCTAACAAATGTTCATCTGTCAGATTTCTAACATTAATGGCAGAATTAATACGTGTCATTTTTTTTTGTTTTAATATAACACATTTTAATTCTGCCATAAACTATTAGAGCTTTTCTAAATCATCATTTAGTCTCTGTAGGAATGATTCAATTCCGTCATCTCCACTTATTAGCCAATCTACTCGGTTAGCATAGACTTGTGCTATACGAATAGCCTGTACTGCGTCTTTAAATTTAGATATTACCTCTTCGGGATATTCATAAAAGTTAGCATCCTCCCAGGATTCTCTATGATCCCTTGGCTTTCCGCTATTTACTATTTCCTGTTCGATTGAATCAGCAATATATCCAAGATAATACTGCTTATGATCAAATGCCCCTCCACTCATAAGATTAGATTTTAGTTATTTCACAACTAGTACCTGAACAAGCCTGAGCTGCGAAATCATTAATATCTTTATATGCTGGTCTATCTAAGATTTCATTGAAGTCTACAGCTTTCATCTGTCTATTAATAACTTCCCATTTGTGTAGCAAGTGTACATCTTTTAGACAGTTGACAGTTTTTCTGATGTCTCCTTTGAAATAATTTTTAGCATAACGTTTTGCTCTATCTATCCAGTAACGTTTGAGAAGTACATCTTCTCTTGTACCTGAGATAGGGATCGATCTGTCTATTACACTATCACAAGCTGACCAAAGGTTTCCTTTAAAGTAATGCAAGCCATCTACAATCATTCCTGAAGCAAACATTGCACCTTTTCCGTAATCTTCTAAAATTTCTTGCATAGTAGAAACAGAAGTAAATGGAGCTTGGTGGAAATCTTTATCTCCAAATTTAGAAATAAATGATACTGCATTGAATACATCCTTATTTTCCCAGATATAATCTATCACTTCATCTTTTTCTTCTTCACCAACAATAACTGTACAACTTACATTGTGACTTATATTAGGATATACAGAAAGTTCTCTGTCTGTTCCTTCATTTACCCAATTCTCTTGTACAAGTTTTATTTTTTCTAAGTGTTCGATAGCACCTAAATCTTTCTTATATAAGCCATCCTTTGGGTTTTCGATAGGTACAAATACTACATAGTCAGTCTTTGTTTCAGAGAATACAGAATCTTCCAATAAGAACTCCATATTCTGTTCAAGCCATTTTGCAGTATCTGTTTCTTTACTAAGTTGCATGATACGGAAATAACGTTCACTATGTTCAGGGTGTATACCTGAGGCTGTTCCTAAGATAACTGATGCATTACCAGAAGGTTTAACACAAGTGGTTCTTGCAGCTGGATTGATACCGATTAATTCCGCTACTTCTCTGTTGATAGATTTAACCAAGTTTGCTCCTTCTTTTAACAATGCTGCATTGAAAAGTTTAGGGTTATTCATCCAGCCAGTAATTGATACACCAAGTAATGCTTCTCTTTTGAAAATTTCCTCGGTTACTTTTCCTAGATATGGGAAATTAGTCCAACCAGCTTGGAATGTACCTTGAATTGAAGCACTTTTACATGCCTTTAAGAATTTATCCTTAGTCGAACATGATTCAGCATTAATTTCTGTAAGATTACAACCTTGTATACCAAGAAGATTTTCATTGTCCGATATAAATTGTGCAATTTGTTCATATTGAATACTTTCAAAATCACCTTTCCAAAGCATTGGAATTTTTGAAATTTCAAAACAAGGATTGAACATGTCGAACCATGAGTTTGCAAATACGAATCCGATATCAGATCTACCATCATTCATCTTTACGATTTCTGCAAATCGTTCGTATGATGTTTTAGTACGAAGTAATATTACAGAGTTGTTACTTCTTGCTCTATGTGGATTGACACTAAACCAGTCACCTATTTTAGCATTAATCATTTCGTCATCATAAGGATCGACAATTAGATTCATTGCTGATCTTCTTACTCCTCCTGACAATACTGCATTAGAAATATGACATAAAATGTCAAAACCTAAGATAGGACGTACTGTATCACCTTCAGTGTTTATCCATTTGTTAATAAGTTCTTCTATTCTGTTAATTGAACTTCTTAAACCTTGTGAACCTGGAGCTTTAAAACCACCACTAATGAAAGATCCTTTTTCACGGATAAGTGAATAATCAAACTTTATTTCATATCCAGCATATTCTGGAAACGGTTGTTTGTCTACGAAGTAAGATGACATTAATACCCCTAATGAATCAGCCCAGCCTTCTATTGTATCGGGGATAACAAAGGTTTTTGTTCCCAATGTTCGTTTCTGTATCTTAGAAATATTTGCCACGAAAGGTTTTAGTACGCCTACTCCTACTCCACAACCCGATAGCATCAAATAGAAGATTTCCTGAAATGCTCTATTTCTTGCTAAATAAGTAGATGTACAATTATACAAACGTGTATTGTGTTTGTTCAACTGTTCACCACGATATTGCAATGTTCGTTGTGATGCCAAGATAGATTTATCTTTCATAGAAGCTAATGCTATGTCAGAATATGGTAGAATTTTATCGCCATACTTATCTATGTGTGATTGCATGATATTTTCACATGCTTCTTCCCAATTTTCATATCTATCCAATGACTCATTCCACTTGAAATAATCAGAGTATAGTTTTAAATCGGATAAGAATTTTTTTCCTTTTTGCATATATGTAATAAATTTTGTAAATCTGTAATGGTTTTAGTGTATAATCATTAAGGTTCTTGCTGCTCATGGTACGCATAAATAAGTATGAACTTTTTTATCAGTCTACTATAAATAGATAGTTAAAAGTATATAATATGGAACATTATCGTATGACAGTTGTAATGCCGTGTTTTGGTAGACCAGCTAGAACGAGAAGAATGATAAATTGTATTTTATCTCAGACAGCAGAACATTGTGAGATTTATGTGGTAGGAGATGGGTGTCCACATTTTCAGACTATTATAGATTCAGGTGAAGCAGAATTCTATAAAGAAGTAGCAAAGAAGCGAAATAATACTCTGCATATATTCAACAACGATAAGAATGTCGGCGGATATGGAACTTCTATAATACAGTCTGCATTAGTGAATGCAAAAGGTAGATATTTTATGATTCTGGGTAATGATGATATAATATTACCTAATCATTTTGAACATTACTTGAATGAGATAGAAAATAGTAAGTATGAATTAGTGTATTTTAATACATATATGAAGCCCACAGACTCTATAAGAAGTACAAAATTCGAAATAAATCACATAGGTCATTCAGAGATCATATTTAAAGTAGATATAGGTAGAAAAATAACGTATGATGTTTCATATGGACATGATTGGCGGTTTATCCACGATATCTCTAAACATACTAATAGAATTAAAAAAGCTGCATCTATAGATTACACATATATAGTCATGCATATACCAGGCCATAAAGAAGAAATTATTGATTAACATGAATGAATTGAAAACTTACTCACTACGAATAATTGATCCAGTATCGAAAGATTATATTGTAACTAAGAAACTGAAAGCTGTAAATGAAACATTGTCAGGAGATTTAGATGTTTCTTTTGATGCAAAAAATGCCATCATAGATAAAGGGAAAGCTAAGTTTTTCTTAGATCAGGAAGAATTAGAGTTACCCCTTGAAACTTTTCTCTGGTTGCCATTGGGTGAAAAGATAGACATCAAAGAAGCTACAATAGAACTCAGACATTTGGATATGAAATATCCAGACACTTTCGAATATAAGCTTTTGGTAGCTACACCGAAAATGATAAAGACTAATCAGACTTATAATGTAAGTGTGACAGCTCATTTTGTAGTATATTTTGGTTCAAACTATTATTTCTACGATAATAAAGGAGTACTGTTATACACTGCACCTTTTGCATACATAGAATTCCTGCCTTGGGGTAGTATGATATCTAATCTACGTATTTGGAATCCTTTTACAGGTCTCTTTTCTGACGAATCTCTCTATAAGAAACATAACATTTTAGGTGCTAATGGAACATCTGGAACTTCAGGCATCAGTGGTACATCAGGATCTAGTGGAACATCAGGTGAATCAGGAACCAGTGGAACTTCGGGTTCTTCTGGTGAAACAGGAACTAGTGGAACATCAGGTGAATCAGGAACCAGTGGAACTTCAGGCATTTCAGGAACTAGTGGAATTGATGGAGTAAATGGTGAAGATGGTGTACCAGGAGTAGATGGAATAGTATATGTATGGGAAGGATCATGGGAAAATGAAAGACATTATGCTGCATATTCAGTAGTACGTTATAAAAATGCTATATGGGTAGCTATATCTGACAATTCAGACGAAGAACCCGATAAATCTCCAGACTCATGGGATATAATGATGGGTATGGGTGGTGATTCTATGATTTCTACCCTCAAGTTCACTTTGACTTCAAAAGAATTTTCACACTTAAAAACTATACCACTGTCACTAATCAAAGTTGATGAAAATGCTGCAATAGAAATTATATCTTCAGTTATTATATCCTCTACTCCTAAGATACACAATAATTTCGATATTGCACTATGTGTAGGAAATGATATAATAGGTGGATTTGAAGATGTTCTAAACAATGATAAGACAGTTAATAAATGTGCTTTCTTCGATAACTCTTCTTATTTGATAGGCAAACCTGTAATGTTACGATCTACCACAGATATTCCTGAAATAGAAGATGCAAAACTGATACTATCGATATCGTTCAGATACATTTACATTTAAACACATAAAAGAGGAGAATCAAAGTTCTCCTCTTTTTTAGTTTAATTTATTACTTATGCCGAGCTCTTTCCTAACTTCTTCAACTTCTTCTATAGTAAGAACATATTCAAGTTCTTGTATACGTCCTCTGAACTCTGTCAGTATATCTACATATTCAGTTATTTTAGCATGATCAGTATAAAATCTCAGATTACATACAAATGTTTTTTCTGTTTGTGTCCTAGCATTATACATGTCACGTAATCTAGAAATTAACTTTCCTCTTACATCGTTCATAAATAAAATTCTATATCAGCGGTAGTTTTTTCAGTACCTTGTAAATTTAACGTTAGTGGCACATCAATTATTTTAGCTGGGCCTTGTTTAAATCTACGAGGTTCAGCAGTAACATAGCTTTCAATGTTGCGAAATCCAAAGTTTGTGATAACGGAGAAATTAGAAAGACTACTAGCAGCTGAAAATTCAGAATTTAATCTATACGGCAATGCAAGATAACCTTGAACCGTGTGAAATTCCAAAACTTTTTCTTGATATTCAAATCCATACTTATTTGTAGAATGTTTCACGGCAGTAACACTATAGTTGATATTCACTTTACCATAATATACATACGGTCTATTTTGCAACAAATAAACATGTCCTACTGTCAAATGTTTTTTCGTTATTATGCCAGTACCGGATTTCTTTACAGTAGCAAAACGTTTAGCTACAACTTTGCTGAATACACATAGAGATTCATCTTTGATAACGATATCTTCGAAACATTCTTTATATTGTACTGGAGTCATAGATGTTAGAGTAACAGCTAATTCACCAGACTTTGAATATTTCCATCTACCTCCAAGTGCTTTAACTTGATCGGGATCAGATAATAGAGTCAAAAAATCTTCTTTATCGTATGCAGTAATAGCTGTACGAACACTCGTTCTCGATCCTCTTGATGTATGCAAAAAGATAAATTTACTTGACATCTTTTTCTTTTTTATTTCCGGCGTTAAATAGCATTACGAATAAGTTCTCTATTTTACCATAGATGAATTCATATGCATCCATGAATAATTTGCCAAATACCCAATTTAAACATGATACTGGCCATAAAAACCACCATCTGAATACTGCAAATCTAAGATCGAAATCACTCTTTTCAGTAGTGCTTAATTCTTTTCCTTTAAAATAAGTACGGATTAATGAAAAGATGAAACCGATTAGGACGTATCCGATAATATTTTTCCATGTAAATACATGCAATACCGGTAAATTTCCCCATAAGTAATTCACTGCAAGAAAGACAAGTGTTACTGCAAATGCAGATGATCCACTGTCAGACAAATCTGAAACGAAAAGGAGAATAATAAAGATTAACAATGACAATGCGAGAATCCACGAACTGCCAAATAAAGTAAAACCTAGAAGTAAACTCATATTTTTTTATTTTAATGATTAGATAAAATATAACAAATGCATGCTACAATAGAAAATTATCGGCACACCATAGAATATCAGACTTTGGATAATCATGCACGCTTTTAAATCTAAGAAATATTAATTCGTCCGAAACGATATCGCCATTTGTACCTACATAATATTTAGCACCTTTAGGTATACGCCAAACAGTATTCGAAAATCCAGTGCTTTCACGTTTAGCATGTAGTCCATTTTCTATGTCCCATCTGAAGTGTTTATAAAACCAACCTAATTCTACAAAATGTTGGGAAGTTTTACGTTTCTTGAATGTTGCTGTTTCTCTCAAAGAATACCAATGATTCTCAAAGAAATGTCCGTATAATGCAATTTTCTCATTTTTAGTTTCAGTAGCTTTTTCTACTAATACTACAGAACATTTTTTATAGACTTCTATGTCTTTCTTAGCAGTTTTGGCAAAGTAATGGGTAGTTTGTAGGCACATATTATAAAATGTTTTCTTGTTCTTGTTCTTGTTCTATTTTATCACAATTTGGATTAAACTGTGCAACTTCTTTAAGTTCTACAATTTTTTCTTTTATCGTAGTACTAATCTTTTTTGGCTTTAATTTAGATTCTTCTATTATCATCGGTTCTATGACATATTTCCAGTCTGATATACTACGATACAGATAACAACCTACAGACATTTTTCTATTTCTGTCTTTGTCGATATTAAAGTATGAGCTGCTACTAGATGAAAAATGATACTGATGTTCAGTTGAAAATACAGGATATGGTCCAATCCGATGAGAAGCATGTACGAAATCATCATTTGACCATAGAGGAAATAATGTAGCTAACTTCTGTGTCCAATCTCGTTCACTAGCATATCTATAGCCAAATTGATCCATGATAAATTTTATTTCAGCTGGTTCAATATGAATGCTATCCATAGTAAATTCTTTTATGAAAATATCGAATAATTCAGCTTTAATATCATCTCTACTATCGTTCAATTTGATAATTGAAGAATACGCATCATTATATGCATCAACTAAATCTCTGAAGTTTATGAATTCTACGTAAGCTTCATGTCTAACTGCATTTCTCCTTCTTGTGGCTTTACTAGAAGGATTATTTGATGCAAACTGAATGTATGCATCATACATGACCAAGTATTTAACCGCTTTTGTACGTTGTGAATCAATATCAGTTAGTTTATCGTACAATTTTACTAACATCTGTATCTGCTTTTCAGATATATCGGAATATTTCTTTATGAATTTTGTATAACTACTCATCTCTCCACTTTATTAGCTTCTCCATTTTTTCTGTCTTCGTTTTCATCGGTCCATAAAAACTTTCAAATATCATCTTTTCTGCTACAATATCATTCTGTGTACCCAAATAGTATTTTGTACCTTTTGGTATTATCCAAATAGTATTTATTGATCCCCTTAATTTAGTGGAAACTCTAGCATGAAGACCATCATCTATCATCCAAAAGAACCCATCCAATTTAAAAGTTTTCTTAAACGTTGCAGTTTCTTCTTTACTATACAAGTAAGAAGATTGAAAAGAACCTCGTAATTGAATAGCACAATATTCTTCTTTTCGTGAATTGTATTCATCATGACGATAGATAGTAGTATCTACAGTATTGTAAAATTCATTACGATAATATCCTAAACTGTTTGATCCAAGAAAATATTTTTTCTTTTCAAGCGTAGATTGATTGAAAACACCCATAATTCTGCAATGCTTATATACTAAAATATCTTGCTTGGCAGTTTTTGGGAAAAAGTGTGTAGTTTTTAAGCACATATTAACATTCAGTTAAAGTTGTTGTATTATCTTTCCATTGTATGATGAAGTGTTTTTCATGTGACCATTTGCCCCAATATCCATGGTGATCAGGATCTAAGATGTATAGATATTCTCCTGCTTCACCATTTAGATTACTATGATTATAAGGTAGTAGTCTTGAAAAGTTCAATCTGGTAGATACTATCTCAGACTCAGACTTATAGTAACATGAACCTCTTGGTATAATCCATTCAGTATTGTTACGAAACTTGTTGTTTATATTAGCATGCAATCCTTCTTCGATATTAGCACGATAATTAAATAATGAATTTTGAACAACTTTCACTCCTAATCCGGAACGTTCTTTTTTATTGTATACATGTCCTCTTCTCACAGCAGCTTTCAATTCTATCACTGTGGGATTGAATTCATCACCTTCATACTTAAGATAGATTTCACAATTTTTGTACACTACGATATCTTTCCATGCAAATCGTGGAATAATTTGAGAGGTTCTTAAACACATACTATTATGCTAATTTAATTTTGGATTTAAAAGAATAAATGATTGTACTGCTATAGTAGTCATAGAAACTGTTTTTTCAACTTCTGGACCACCTGGAAAACTATATTCTTTAACCATCTTAGAAATGAATGACATGTTCGATACTGCTTCACAGGGTGTTAAAGAATTCCACCAAGCTGTAATTTCTTTAGTTAATTTCATAATTTTCTTTTTCGTATTTCACGTTCTAAACATCTTCTTTGAATATGTTGAGGTCCTTTACTAATAGTCCAATCATACATATAGTACAAAACTTTTAATTCACTATCAGTTAAATCTCTTGCTTCTTTTACTATTCTTCTAGCAGAAGTTCCCCACCACCAATTAAAATATTTTGTAGTATCTCTTACCATATCTAAAAGTTTGAATTTAAAAAATCTTTCCAAGAAACCCAACCACAATCTTTATATGTTTTGTTAGGCCTTAGTGGTAGAAAACCTACTGCCCAACCTTGCATTTTTTTCACAAATTGGGCTTTTGTCTTTATATTGGGATAATGGGTTGCCATATGAGCTTTTGACTCTTCGTATGTCCAATAGTTCATAAAATGATATTCAAGAGGATTATTATACAGATGATCAAGATGGAAATCAGTGACCATTTCAAGCTATATTTGAGTATTTTTCTACTGTACATCTACAATACAATCATTATTTTCGATATGTCTATGTACTTTATCCGGATTTATGTATACGTGTGGAAGATTAACAGGTTCAGACAATCTCCAACATCTATTAATTTTTTCACCAACAACTATTGTATTGTTAGGAGAAATAAATGCTATTCTTCCTCCCGGTGCATTATCTAGTACCGCAAAAACTTCGAATTTAACTATCTGTTCTCCGAAATCAGTTTTTACTGCAATCGTTATCTTATCTCCTTTATTCATAATAACATATTTTGTGAAAATTAAAAAACTTTTGTTTGATCACCACATTTACCTACCTCTTTTTTCTCCATACGTTCTTCCCAGTCACCAATACTGCATGGATAATTTCTACAATTGTCACATGCATACTCTTTTACTAGTGATATAATTTCAGGTGTATTACCTGAACGTTCTACACGTCCTATACTTTGCAGATTTCTTATTTCATCTTCAGTTGATACTGGACCCATATCGATCGGATCCATTAGAATTATGTTATTGGTAGTTTCTCTGAACTTAGCAAGTTTACGATTCATTTCCATCATCTTCTCGTCAATCATCTCGGCTGCACTGGGTAGAGGTTTTAGCCCATCATCTGCTTGTTTAATTTCACATATCATACAATCTAAGAAAGCTTCTCTACTTTTTCTGTCATAAGAAGGCCACCAATGACTAGTATCACGAGGTTTTTCTATTCGCTTATCAGTTTTACTGTAGAAATTTGCATTCTCATACGTGAATAGAGGAATACAACGCTCTAAATCATTATATCCTTTACAATAATGATTATAATGAGCTAAAGATTTGCTTATTTGCCAACATAATCCTCTTCTACAGTCATCTTCGAATAGTTCAATCTTCGCTCTTTCCAGTACTTGAATCTGTTGTTTCAGTGTCAGTCTTTTTGATTCTATTTGCATTTCGTCTAAATTTAAAAAAATATACGATTAGTAAAACGATAAGTAGAGGTAATGTTAATGGCCATAGTAAGCCAATTCCAAATACTCCGAGCATTGGATTCTCTACAACTTTATCTCTATTTTTAGGTAACTTATCGTCTAAGTATTTTGTAATCAGAACAGCTGCTGCAAATCCTGATACATAAATTTGTGTTCTATTCAGCATTGAAATAGTTTTTAATTGATCTCAAATATCCGGCAAATCTCTGTTTAATCTCATCCACTCTTATTGTCCACTCGATTTCATGCATCATCATGAATAGAAAAGCTTTTCTTGATATGAAATCATCTTTTGGCCACCAGTATCTATCGTGTGCCATTATTGGCTTACTTATTCCAAAACGTCTAGAATACTTTTTAGCAACCTCAAATCTTAGTTGAGGAACATATCTGTGTGATAAAACAACATTATCAGGTCCGACAAAACCAAGCTCTCTAATTGCTACTGCTACATAATAGCATAATCCATGAGTAAGAGGCATTGGTAATGTATCAACATCTTTCCTCATAATTTCATCAGCTCTCCTCAGAACTAGTAGCTGATCAAGTAATCCGATCTTATCCGACTTTATAGTTACTTTCATATTCTTTATTTTAGATTCCAAGTAACCGATCTATAGCATCATCCCATTGATGGAAAATACATTCTCTCCTAGGAATTTTACCTTCAACCGGTATTTCAATAAGTTCATCTTCATATTTAAGTTTCCATCCAGTCTCTTTTTTCTCACGGATATCAGCTAATAAAATGAGAAACTCTATCTCATTTATGAAACCCTCGGTTTCTCCAATAGGATTAAAGACTTCTACTGTCTCAATCTGAATTCTACACAGTTTAATCATATTACTTTACAAAATTTGGTTTTCCTTCAAATACTTCCCATGATAAGTGAATCCATCCACTAGGGATATAGTGGCTAACCATTTTACTGTCTAATATTCTATGACCTCCACTATCACTTACGTTCAAATGTGTTGGCTTGTCTATTGTTACAGTAGCTCCATTAGCCCATCGATAAGTTCTAGATTTCTCTGAAGATATCTCTTTAAATACTAATCCACTTTCATTGTACATACTTTATAAGTTTATTGTAAGCATCCTTTAAATGATTCTTAATCTTAGTCTTCATTTCTTCCCATACAATAAGAACCTCAATTCTTACTAAGATTTGTTCAAAGTATGCAATACGTGCAACTTTATTTTTGACGTCCCACCAATATCCCATAGTTTCATTACACAGTTCTGGAACTTCAAACTTATGTTTCTTTGCATATTTCTTTGCAATCTTGTAATCAAACTGAGGAATGAACTCTCCCAAGGTATTGTACGATATTTTCCACGAATCCCTTTCACGTTCAGTTCCCTCAAAATGCTTAATTAATGCATTATACGTATAGTTACAAAGACCTACTTTATCATCTAACGTTTTCAGTGAATTAATGACACTTTCAACTATCCCTTTCTGTTCCAGTAGTGTAATTCTTTCCGATTTTATTTTCATACCAACTTCGTTAGTTTTGTAATTGATTCTTTAACATCTGACTTCACATTTTCCCATAAATCACCAATAGTAATAAGGATCGTCACTCTCACCATCATTTGATGCAAGTATGCTAGTCTCGATAGCTTATCATCAACTGGCCACCAATACCCTGAACTGAATGTAGATTCATCTAGTCTAGTTAATGGCATTTCATAGTGATGTTGTTTCGCATACTTCTTTGCTGTCTTCAAATTGAACTGAGGGATGAACTCTCCCAAACTAGTATGCGTTATTTTCCACGGTTGCTTAATGTTACCTGTGGCATTTGAGTAACTGACTAATGCAGTATAGAGATAGTAACAAAGTCCTTTATTTTGAACAGAGTCTTTCACCAATGACATAGCAATTCTGAGCACTGCTTCCTGTTCCAATAAAGTAATTTTTTTCGATTTGATTTTCATTTGAACTCCGTTAAGAATAGAACAATATAAAACATAGAATAAATCAGCATAATAGGCATTCCGATCATTATAGCTGGATATCCGTGTGTAAATTCACCATTAGTTACATAGTCCATAATTTTCCATATTAGGAAATAGCCTATTAGAAATAAAGTGAACCCTAAGACATAATTCATACATTTTCATTTTGATAGAATACAATTACTAATAATTGATAGAATACAATATAACCAATTAGATACTCAAAAGAAACTGATTACTCTGATCAAATCTGTGTATAACTCAACATGCTTCAAAAGCTTCATAGTTGTTGGATTTGATAAGGTATCTATGCATAGCTGCGTTACTATGGTGGTAGTTGAAGTAGCTGGGTACTCTGAGGTTATCTGAGGAATATCTGAGGTGATACTGAGTACTCTGAAGGATATCTGGGTAGTCTGAAAGAACTGAAGAATCTGATGCAGATCGAACCAGGGAGAATCTAGCTTAGCCCCGCCCTATGTTCTCTGCGAGTTGGGCACCTATATGCGCACCTTTGTACAAGCAGCTGATCCTTTTGCACAAGCTTTGCAGCTGCTTGTACCTTACTTGCTCCTAACTGCTTGCTAAGCTGTCCACTATGTTCCCTTCAAGTTGGGCACCTATAGTGCGCATCTAAGTACAAGCAGTAGGTGGATGAATCACAAGCAATCTACTCCTAGATTGCTTCCTGTATTACAGGTGTGTTATCCATTACCAAGAATGAGGTTCCTGAAGTTCCACTTCCGTATGTACGGTAAAAGTCCTGCTTATCGAGGATGATAGAGCTTATTCTTCTCCATTCCTTCTCATCGTCATCTGTAAGCCATACCTCTGTATGACCACTTTTCCGAGTCTTAAGGGTGGATACCGTACAGTGCTTACTGTAGAAGTAATGTACTTTCTCAGTATCATGCTTGCTTTTGTAACATACGATAACTAACACCTTCATCCCTTTAGTCAGCTTATCCGGAGATAGTCTAGAGGTACGATGTTTAAGGTATTCTGCTTTCGTTGTTGGGTTAGCCATGTCTCTCATATTATATTGTTAGAGCAAAATTGACAGTTTCTTATTTTGCATGTTTTACAATCGTAAATTGATGTATTATTATCGATCCAATCTTCTTCCATGTGGTTTTATTTTTAATTACAATACAAATATAACACATTTCTATCATAGTGGGAAACGCTAGATAAAAAGAAGTGCAAGAATGAAACAGATTGATAAGACGTAGAACGAAATGACGACTTTTGGGAATGTAAGTTTCATGTCTGTAGCATTTTGATTAGTAATAAGTACCTATTTAGGAGTCTTTAAGATTAAGGACGAATACTCGAAGGAATTGGCGTTGGATAATGGATTAGATATTTAATCCGAAATCTATGAACGTAGTAGTCTTTCCTTTCATGAAATCTCCATACGAGGGAGCTGCGATATTGTTCTTTGAACAGTAAATGCAATACAGTAACCAGAGTTTGAATGGGTTCATATGTCTATTTGTTATTCATCTTCTTCTGATGGATCTAGTTCGATTAGTTCAAATTCCTGAAAGAGTCCTTGGACGAAAATGTCAACTTCTCGGTAGGTTTGAAGGATGTCTTTATAACGAAGTACACATTCGATGAAATTCTCAGTACATTCTGGAGTCAAATATCCATTAGCGAGATCGATTAGATATTGACGAAGTTCTTCTAGTGTGATAGGCTGTTCCATGATAATGGTTTATATTAATGATGGTTCCAAGTTTAAGACGAATACTCGAAGGAAACGTCTTAAACTTGGTCTATCCTTGCTGTTAATGATTACGATAGTACTCTTTGCGTCTATTTACGATTCCTCTGATGCAGCAATGTAGAGCTTCGATAGGGTCAGTGAAGAGGATGCGATCTACCATATAGCTGATGAACTGGTCATTTCCATAATTAGCAGGGCGTTTGACTTTTATCACTGGGTTTATCTGATACATCTGATTCCAGCCGACGTGTTTAACTATTCTACGTACATATCCTGATGAATATATGCCGTAGTAGACTTTTGATTCAGTATCGAAAATGAAGATAGTTCCATTCTTCCGTTGAGTATCTGAAGAAACATCTGATATACCACCTATCTGACAAAGTGTAAGAAGAATGTGTTTTCTGATGTCGTCTGTGAGTGTGAATGTATGTGGGGTTGCCATAATATTAAGAACAGATGATTTGACCTACTACATAGAATACAAGGCATGAAAAGAGGGTGATTTCCCAAGGAGAAGATTTTTTGATGAGTTGTTTGATACGTTTCATATTGTTTAATTTTTAATTACAATACAAATATAATACAATTCTATCAAGTGGGGAAACGTAAGATGATTAATCTTGAAAATGTTTTATCGAACTGTCTTCGTCTTCTTCATCCTTTTCGATGTTGGTTGAAAAGGACTTGTCGTAGTCCTCTTCTTCCTTATCTATGTTAACAGAGAAGTTATCGTAGTCATCCTCTTCTTCTTTCCAATCACTTCCAAATAGTGTCATTAGTCTATCAGAAATTTGAGGCGGTACATTCTTGTGTTGCCATTATCGTAAGGGTCATTGATGATTCCGTGGAATATCCAAAGGTCATCTGATTCCACTCTATCAGTAGCATCTAGGATACATTTAGTTATTTCGCGAAGGGAAGTAGGAGCGTTGTCCACTTTGATATCGATTGCGATATCACAATCTTCTGTGGCCCTGCCATTGTTTTTAACAGATGAACAATAGATTTTATGACCGTAAAATTTGAGGGACTTTTCCAGTTTGGCTTTCTGTTTCAGAAGAAGTTCGTGACGAGGATCGATTACTGTGACATCTACTGTTTCTTTGTAGTTCTCAATGTCATTGAAGATCGTGGAAGAGTTAATTCCAGTACAAATTGAAAGCATATTGGCCATGTCTGAATGAGTAAAGATCGGATCATTCGATAGATGGTTATGAGCGTTCTTGATAAGAAGTTTGTAGTGCTCTTTAATGTGTCGTTTATCGACTTCTAATTGTGAGGGAATATTGTTCATAAGTTTTATTTTTAATTACAATACAAATTTAATACAATTCTATCAATATTGAAAACGCTGGAGCTATAATTTTTGCAGTTCAGAGAGTCGAATTCTTATCCTTGCAAGTTCTTCATCAGTGTAAGTGCCCGGGATGATATTTTGAGGATTTATGCGACTCCAAACGACTTTGCCGTCATGTATTAAGTCCCATGATATAAATTGGTTAAATCTGAGCTCTTTCTTTTTACCTTTCTTTCTGAGTATGAGAAGGTCATTATCAAGTCCGTAGCTTCCGAAGATGTAGCATTCGCATTCTTGAGCGGTTTGGAAGCAGTGGATTGAATCATCCTGGTATTCGTGTAATCGAATAGTGACTTTATCTCCAGGTTTGAGTCCCATACTCTCAAGGTGTGCTTGGCCGTAGATTTCTTCTTTCTTTTTGTAACTTTCTAATACGGCTAATTCACTTTCACAAATATGATCGATCTGTTCCGCTGTAAGTAGACAACGGGTAGTTTGGAAGTACCTCATTCCCATATATTCTCTTACTTCTTGAGTCATGTAGTCCCAAAGTTCTGTTTTTGTCATCTTAGCGTTGATTACGTGAATTGTAGCGATCGATTGTCTCTTGATCAGTTTGACCGGGTCTGGCTTCTATTTGAACTCCTTTTGCCACTGTAACCATGCGTCCTTTTATTACTCCCATTGCTAGTTTCGTAGCTGGTACTTTACTTTTGTATACTCCGTATTTTGTATTATTGTCCATATTGATTGTTTTATTAATTACAATACAAATATAATACAATTCTATCAAAGTGGGAAAAGCTTGATAAACTAAAATCCGTCGAATCCTAAAGTTACTGCCTCTTTGAGGTTTGCAACTTTTTTGGCGTTAGGGTACGTGGTCATGATTTCTTCCTCTGTGAGGATATTGTGAACAAGAACTTCTCCATGTAACATGCATGCTACGTATTTCTGAGAAGCGACAGCCTTACCGAAAGTAGCGTACGTTTTATCGACTGGTAAAAAGTAGAGGTTTCCTATTGTGAATAACATAATTTGTCTTATTTTGTGGATGGTGTGATTGGTAGAATGTAAACGTATCCATCGTATCCTTTGCATTTCCCTGAAGTGCAAGAAACGTAAGAAATAAGGTAATAAAAAGCCTCTGGGCGTTCTGAGTTTTCTGATTGGAGGAAAACTGATTGGTGAACAGAGCATCCTGATGGATATCTATTCTCTACTCTGGTTTCTGGATCGCCATACCAAGTGACTAATTGATGGGCTGCATTCCATAGATTGTCTCCTTGTTTAACTGGAGTTCCGAAATCTGCTGCATCCTCGAAGATTTTAACTGCTCTTTTTTCTAAAAGTGCTTTACAATGGAATCCTTCTTTATATACTGACATAATGTATGATATTTTAATTACAATACAAATATAATACAATTCTATCAGTATGGGAAACGCTAATCAATTTTTTGACAATTTTATTTTTCGTGCAAGTTCTTCATATGAATAGTCTCCAACTACTGCATCCATTATGAGAACATCGGGTGATTCAATGTTAGTACCCTTTCCATTGATAGTATCTCCTTTGGCGTAAGTATTATGTAAGGCGTTCGTAATGCCACTTTGTGAATAATAATGCAGAGTGCCATTGCCATCCTTTACGATTATGTCGTACATAGCGGAATATCCTACTACAATAATCGGTCGTTTCAGAGTATTGAGTTCATGACATACGTACTCATTATACTCATCGATATTTTGGGGTGAAGCTACTTTACGAAAGTCTTTGTCAACTTGGTAGATCGTGCCTATTGTGAATCCCATATATGCATTGCCTGCCATTAAAAATAGTGCTATTGCACCGATGATCAGTATCTTTTTCATGTTTAAAATTTTGAAATAGGAAAGTGGAACGGAAATCTTGATTGGTATGCGGATTGTCTACGTAAGAACTTTAGTTCTCCTTCTTCTCTTTCTCTGTGAAGGTCTAAGAGGTCCTTTTCGCGATCAGATTGATTAACATATACTCTGATTCTGCCATTTAAACAGAAACCGAACGTTTGTCCTTTATTTATTTCTACATTTCCCGTGACCATATTAGTGATTGGGAATGTAATAACTATGCCATCTCTAGGGGTTTGAGTTACCGCTTGGACGCGTTCAGTAACTGATACAGGTTCTTTATCACCAAAGAAGTGTAGGCAATAAATTGTATCACCAGCTTTAACATCTTCAAGTTCTTTATAGTCGAGGCGGTTGGCTTTTGCCATAATGTCAGCTGCTAGAGCTTTACATTTCTCGATTATTTCTGGTTGGTAAGGTAGACATTTTCCAGCCTTCCATTCTTTGCCACCGACTGTGACTTCTGTCTTTTCTGGGACTCCCGAAGGTAAATCACCACTGTACTGAATAAAGGCTCTGAATACTCCTGTATTCGTGAATCGAACCGTGATGTGTACTTTATTTGTTGTGTTCATTTGATTTATAATTTGATTACAATACAAATATAATACAATTCTAATGAAGTGAGAAACGTAAGTTTACAATTTTGTAACTATAGCGTCTGGAACGACTTCTTTTATTGCGATATCTAAAAATTCGTGACCAGTGTTAAATGCGACTAACATGTGGTTAGTTATATGTCCTGTTTCGATTAAGATAGTAGCTATTTGGCTATAATCTAATCGTTTACGTATCAGGACAAGAACTTCAGGGTTCTGACATGTTATCTGAAGTCCATTCGGCGTTTGATCTCTATTTATTGTTATCAGTGTCATTTTGTTCTCTTCGTGCTTTGCGTAGTTTAACCAATTCTGAATAGTTAATAAGTGTCATGTCATACATTCCTTTTGGCCACCGTGAAAGTTCGGCATTCTCATTGAACGTAAGTTTATCGTCTTCGTGCATTATATAATACTCCTGAGTGAGGTTCGCTTTAAGGAGGTCTATTTGGAAAGAAGTTAGTTCAACGTCATTGTTCAAAACTCCAGCATATTTGTCATCTTTCGTATAGACCCTTAGGATAGGGTATGTGTATCTTCTAATTGGGAACTTTTTCATAGTTGATTATTTTGTTGTTACAAATTCGAGTTCGTCTCCGTATACTGTGCTGTATTTAGTTGTGATATATGCACGAATATAATATTTTGTGTTCGGTTGGAGGTCGCTTAAGTTGGCAGTAAAAGTGATTGGAGTTTTGGCCTTTTCAAACAATTCTTGATTCAGTGACATAATTTTGGTATCACGAATAGTGGGTTGTGGATGTGTAGACCAGACTACTCCAGTTTCTGTTAAAGAGCTTACATGAATGCCGTATCCACCAGATGTCGCATAATTAGCGGAAATCTTGGTTACGGGCGTTGTACTGATATACTGTGTGGTCTCTGATGTACAACTGAGAGTGAAAAGGATAAGGGCGAAGAGGATATACTTTTTCATTATAAATGGAATAAGATGATGAATACTAATCCTAAGATAATTGAAAGTGCCACGAGGCAAATTTTCTGATAAGTAGTGAAGCGTTTCATATTGTTATGTTTTAATTACAATACAAATATAATACAATTCTATCAGTTTGGGAAACGTAAGCAAAAAAAAAGAAGAGAACTGAGTCCCTTCTTCTTTTTAACAGATTGTTTTTTATTTAGCTATAAAGTGAACTGAAAGCATACCGGGTGAGTCTGTGGCTGGAGCGATCATTACGTCTTTCCAACCGGCTTCCAAGTAGAGTGCCTTGACTTCTTCTAGAATATCGGTGCTTATGCCCTTTGCGTTAATAAAAGAGTGAATGAAACCGTCTTCTCTAACGTCTTTCGGGTTAGCGTCTTTAACATGAGCTTCGAAGATTGCCACTGTTTCTTCAAGGGAAAGATCGGGGAAGAACTTTTTAGGCCCGGTTACAGAGAATGGGCTTTCTTCTCCTACTGGAGGAAGAGAAATGGGCCAGATACCAACCATATCGGCTTCTTTAACTTCATATCCTGAATCATGGGCTAATGCTTGAGCTTCTATGAATCCGATTCGAGTTCCTGGTGCATTAACCAGTACGGCATAGAATGATTCAGGGTCTCCATTATGAATATCAAAGACTACGAGGTGGTTTGGATCGGGCATACCTCTGTGTACTGGAATCAACCAACTTTCTGGATAACCAAATTTGTCATCTTCTTCAATGAGGTTCATTTGAGGATGTGACCTTAATAGAAAGGTGATGTTAATGTTGTTCTTTTCGAAGCCGGAAATACTCCAATTTCTGTTTGATATGAGGATGCAGGGGTTACATCTTGCATCTGAAATTTCTGATTTGAAAATAATTTTGTCCATTTGATTTTATTATTTGATTACAATACAAATATAATACAATTCTAACGAAGTGTAAAACGTATCAATAATTATGTAATCTAAGTGTGTGGTCGATATAAAAATCTACAAGGGACTCGATGAATCCATTTCCTTTCGGGAGGTACAGTTCAGAATAATCGTTGGTTAAAATTTCTTCACGTTTTCCCATTATTGTAACTGTGATGCATTCCTCGTTTGAACCGAAAGTCTTCGTGAATTGTTGGAACTCGTACTTTTCAGTTATTTCGTCACCATTTCTGAATTTAATGGAGATGTCTGATTCGCATTCGTCTACAGTACCGGTTACTTCTTCTACGAGGTGATGCCATCTCCAATTTTCGACATTTCCTGCTTCTGCCTTGATTACAGTGGCATCACCTTGTAGTTTTAAAAGTGTCTTTAACATTTCTTTTTCCCTTTCTTTTTCTCAATTAGAGGTTTAGGGGCTAAAGAAGATCGGAACCATGCTGCATTTGCGAAAGAAAATTCTGGTGCTTCTTCTTTTTGAAAGAGTTCAGGGTGGCGGGTTCCTGATGCTATGGATTGTGCTACGGCAGAATTTGTGTCTACCGAACGTGCTGAATGTTTAAATCCTGATAAAGTTTTGTCTTGTACGTCTCCGATATGTCCTGATCTCATAATGTATAATTTTATATTGTTGTTTTTAATTACAATACAAATATAATACAATTCTAACAGTGTAGGAAACGCTACTCAATTTATTTATTCATGATGTTTTTTACAATTATAAATCCGTGCTCTTCTGGAACGTACTATTGAGGTGACTACTGCAATAATGATCGATTCTGCATTGATCAAGATTACGTCCCCTATTTTCGGTCTGATGCGGTCTGAATTGAACTGTGTCGTTCGACCTCTGTGCAAAATCTTGATTATATGTTTCATGTGGCTTAGCAGACGCATAAGGCTTTGTGCCTTTGTGCCCATATAGTGCGCAATGTTTGTCTTAAATGTACAAGAAACTGCATCCTTATAATTGTTAAGGATGCAGTTTTTATATTTCCTTACCCGGATTAATTATGGGCTAGGATGGCTTTTTTCAATTTGAAAATCTTTTTGTTACCTTCGATTTCGATACGTAACCATTCATCTCCTTTTTCATCTTTGTCGTAAACTTTCAGGAGTTTTCCTTCTTGAACCCCGGCTGATCGGAATTTTGAATTTCGGGCTGGGAGGAATGATACGATTTGGTCAGCTTTAAGAGCGGTTTCCGGAGTCATAAGGTTGGTGGCGTTCGGTGTGATACCATCGATAACTTTCGGAGTAAGTTTTACCTTTGCAGGTTTTTCAGCTTTTGGTGTTACCACTTTTTCAGCTTTTACTTTGGCCACTTTTTCAGCTTTTGGTTTTTCAGTTTTTTCCTTGGCTACCTTTTCAGTTTTAGGTGCTTCTGTTTTTTCAGCTTTTGGTTTGGCCACTTTTTCAGCTTTTGGTTTTTCAACTTTTGCCTTTGGAGCTGTTTTTTCGTTACGAGATGCTACGATTTCTTGGGCTGAGGCTAAATCTTCAGGAGATAAGTTACCAGTAGCGATTTTTTTGTTAAGTTCAGTTGTACTGAATTTTGACATTGGGTTTGTTGTTGACATAATTTCTAAGTTTTTGGAAGTTTATAAAATTGTTATTGATTAATTACTATACAAAAATAATACTTTTTGAATGAATGGTAAAAAGTATTTCAAATTATTTTTTCGTTTTGTAAAAGAAATGTTTAGTTTGATTTACTATACAAAAATAATACTTTTTGACTGAATGGTAAAAAGTATTTCAAATTATTTTTTACGTTAAAAAATAATGTTTGGTTTGATTTACTATACAAAAATAATACTATTCTATAGGTTAGTAAAACGTATCGAAAAAATTATTCCTCTATAATAAGTTTATTTTCGAACATAGAAGGAAATTCGGTAACGTTCTCACCTTCTATTTCTAGCATCTTACATACTATTTTTTCTTGCTTGTCATGGACAGTAATTTTGCCGTACGAATCAAATTGAAGCTCTATGCCTAATTTAGTCATCAGGTCTTCAATCTGTCTGAGTTTCTGAGTTGTTGGATGTGTCTCCAGTAGTCGCTTTGCCATCTTTGTGATCATTTATTAGTGGTACAAATATCATTAGTGCTAGTAAAAGTGTAGCGACTAAGAATGAAAAAATTAACTCTTCGAAAATATTGAGTTCCATTAGTCGAGGATTTCAAATTCTGCTTCCTCTACAACTCTAACTTCTGCTGTGGCGAGGTAAATGAATACCAAAAGTGCCATAATTTCAAGATCTGTCATATTATTGTTATGTTTTAATTACAATACAAATATAATACAATTCTATCAGCTGGGGAAAAGTCTGGTCAATAATTTTGTTTTAACCAAGACTTGAAGCTATTCTTTTTATTTCGTTGATCGTTTTGAGTCTTAAGCGTGGCATAGAATATGTCGTACTCTTTATAAATTTCATCCCAACTTGGCTTCGTGAAGTCGTTTTTAGGATAGGAATACATTTCGTACCCTAATCGATCTACCAATTTACGGGCTGAGGCTTTCATTTCGTCATCGTGACAATCATTTTGATAATTTCCTAATGCCACTGCTATTAAAGCTATCTCTTTACACGATAGTTTCGTTTTTATTACTCCATTAATGTCCATAATTATCTGTATAAAATTACATGTTCACCGAAATATTTTTCAAATACACTTATAAGATTCTCGTAATCTCCAGAGGTTAATTCAGCTTGAATTG